>OGLZ01000041.1_pt1 | contig 151481 bp, 126 predicted proteins | sample 1572991 | NCBI WGS metagenome assembly OGLZ01 (sample SAMEA2581893, study PRJEB24529) | metagenome | biome: Human gut stool | place: China | collected 2011 | reverse complement strand
ATAATATTTCGTTTATACCGTTTTTCTTTTTCATTACATATAAAATTCTGACTTGTGAGAGGCGCTTATATCTGCCCTTCACAACCTATAAAAGCACCACAGAATCTGCGACACTACGTCCGTCAAACTCCGGTTTAATTCTTCTTGCCAAGAGTGACAGAGATTGTCTGCTCCTCATACTGTCCATTGGATGATCTTTCAATCACCACATCTACCGTAGTACCTGCTGCATAATACTGCATATTGGAAGAAAGCTCCTCCATGGAAGTGACATCTTTTCCATCAAATTTTGTGATAATATCGCCTTTCTGGATACCAGCCTGCTCTGCGGCAGCTCCTTCCATGACCTGTGCGACATAAACACCGGTTGGCATATTATATGTTTTTGCAACATCGCTTGTGACATCCACACCTGCGATACCGAGATATGCACTGTTGGATTCATCTACTTTTTCTTTTGTGATAAGTTCTTCAATAATTGGTTTTGCTGTATCCATTGGGATTGCATATCCAATACCTTCAACAGAAGTGTCTGAATATTTTACAGAGTTAATTCCGATCACTTCCCCTGCTGTGTTTAATAATGCACCACCACTGTTACCAGGGTTAATTGCTGCATCTGTCTGGATCAGTTCTGCCGTATAATTGGTGCTGCTGGAAGAATCTGAAACAGAAACTTCACGGTTTAATGCACTGATCACACCGGTTGTTACAGACTGTCCGTAACCAAGGGCATTACCGATTGCGATACAGGATTCACCCACTTTTAATGTATCAGAAGAACCAAGTGTTGCAACCTTGATTGCACTCATAGTATCATCTTTAATACTGCTCAGGGCAACTTTTACAACAGCAAGATCTGTAGAAGGATCTGTACCTTTAATCTCTGCACTGACCGTATCATCATTTGCAAAAGTTACAGTAAGGCTGTTTGCTCCCTCGACAACGTGATTATTGGTTGCCACATAAAGATACTCCTTATCCTGACTTACAATAATACCTGAACCACAGCTTGTGCTCTCATAAGTCTTGGATTGTCCCCAGAAACTCTGATACTCTGTCTGACTTACATTTGTAATTGCTACGATAGAAGGCATTACTTCATCGACAATATCTGAAACATCTGTTGCTACATAGGAAGATGAGATTGCTGTCGGCTGCACGGTAGAATCATCTCCGGTAGTCAAGGAAGCCTGTACATTACCTGCATTGGTTGTTCCAAGAACTTTTCCGGATGCATAATTAACGCCTGTCATGACACCGCCTGCAACCAGTCCAAATACAAGTGCAAGCGCTGCACATTTTGCAAGCTGTTTTCCAAATCCACCCGGTTTTCTTTCTTTCTTTTTCTTCTCCGGTTTTGGATTGCTGCCATATGCATAACTCTGATAACTGGTATTGCTTCCATATGTTCCATAGTTACTGTTCTGGTTTCCATAGCCTGTACTCTGCTGATTGTTCTGGGTGGTTCCGTATCCAGTGTTCTGCTGGTTGCTCTTTGTATTTTCGTATCCAGCGCTCTGCTGATTATTCTGGGTACTACCATATCCATAACTCTGATTGTTGCTCTGGGTGCTTCCATATCCAGTGCTCTGATTGTTGCTTTGAGCATTTCCATATCCTGTGCTCTGGCTGTTATTCTGTGTCGTTCCATAGCCGGAGCCATGACTGTTGCTCTGACTTCCATAAATAGAACCCTGTGTGGAGCCATATCCTCCTGCCTGGGATGCTGTACTGTCGTTCTGTGTATTGTTCTGATTTCCATGATTCTGCTGATTATTATATGAGTAGAAAGAATCAGAATACTGATTACTGCTATTATTATTGCTATTATTGCTATTATTGTTATTATAGTTGCTATTGCTGTTAGTGTTGTTATTGTTACTATTGTTGTAATAATTGTTATCCATAACAATTTGCCCCTTTCTCTGCAGCTTCTTACTATCCACTGCCTTTATCTTTATGACTTTAGTCTAGCGTCAAATTGTGTTCGAATTGTGATAAAATTATCAAGAAAAAATGTTTTTTGAAAATAAAAACTTCCCATCTCTCAAATTTTCCTAAACCAGAGAAACAGGAAGTTCAAATTTTTCATTTGTAAATGAATGTTACAGTTTTAATAACATGATGGAATACTGTGACAGAAAATTTATAACCCCAAGAGCTGCAGTTCCTGCAATGAATAAATTTTTCTTTTTTTCACTATCCATGCGCATTACCATCCACAAAATAATAAATAAATACATGAGATCCGTCAGATAATAAACACGGGCTCCCGACGCATAAATCGTTGGTGAAAAATATAACACTGCCTCACTGGCAATCCCCCCAAGAAAAACCATGCTGATAAAAACAGAATGCCCCGTCACTTTCCACAATAAAACCAGAGTAAAAAGAACAGCCGCTATCCACCAGAAAAAGGCAATCCGGTTCTGTGTGGTCATACTCTGCCATGTTGGAAGCTCCGTGAGACACTGCTCGATATCAATATCTCCAATGCCCATCTCTGAAAAAAATGTAATGCCGGCATAAGGAAGAATCGCTGCCACACTGAATACTATTGCTAAAATCTGATAAACTTTTGCTTTTTTTGACTTTATCAGCAAAAGAAAACCTGCTGCCCAGATTGCGATAAAAAATGCCTTTCCCTCATTTGCAAAGGAAGATAACATCCACTGAATGGTCATAAATAAATGCTTTCCTACAGATAACTCTTTGTACCCTGGCATCCAGGTTGTAATTTCTGATGCTACACGCATCTCATTTCCAGGTGCCATAAAAAGAATTACAAATGCAACAAATGTAATGGCTGTCTGAATCCATATCACCGCCGGTATTCTTTTTTTCTGTATCAAAAGACTTAAAATTGACAGTCCTTCAAATGCGATTAAAACTGCTCCCATCTGCTCAATCGACATCGCTGCAATGACACTGCATGGAATAGCATAGATCAATTGCCTGTTCGAAAACGCCCCTGTATCAAACACAAGATCCGCAAGAGGCATCATCGCCCAAACTCCTGCTGTGAATGTCCAGGTATAAAATATGGAACCATTCACCCAGACCGCAGAATATCCCAATGTCATGACACTCATCAACAGATATCCACTCGCAAGTAAAACCGGATACCGGATGCTTTTCCAGATATTGCGCCACACGTTTAATTCTCCTGAATTGTGTTGCTCTGTGCCAACATCCACACGCTCCTGATACTCATTCAGTAACGCAATATATCCCGTATAGCCAGCCGCCTTGCATCCCAATCTTAAAATTCCGATTGGAAGCAGCACCATCATAACCGCATCTGCGGCTCTCCAGAATCCAAGTCCGAGATTAAATGTGATATATACAATTGCTTCCGCGGCCATCCGCCCTACCCATGTCTGATAGCGCCAGGATAAGTACTCGAAAAATCCCATGGTGGTAGAATAATGGTAAAAATAGGTGTCATCGCCGTCGGAATAACCCATCTGATTTAAAATCACAAAAATAGCGATTGCCATGAACGCCCAAAATATCCATACTATTTTTTTTTGATTTGTCTTGCTCTTTTCTTTGTCTGCACTCATATCTATAATATTTATAAATCCCTTAATGTCTTTTTTCTCTTCTAAAAAATCCAGCAAAATTTCTTGAATTGCCAAAGTTCGTTTTTTACCAATTACGGTCTATGCTTATATCCTTGTCATCTAAAATCACCGACTCAATAATATACTTTGGTCTTTTTTTTGTTTCCAGATATGTTTTGCCGATATACTCACCGATAATACCGATTGCAAAAATCTGCAAGCCGCCAAGCACCCAAATTGAAACCATAATACTTGCCCAGCCCGGGACAACATTTCCATTAAAATAATCCACAAAAGACTTAATTAGCATTATCAGACTGATCAGGCAGATCAGTAAACCGCCTATTGTAATCATTCGAATCGGTTTTACAGAAAGGGATGTGATTCCTTCAAAAGCAAATGTGACCATCTTTCCAAGCGGATACTTACTCTCCCCGGCAAAACGTTCTCCCCGCTCATACTCCACAGTAGTGCTCTGAAAACCAACCATCGGTACAATACCGCGCAAAAACAAATTCACTTCATCAAAATCTAATAAATTTTCTGTCGCACGCTTGCTGAGCAGTCGATAGTCTGCATGGTCATACACAATATCTGCTCCAAGGAAACTCATCAGCTTATAAAAAAGATGCGCTGTTCCCCGTTTAAAGCAGGTATCTTTTTTTCTGGAGGAACGCACTCCATAAACCACATCATTTCCTTCATAATAAGCATCGATCATACGGTCAACCGCATTAATATCATCCTGCAGATCTGCATCCATCGTAACGATCATATCTGCATACTTTACTGCCGTAGCCATACCCGCTAAAAGAGCATTCTGATGTCCCCTGTTTCTTGAAAGATTCACTCCGGCAAACACAGAGTTTTCCTCACATAATCCCTTTATCATACTCCATGTCTGATCTTTCGAACCATCGTTTACAAACATGATACGGCTGTTATCCGCTATTTTATTTTTCAAGACCAAAGACTGCAGTTTTTCTAATAATCTTTTTGCTGTCTCCGGCAAAACTTCCTGCTCGTTATAACAAGGTACTACCATATATAATGTCTTACTCATGAACATCCTCTCTCATATCCCAGTATCCCGGATTCATCGTATACTTTAAAATCTGTTTCCTACTGAGCTTCTCATAATGCCTGCCCATCCAGAAGCCCGCATACTTTCCAACACACTGCATACCAAAATGAAAAATAAGCCATGGCTTTCTTATCGCAAAAAGATAAGCGACCGTACTCTTCACCAGCTTCATGCCCTCGGCTTCTGAACTCACCTGCTCGAAAATCTCCGGATGCTGTTTCTGTGAAACTGCGAGATCAAAATTCCTGTGAAACTGCTGCCCCATCGTATAATTGTGCGAATGTACTACCTTTGCTTCTGCTGCATACGCAACGCCATATCCGTGTTCGATAGCATTTGCTGCAAAAAACATATCCTCATTAAAAATAACCGGAGACTCAAATCCCCCCAGTTCTTCAAATAAATCCCTGCGATATGCCGCACAGACATCTGAACAGAAAAACGTTTTGATCCCAAGTGTCGGAATATCTGCCTTTGTCTTAACATGGCTTTGCTCCGGATAATTAAACTGCCTCGTATACTGCTCGACAATATGGCAGTCACTTTTCGGAAGCTGTCTGGCGTAAGCCACTGCAACCAAACAATCTTTTACTGCACTTTTTTCAGTGCCTGTCACTTCCATTGCATTCTGCTGTACCCGCGCAGACACCTGATCTTCCTTTAAAAGCAATGACTCCACTAATTTTTCTACCAGAAACTCATCCGCCGGAACTGCATCCTGCGTCATAAAAACCATCACATCCGCATCCGAATGTTCTGCTCCAAACTGCCTTGTTCCACCATGGTCAAAATCTTTCTTCGCAATATGAAATACCTCATACTCACACGGAAGTTCTTTCAATACCTGTTCAATCGGATAAGCTGCTGCTGCCTGTTTCCAGAGTTTCTCTTCCGTATTTAAAATAATTACCCTATGAACGACAAAGGTCTGCCCCTGCAATTTGTGCAGGAGCAGACATAATGTTTCATCCGGTTTATAAGTTGGAATGATAATATCTACTGTCATTTATCTGTATCCACTTCCCTCATTCATACCTGTGTCATTGATAATCTTCTTACTGTTTGCAAGAACGGTATCCGATGGTGTGTATTCCTCATCACCGAACAGGAACTGGTGTAATTCGATTACGTTTGATTCCAATGTACAAGGTACAACCACACTTCCTTTGGATCCGAGAGTTGTTGATCCATGGTTAAACGGAAATCCTGATGTCTCGCCAAGTTTGTAATTAAATACCTGTGCTGCTAATGCAACTAAATCTGCATTTGAAAAACTTGTCTGAATATCCCCAAATACTGCATCGATCAGCTTATTAATCGTAACGAGGTCTGATTTCTGAGCCTTTGCAACCATTGCCGCAAGAACCGTTCTCTGACGCTCTGCACGCTTATAATCATCGCCTTTAGTATAACGGATTCGTGCATATGCGCATGCCTGTACGCCATCCAATGTCACGTTTGTTCCACCACCGGAAAGATACTTGGAATTATTCTTGGTAAGTTTATTGATTTCATCCATATATCCCTGCATAAGAACTGCTTCTTCATCTGTGACTTCATCCAGTGTAATACCACCGAGCAGATCCACACACTCAACAACGGCATTAAAATCTACCGTCACATAATCTGTTATGGACAGATCAAGGTTCTTATTCAACATATTAATAGCCGCCTCCGGACCACCTTTTGCATAAGCAGCATTACATTTCTTAAAGCTTCCATCTCCTGTATCCAGATAAGAATCACGGAATACCGAACATAATTTGACTTCTTTAGTGTCATTATTGATATTGGCGATCATAATGACATCGCTGCGTCCCTTTGACAAATTACCGTTAGAGCGGTTGTCCAGACCAAATAAGGCAATGGTAGTATAACTCTTCATAATCTCCTTGGATTCTTCTGAAATACCTTCATTCACCTCGATGTTTTCAAGTGGAACTTCCTGACGTTCGATTTTTCCCAATTTACTGATTAAAAACAATGCAATAGCTAAAATTAAAACAACTAATATCTCAACGACCAGTAATATGATCTTTCTTTGTCTTTTTTTCCTTCTTATTGCTTCTTTCTGTTTCTTTGTTAAAGCTTTATGATTTTTTTGTCGATTGTGATTTGGTTCACTACTCATTAATTATTTTCTCCTAATACGCATTTTTATTGATAAATCCCTTGAAAACTGTAAGGAATAAAATTTTAATATCCAATCCTAATGTCCAGTTTTCAATATAATATAAATCATGTTCAATCCTCTTTCGAATGGAAGTATCTCCACGATATCCATTCACCTGTGCCCAGCCGGTCATTCCCGGACGCACCTGATGCTTGATCATATATCTTGGAATTTCTTCCCGGAACTTCTCCACATACTGCGGCCGCTCCGGTCTTGGTCCTACAAGACTCATATCTCCTTTTAACACATTAAAAAGCTGTGGGAACTCATCCAGACTTGTTTTACGCAAAAAACCTCCTACTTTTGTTACACGCGGATCATTTTTCTGCGTCCAGCCTTTTTTCTCCTCTTCCTCTGTCTGCACATACATTGTTCGGAACTTATACATCATAAATTTTTCATTATGAAGTCCAACCCGTTCCTGTTTAAATATCAGCGGACCGGAAGATGTTATTTTCACGAGAATCGCAGAAAGCAACATGACTGGTGAAAAAATCACAATACATATTATGGATCCTACGATATCCATCAGTCTTTTTACCATTGCATTAAACGTATTCGACAACGGAACATATCGTATATTGATAACAGGCAGACCTAACAAATCTTCCGTATATGGTCTCGTCGGTATAATATTGCCATAATCAGGAATAAACTTGGTATGCACTCCTGACTTTTCACACTGTGATACTATTTTCTCTAATTTGTAGTATTCTTCCAACCCAAGCGTGATTGCAATCTCGTCCAATTTATTTTCCGGCAAAATAAAAGTCAGATTCTCAATACTTCCTATTACTTTCACACCTTTATAAACTGTTCCGCGTGCAATATTATCATCCAGAATTCCACGTATATTATAACCCCATTGAGGATTCTGCTTGATTCTGTCTATATACTGTTCTGCTGCCTTAGAATATCCCACAAGCAGGATATGCTTCTGATTATATCCCCTTCTTCTTATGCTACGTAAAAAACCGCGGACTACAAGTCTTTCTACTTCTTCAAGTACAATGTTGAATATATAAAAATATGCAAACATGGAACGCGAGAAGTTCTTTGCCTCTTCTGTATAAGACAATACAAGGAAAAATCCTGCAAACACAATTAAAATTCCAACTGTATTTGCCATAATAATATTGGATAATTCAAGCCGCCTGCCCTGTGCTCTCTTCGGCGTATATAAATTAAACGCATAATATAACAGCAAATAAAGTGGAACAATAAAAATCAGAGCTTTCATATAGAATTCAAATGAAAGAACTCCAACATGATCGTTTGTAAAAATCCCTGAAAGTTTTAACCACCAGGCAAGTGCATAAGAAACAATGACAACCAATCCATCCAAAACAACATGCAATCTATTAAAATGCTGCTGATTATCTTTTATCATAATGCCATCCTTTTCTTAGCTATCATAATTTCAATGATACAATAATTTACCCGAAATCACAACTCTATTTTCTTAAAACGAGCGTTCCAAAATCTTAATTATTTCTTTATTTTCACAGACATCTCCTGTTTCAAACCGGGATAATGTCCTTTTACCTATATTATGCGCACTAAATTGCACCACAATTCCAATTGTATTTTAAAATAGTTAGAAAGATTTTTCATACGAAATTTCACTTTCCAACATTTTTTGCAATCGTAAATCCCCTCTAAAATCCCCTTGCAGTAGTCTTCTCCAAATCCCTTTCTGACAAAAAAAAGTGTTTTGATGAACATACCTATAAAAATAAATGGAACATTTAAAACCAGCTGTAAAACAGGCATATTTTTATAAATCACAAAAATAGTATTTCTTGCTGCTAAAAATACCTTTTTCTTATTGTATCGTGTACCCGTTGTCGCACTTCCGACATGGTAAACCTTCGCCTCCGGAATATACCAATTTTCAAATCCTGCAATTCTTGCCCGATAACCTAAATCCACATCCTCCAGATAAGCAAAATGATGTTCATCCAATCCACCGATCTTTCGCATTATATCCATGCGATATATTGCTGCTCCGGCACAGCATGAAAACACTCGCTTTGACGTTTCATAATCTTTACATGGTCTGCCTTTTCCTCTGGCAACGGCCCATCCCATGGCAGTATATAAATCCCCTGCATTATCCAATATTTCATGATTTTTATAATCTATCATCTGGGCTCCACATGAAAAAATATGGTCTGACTTTTTTATCCCCCTTAACAACCACTCCACAAAATACTTATCTGTCTCTGTATCGTTATTAAGCAGAATAACATATGGCGTTCCTGTCTTTTGCACTGCCAGATTTACAGCACCGCAAAAGCCCAGATTTTCATTCAAAGCAATCCATTCCACATCTAAAACATCGGACTTAATATCTGTACTTCCATCCGTGGAACCATTATCAACCACTAATACCTTAAAGTCTTTATACGATTGATTTTCTAATGTCCTGAAGCAATTTTCCAGTAAGCTTTTTCCATTATAATTTGGGATTATGATTGTCACTTCCTGCATGATTATTTTCTAATTCCTTTTTATTTTTCCTTTGTTATGTATGTACATCCATGCCGCAGAATATTCCTGACGTTCTTTTTCAGACCAGGATACATATGTGGCAAAGTCTACTTTTGCCAAAGTCATATCCTGCACACCACACTTATAGCATTCTACATTTTTACGCCGCGAAACCATGCGCATCCAGCCACAGTCCGGACATATATATACCCTCATCATAAGCACTTGTCCTCTTTTTCAACTTTAGAATAATTCCATTATATCACAACAAAAAAGAGCTTCCTACTTATTTTGTACGACAAATCCTGACACCATTTGCACATACGTATTTTATTATACATTTTTTTTCATGATTTAAAAATCATTTTTACTTCTGGTTCATACATAATTCTGTATCCCATTTCTTTTGCTTTTTGGCAAACTATATACGAAAATTCCGGAGTTCTGATTTGTTGTTCATAATCCTCAATCTGTTCCAACACTTCTTTTTTTACTAACATACATTTTTCAGAAACCCTGTCACAATCCATTTGTATATTAGCTCTATGCATATAACCTCCATATCCTTCTCGTAAGCCAGAAAATACATTTTCACCACATGCAGCACCTGTCCAATCACCTTTTTCAAAAAATGCAGCCTCATAAATGCGATGATGTCTGTCGTAAATCTTTCCTCCTACAACTCCAATTTTTTTGCGGCTGCAATCTGCATATAAAATCTGCTTCCAGTCTGCATTTAATGGTTTCAAAGATTGATCTGCAAACAAAACGTAATCTTCTGTTTTATTTTCGGTGTTTATCCCATATTCTATTCTGTAAAAGCCAAAATAAGGGGTGACAACCACCTTGCCATTTTCTCCCATCCGCTGTAAATGCGATTCTATCGCACATTTTCCAGCATCAATTGCATAATCCTTGCTTCCAGCACCTGCTGCTGTAGATCGCTCATGTACTCTCCAATGATATAAAACCTTTGGAATATGAATCACATTATCTGCAAGTTCTGTACATCTTAGGATAAAATCATAGTCCTGAGCCCCATCATACTCTTTGTTTATCCCGCCCACCTGGTCCAGCAGTTCTCTGCTGACCATCAAAAAATGTGTTATATAATTATTTGAATTCAAAAGATCCTGATTAAAATCCGGTTTGAAATGAGGTTCGAAAAAAGCCGTTCTATTCTCATTGACCTTATCCTCATCCGAATAAAACATATTTGCCTCTTTCCCTGTTTTCTTCGCACATTTTGCTGCCAATGCCATCTCATATAATGCATCTGGCGTAATTATATCATCATGATCTAAAAAGGCAATGTAATCTCCCTCCGCCATTGCTAACGCCTGATTCGTATTTTCTGCTATTCCATAATTTTGAGATAACTTTTTATAGCAAATACGTGATTTTTTTCCTGTTAATTTTTCATCCATTTTCTGGTATTCTTTTACAATATTTTCAATTTGATTTTCCTCTCCATCCTGCGTTGCATCTGCAAAACATAATTGCCAGTTTTCATAGGAAGATTCTAAAACTGACTCGATTAATTCTCTCAAAAAAATCGCAGGTGTATGGTACAGAGGTGTCACAATACTGATCTTTTCTTTCTTATTCCAATGACTAACCTCCATCCTCTGATTCTCTAACTGTTCCAGAGAAGCTTTCGTTTCCAGATAAAAACTCTGATACTCAGAATCCTTTTCTCTCTTTTTTTCTATAATTCTAATTATCAAAGTGCGCAGCCCAAATCTTCTGATATAACGGATTCCATAAACTATTGCAGATGTCTTTATTTTCATAATCTGTATTCCTCATATTTTCTATAAGCGTCAGAACTTTCACATACTAATTCATTATAACAAAAAAATCCAAGGAAAACACTATTTATCCTGTGTTTTCCCTGGACTAATTATATCTAAGAAATTTCTTATTCTACTACAAGATCTCCCCATGCATCATCCGGAACTAATGCAATGTATGTTTTACCAATATTAATCTTAATTTCATTGCCGGATGCATCATAATATTTTGTGTTATCTGTCAATCCGCCTTTTGACCATGTAATCTCTTCTGCTTTACCATTTGTAATATAATAACCTGTTCCCTTATTATTCTCGATTTTATAGTACATGTAACCGTTTGGATCATATACACCGTCACCCCAGCTGTGTAATTCAAATGGTGTACACTGTAAAATCACATTTTTGAAACTCAATTGAGCATTGCCATTCTGTGGATCCACATGCTCTTTCTTGTACTCAAAGTACTTATACACTTTCTCCGACTCGTCATATGTCAAATAAGAGCCATTATGAGGAAATGGAATATCTACTGTAACTGCAGATGTTCCATCCGCAATATCAGTGTCTTCTTTGGCGAATTTAAAGTGATTTTCTGTATAATATTTATTATACTCTTTGCTTGCACCTGTGCTTGTAAATTTTTTGTCCAGATCACCTGAAACAATGTACTCTGTATATTCTCTGGATTTTCCATTATTGACACGGGAAAATCCGCCATTAAAATCATCCACACTTGGAAGTGCAATATATTCGTCAATATAGAATGGTCCACCATCATGACATAATACAGCATTCCATTCTGCTGCCAGAATGCAGTTTGTTACCCTTGCGCTGCGAATACTTCCAAACTGCTCTAATGTCTCCCAGTCTTTCACTAAAGCCATGAATCTTGTAATACGGCCATTCTCAGTACTGTTCATCATCTCATAAACAACATCTGCCTGTGTCAGACCATAGTGCGGTAATGCAATTGATTCATTATCTACCATAACAGCAATCGGTCTTTGATTTGCAAGTGACTCATCAATTAATTCTCCTGTCAGCTCATTACGGACTTTACCATCCGGAAGATCTTCTTCCTCCTCATTGTCTACAACATCACCAACGACTGCCTCTTCGCTGGATTCTTCATAAATCGGTTCTGTGATATTAGCATCTGCCTCTTTCTTACCACATCCTACCGAAGTTACTGCAAGCGTCAGCATCATTCCTAGTAAAAGTGCTCTTTTCTTCAATTGTAAATACCTCTCATATCTTATATTTTTCATAACTACCCTATATATAGTTAATCTGATAATATTGTAGCACATGATTTATGAATGGAAAAGCTACTTAAGAATATATTAAAAATTATCTTTTTTTAAACGGACAAATTTGTTCGCATTTATAGCATCTTATACATTTACCAGAATTTACCAGTGGATATAAAAACCCCTTTTCATCCGGGCACATCGAAATTGCACACACCGGACATATCGTGGCACATGCACTACAGCCACAGCAGGTATCCTTTTTTGTGCATAGATCCGGCAACCTTTTTTCTTCCATATATTACCTCCACCTTCTGAGCCGATTCCAAAATTCTTTCGGTATCATATCCTTTATTTTTCTTTTCAAACTTCTTTTGACAACTGACAAAAACGGTTCTTTATAATGATTTTTTACAAATTTCCCAAATGAAACCTCGTTATATTCTTTCCATACATTTTCTGTATTATCTGGTTTTTTAAATGGTCTTTTAAGTGGTTCCTGCATATACTTTTCTAAAGCGCACTCCTTAAAATCACACCCCTGTAAGGAATCCAAAAACCATTTTTCTCCTTTTTGTGTATTAATAAGAACAAGTGAAACTCCCCTATTATCATCGAATTCCGGGTTAGCAGTCTCTACTCCCCATGCATCAGCTATTGAAATATCAGATATACGCTGCAGATTCTTATATGGGCATACGTAGCATGCCTCACGTAAAAAAGTGTGTTCATAAAACATCTTCATATAAACCTGACTGTCATGCTCTTTTCCATTAATTGTAACTGTTTCCCAATGATCAGACCATCCGAAGCGTTCTTTATTACGAAAATCTATTTTTTCTATTTTTCCATGATATTTTCGTTCCATATACGCCTTATAATCATTCCAGATTCTCGGACTTGGAACACCATGGCACACAATATCCATACAAACGAGATGTTCTTCACATTCTTTTGGACACAAAGCTTTTATTCCATCCACCTGACAAGGAGTTCCTGTAAAAAGAACCAACCGACCTGCTTTCAAATCTTCACAGGCAAGCTGATATGCATTATTCATGTCACTCTGCACATACTTTGATCCTCTAAGTTCATCTCTCTCTCTCTCATTTGTGGCCCGTTTGTGTACAACATTAAATTTTTCATCCATTCCTGCACCATAAATCACACCGCCCTGTGCTAACACCTGGTCAGATATTGCTGCAAAAATGCCACCGGACCTGGATAGCATACGACTATCCAGGTCCTTCTGTTTTACGATATATGATTTCAACTCAATCTCTCCATGAATCTTTCTTTATTCTCAATCGCAGTCGTAGTCGGTCTGCCAAGGTCTGCACGGGAACCAAGTGCACATTTCACCTCGATAAACCGGAGACTCTTTGCTTCTTTCGCTGCTTTTAATTCCTTATCTAAATCAGCGAAATTATCAACACATACAGCATAAGGATATCCACAGCCTTCTGCAATTGTGACAAGATTGATGTTTCCTGCAACAGTCGGCATTCCGCCTACAGTCTCATGTGCTGTATTATTCAACACAATGTGTACCATATTATCCGGTTTTCTGCTTGCCAATACTGCCATAGAACCCATATGCATCAGACATGCACCATCTCCGTCTACGCACCATATTTTTTCATTCTTTTTGCTCATAGCGATACCAAGTGCAATCGAGCTGCTATGTCCCATAGAACCGACCGTAAGAAAATCACATTCATGTCCCTGTCCATTTCTTTCACGGATTTCAAACAATTCCCTGCTTGCTTTTCCTGTTGTACTGACAATCGGGTCATTTTCAGTTACTGCAACGATATGTTCAAGAACTTCCTCTCGTTTCATTTGATATTCGTTGGAATAAACGACTTTATTACCATATTCCAAAGCACCTTTTCTCACTACAAAAGCAACGCTCTTTCCATTTGTAAGAACATTACGGAATTCCTTCATCTTTGCATATAATTCGGCTTCCGTTGTCTCTTTTCCTATTACAAAAGTTGCAATATCCATATCTTCCAAAAGTTTCAGGGTTACTTCACCCTGATAGATATGCTGTGGCTCATCATGAATACCAGGCTCTCCCCGCCAGCCAACCACAAAAATACAAGGGATTGCATAAACCTTATCATTCAATAAAGATGCAACCGGATTAATGATATTTCCAATACCGCTGTTCTGCATATATACAACAGGTACATTTCCCGTTGCAAGATAATGTCCAGCTGCAAGTGCAGTACAATTTCCTTCATTGGCTGCTATCACATGATGTTCAGAAATTCCGTACTTATCGATCAGAAAATTGCATAATGCCTGTAATTGTGAATCCGGAACTCCCGTATAAAAATCAGAATCTAATATATCAAATAATGTTTCTACTCTCATCTCTTTTATCCTCATCAAAAGTTATTATACCACTACATCAATATTCGTAATCCATTTTTAAATTACAATTCATCTATCAATGTAATAATATCTTTAAATGGCATAAGTTTTGAATCCACTTCCAGAGCCCTATGATTTTTCAAAATTTCTTTTGCTGTATTTTCCATTGCCGGAAATGCACTTCTGGTTAACTGATTTGCATAAATAACAATATTTACACCATGAGCCGCCAGTTCTGCCTCCGTAATATAATTATAAGATGTTGGAACAACAACAATCGGTATATCAGAATATCTTGCCCGAAACTTGTCACAAAATTCAATTATCTCATCAGCTGTTTTCTTTCTGCTGTGAATCATAATGCCATCAGCACCTGCTTCCACATATGCAAAAGCTCTGGTTAACGCATCCTCCATGCCACGCTCTAAAATCAAACTTTCAATTCTGGCTATGATCATAAATTCTTCTGTACGAAGAACATTTTTACCAGCTCTGATTTTTGCGCAGAAATTTTCGATAGAATCCTGTGTCTGTTCTACTTCCGTACCAAACAGAGAATTCTTTTTCAAGCCTGTTTTGTCTTCAATAATAACTGCTGAAACACCCATACGTTCTAATGTCCGGACATTATAAACAAAATGTTCGATCAATCCACCTGTATCTCCATCCAAAATGATTGGTTTCGTGGTAACATCTAAAACATCATCGATTGTTCTCAGCCGCGAAGACATATCAACAAGCTCAATATCTGGTTTGCCCTTTGCAGTAGAATCACAAAGACTGGAAATCCACATTGCATCAAACTGGTCTAATCCACCGTCATGTTCGACTACCGTCTTTTCTGCAATAAGACCTGTTAATCCAGAATGAACTTCTATCGTTTTAACAATTGGTACTGTTTTTATCAACTGTCTTAATCTTTTCCTGCGATATTCCGGCATTGCCAGTTTTTCCTTAAACTGATCATCGATTTTCTTTACTTTTTCATTATATGTATATGGAACCTCTATTAACTCTCCACCATATTCTTTCAACAAAGCAATTACATTTTCACGAATCGTCTTTTCCGGTCCATCGCACCAATTATCACCATGAATGACATAATCCGGTTTTAATTCTTTGATGACATTATCATACATAATCCTATCCTGTACAATCACTTCATCAATTTCCGGAATATTTCTCACCATTGCCATACGTTCTTCAAAACTTACTGTCGGAAAACGGTTATAACGGACCATCTCTGCATCACATAATACACCTGCTACAACTTTCCCGTATTCTTTTGCTTTTTTAACTACATTCATATGTCCTTCATGGATCACGTCTGTAGCAAAACACATATATACTGTTTTCATATTGTATCCTTTCACTATCTGTATTGTACCGGAACTCGAATATTATTTTCTATAAGCGCTTCCCTTAACACTTTAAAAAACTCTTCAATATCTTCCACATCGATGGCTCCTAACGCACACAATCGAAATGTATCAGTAGTTGTCACTTTTCCCGGATAAATCGTAAACCCACGCTCATAGCAATAGTCATGAACTTTTTGGAAGCTCCAATTCGGATCATCAGGATATACTGCCGACGCAACCAGACCAATTTGAATTTCAGGACGTATCAGTTCTTTAAATCCAAGCTCTTTCAGTCCCTCATGAATGGCTTTCATCACTCTGGAATGACGTGCCCACTTTGCCTCTTCTCCCTCAGCAAAATACTCTTTTAATGCCTGTCGGGTAGCATATACCGTCTGTACCGGTGGTGTAAAATGCATCTGACCCGTTTTTTCAAAATATTCATACTGTAGATATAAATTACAATAATAGGAACGTTTTGGATAATCCTTGGATTTCTTTATGATTTCTTCGTTACCAACTACAAAAGATAATCCTGTCATAGACATCAATCCCTTTTGTGCAGATGCCATACAAAAATCGATATTGTCCTTTTCAATATCGATTGGAACCATTGCATATGTCGAAGTCGTATCAACAATAAAAATCGCATCGTGTGCATGCGCAATTGCTCCTATCTCACGAATCGGATTTCCCACACCCGTACCGGTTTCATTATGTGTTGTATATACTACAGCAATATCCGGATTTTCCTTCATCGTTTTCTCAACCACTTTAAGATCCGGTTGTTCATCGATTGGAAACTGCAGATTGATATGATCTAATCCGTAATATTCGCAGATTTCAACTGCTCTGCTGCTATATGCGCCATTATTTATAACAAGAATCTTCTTTCCTTCTGGAAGAAGTGAATTTACACATACATCCAGATTCAATGTGCCGGAACCACAAAACAGAACTGAAGTATACTTCTGAGGATCGCCGTGTACGATCTTCACAAGGTCTTTCCTCATCTGTCTCATCATTTCAGCAAATTCATCTTCCCTTGGGCAGATATCAGGCACAACCTGTGCCATTTTTACCGTGTCCGTTGTTGTTGACGGTCCCGGATTTAATAAAATATTCCTCTTGATATTCATTTGTATTCCTCTCTCTGAATGATACGATTCCTATTTGTCTTCGTTAAATTCCTCAGCCGCTGCTGCTGCTGCATTTCTTTCCTGCTCTGTTGACTCATGCTTCTTAACAGATGTTTTGTCCTTAGAGAAAAGCTTCTTGATTTTTCTCCAGTATACACCAACTGCAACACCACCCGCAATAAAAACGCCTGCAATAATCTGAACTACATAAGTTAAGGTTGCCGGATCAACATATGCCCATGCATGCGTTGGCATTGCCAAAATAAGAAAGAAAGTAAAATAAGTCACCCAAAAAATTCTTCCGTTCTTTGTAATCTGTTTCATTAAATTTTTCATCAATCTTTTCTCCTTTATTCTTCTGAATGAATTTGTTTTAAACGTAATTTTATATAATTGGCTCCAACTTTTGCGCTGGTTCCCAAATGATATACATATTGTTTCACAAAAGCATCAATCTTATCGTGGTATAAATCTCTCTGCTCGATCAATCTCGTTGCCTCATCTGCTACACGGTCTAACTGATCCAGATTCAGGCTGCATCCGATGCTGTCTCTCATGAAAATATTAATTGGCACAACCCCAATTTTCTCATATTCCGGATTCATGATCTTCATCGGCGTATTAATATACAATACCGGTCTCAATGTTGTAAACGCATATTCATATGCAATACCACTCCAGTCTGTAATGATCAGATCTGCATTAAATACTGTATCGTTCGAAGAAAAATCTGTCTGAATTTCAATATTCTTATCTTCTGCAAACTTATCTTTTAATAATTGCATCTTCTCTGGCATATGTCTTACATGCTGTGGATGCGGACGCACGATCACCTTATATCCTGTAGCCCGCAATTTCTGTAAAATATCCTCGAGACAGGAATCCACAATATTATCTTCCTGCCATGACGGAGCGATCAGGATAGTTTTCTGTTCATTGATCACTTTTTCTTTTGACTCATAATCTTTTCGCATATCATCGAGCAGGCAGTAACCCCAGTTTAACAATACTTTATGCGGAAGATCATAGGTTTCTTCCATCTTCTCTACCTCATCTTTATGATGTGGACCTACGCAGAAAATAGTGTCAAAATGATCGATACTTCCCTTTCGATACGTCATATTCATACTGTCAATACTATGTGGCACATGAATATACTCCATGTCCTTTCTTACATAGCTTCTCTTGATATGATAAGTTTCAAGATCAGGCATTGTCATAACAACAATATCACAGTCCAGTTTCATCATCAGAGTGATCAGTTTGATCTCTCCGATATAATATGCTTTAAACCTCTCATGCCTGATCTGGAAAACCTGATCTTCCGGATCACTTGTAACATAATGGATCACAATATCCGAGTTTTCCAATAACTCTTCGATCATTCCACGATAATATTTATAAAATCCTGAGGATTCAGAATAAAACATTAACTGTTTATTTTCATTGTCTTTGGCAAAAAACCTCTTATAGTCCTCTTTTTCCTTAGCCTTATAAGGAGCCATCTTTTTCTTATAGGCATCCTCTACCGCTTTCTGTTCTGCCAGCAGACGTTTACTTTCCTCCAACGCCTCGTAATCAATATATTTTTTCGGGTTATAAACTGCATTTAAAATGTAAATCAACGCTGTGGAGAACAAGTTACTGAAAATCCAATACAAACCAACTCCACCCGGAACCAGGAATGTAAAATATGTTGAGAATGCAACTGTAAAAATTGTTACTCCCCATTGTCCCAAAGCACCCTGCTCTTTCTGCAACACATTCGCCTGATTCTGGCATGCACAAAGTAAAACAGTAGAAAGACAGCTGAACAGTGGAATAAGAAGGATCCATGCCAATACAGTAATGTGTGGCACTACAGACAGATCCAGACCAAGAAAATGTGTGTTAATCGTAGCTGCCTGTGCTGCGATTGCCTCAATATCAATGCCTGTCCCTGTCAATGCACTCTGGAAAAAGCTTAAGTTATCCGGATTCTGCAATGCTGCCATTGCCTGAAGCTGTGCGCCGCTCCCCAATTGATCTACACCCATCAGAGAACAGGTAGCTGCCACAATCTGATCACAGACAGATGTCTTGATATGCATCAAATGCTGCATTGGATTATAAATGACATTAATCAGACCAAGAACCAATGGAATCTGTAATAACATTGGCACCATACCAAGCATTGGACTATAATGTGCCTTTTTGAATAACTCCATCTGTTCATCCGCAATGCGGTCTTTATCACCTGCATGCTTATATTTAATCTCATTTATCTGTGGCTGGATCTGTATCATTCGAATACTGTTTTTCTGTACCATAATAGATACCGGCAGCATGACGATTTTGCTGACCAATGTAAACAGAATGATTGATAAACCATAGTTTTTCACCAACTGATAGCATCCCCACATGACATATCCAAGTGGAATACCAAACACCGTGTTAATAAAACTCATCATTTCCTCCTAATGTGACCGTATCTCAAAATATTAAGACACCTATTTTATTCTTACATACCAAAATAGAATTTTATCAAATAAAAGGAAACTTGTAAACCTATAAACAATGATTTCTTCTTAAGATTTGCTTAAAATCTCACTGAAATCTATTCCGATAGTTTTAAATATATTCTGTATTTCAACTCCACATCCCGTATCTGTGGAATGATATTATCATACACCTCTTCTTCCTTGAACTTTCTTATCAGATCATCGCTATGTTCATACGCCACACGATCACTGTCAATTGTACTCTCATAATACCGGATCCTGTCTGCCAGTTTATCCATTGTCACAACCTCATGCCCTGATTCTATATCTAAATGGATCTGCTCATCTGTAAGTCCAATAATATTGACAATTGCAATCGCCGGCACATCCCGTCTGATAGCTTCTCCTGCCAGCATCTGTATATACTCACAATAACTCTGGTTTCTCTTATCCGCATTGTCCACTTTGTGCTTATGCGTTTCCTGTTTATCTGTGTTCTCTGCATAATACCAGTTTTTTGCGTCTGAGCTTCCGTATAATTCGACATGCTCCGGAAACTTCACTGTCTTGATCACATAGATTGCCTGATCACCAATCACAATATGGTCCACATGCATTACTTCATACATCCCCGCATCATGATTAAACGTCTCTGTCTCATAATAACCATTATTTATTGTACAAAACTTTGGAAAGTTTTTGATCAGATACTGTTTTGCCTGCTGTATTGCCGCTTCATGCTCCTGCTCTCTCTCCATTTCTTCTCTGGAGATATGAATGTCCACATTCTCCCAATCAATTTCGCTGCGACGTAATCCCGGTCTTACCATAACTCACATTTTCCTTTCATTTCTTTCAATCTCTTTTAACAGTTTCCCTAATCCCCAAAGCATCCTGTTAAATTAATTAATTTTATTCCCATTCATGCAAAAAGACCATTCGATATCGCGTAAATTTAAATTTACGTCACATCGAATGGTCTCTTTGCCTTCTGGAATTTACCATAATCTCAAAATTAACTGGAGGTACAAAACCATGAAAAAGAAAATTTTTGCTATCACATTATGTGCACTTATTGCAGCCGCTTCTATTGTTGGAAGTACAGGAGTTGTGGATAACTCTTATGTTGTTGCTCGTTACGCTTTTGATGACTTGTCAGGTGGCTATTAAAATTCAATATCGTAATGCTCCTTGCACCAATCAATTGCTATTTTTACTCTTTTAGGTTTTTTCATTGCTTCTAAAATTGTAATTGCTTGGTGCAAATATTTTTTAGCCTCATCAATCATTCCTAACTCTGCTAATGACGCTCCTTTATTAAAAACCAAAATTGGAAAAGCTACAAAATTACCATATTTAACGCAAAAATCTGCACCTTCCTCTGCCATTTGAAATGCTTCCATATGGCATTTCTCATCTCCAAACCAATTACTTAAATTATATAGAATCATAGGATATTTTGCCGTTTTCATCTTTCCATCTACAATCTTATTTTCCATATACTCTTTTAACCACATACCTAATTGTATTGCTGTCATAATATCATTCATTTTAGCATGCAGAATTGCAATTCCATTGATAATCATTATCTCATCATATGTCAACAAATTATTTCTCAATGGAATTCTTCCATTAAAATCCGGTAAGGTCACGTGTATTGCCCTCATTAACCATTCCATTGCTTTATGATAATCTTTATCCCTATATTTGATTAGTTCTCCTTTTGCAAAAAGCACGTATTGGCTTTCTAACCCATAGCTATCTTTTGTTAATTTTTCAACTAATACAACTTGTTCTTCAATTTTATCAATTTCTGCATCTGTTACATTTCTAATTAATGTTTGTATCGCAGAATACAATTCCATCTCTTCTCTGCTCACAAAAGAATTAAACAGATTATTCTCCGTACCCAATCGTTCAAACAGTTTCTCCAAAATAAGTCGTCCCGGTTTTTGTGCTCCATTTTCAATTCTCGACAAAGACGCAGGTGTACAGATTCCGTAACTAACTTCTTCCTGTGTATATCCCCTTCTCAACCTTGTTTCTCGCAAAAAATCTCCTACAACGTATACTGCCATATTGTATCTCACCCGTTTCTCTTTTTTGTATTTGATACTTATAATATAACGAGTTTTCAGTTAAACTTCAACTTTTTATTAATAATTCTTTCAATTCAACAATTTTAAGTATATTTTTCTCAAAACGCAAGACTTTATACATTGTATTCTTTAATTCTAAGAATTGTCAATACGAGCTTTTTAAAACAATAATCACGATATTTTCAATCAGCATTTTACATATATCATGATTCTTTCTCATACTTTTCAATCAAACATTGATGTTCTTTGCAATTTTTATCATAACTGATTCCTACAAGCAGAATATCCCCCGTATAATTTTCAATGGCTGTTGGATACTTTTTATTCTTAATCTGCTGCATTGCAGTCTGTGCATTCTGATTCCATTTCAGTTCCACAATTAACGCAGGATAATCCGCTTTATATTCAGGTTTTGGTATATAAACAAAGTCAGCGAATCCACGGCCTGTCGGCAATTCCCGAATTGGTTTGAAATAATATTGCATTGCACTAAGATATGCTATTGTCAATACACTACTTAACGAATTTTCATTATGATACTGAATAACAGAAATATACTCATTATGAATTTTCTCTATCTGAGTTCCAACCATCACACCATCCATATCTAACGTCGCATCCAGAAGTCTTTCTGACTCCTGCTGAAACATCAACATTTCATTCCAAGACCGGCTTTCAACTGCCACTGTAAGTTCCTGCCGAATCTCTTCATTCGGAATAAACGCTGTTTTTGTATACTGATCATAACCAAGATATCCCAGATGAATCATATAAGTAAGCACATCATCCTTGCTGTGAATATTTACAGTATCATTTTTGAAAGTTGCAGTATCAACCTTCACATTTGCACCAGAAAGCATTTCAATAATAGCTGTTTTCAAACCATCATAATTCATATTAATCAAAGGAGTAACTGCTTCATAAGATGCCGTTTCGGACCAATAACTTTTAAATTCTCCTTTTAGCATCACACCTACAACCGCTCTCGGATTATAAATCTGATAATCCTTCAAAAGATAACCATCATACCAGCGTTTGACTTTATCAAAATCCTGATGATATTCCTTCGAAAGTTTCTCTACTTCATCCTCCGTAAAACCAATATAAGGAGCCAGATTGCTCGCACTCAACATTGTAAACTCATCAAAATTATTCAATGCAGACTGTGTTTTTTCTTTTTTTACAGGAAGAATACCTGTAAGATAAGCAAGCTGAATGTATTTAGTTGGTTCAGTTCCTTTAAACATTCCCCTCAGGAAATTGATATACGCCTCCTGAACCTTTCCATTTGTTGCCGCGTCTCGAATCAGAACATCCCATTCATCAATAATGATAATAAACTTTTGTCCGGTTTTTTCTCTTACAATGGAAAGTGCATCCGGTAAACGTGATACTTCCCATGTAAAAATATCTGGATATATTTCCCGTAATTCGCTCAAAACTGAATCTGTAATAAGCGTTACAACATTATCAACGTCCTCACAATTCGCCAAGAACCACTGGATATCAATATGAATCACATCATACTTATTGAGATGCTCCCTGAAATCTGCTTCCTTACTAATTTGCAATCCAGAAAACATCTTCTCAGAATCCGCACCCTTACTGTAGTATGCTGCCAACATATTCGCTGCATACGACTTTCCGAATCTGCGTGGTCTGCTATTACAAATATAAGCATCTGTCGTATCAAGAACACTGTTCGTGTACTCAATCAAACCAGTCTTATCCACATATATCTTAGAATTCAACGCAACCTGAAATGCACTATTATCCGGGTTTACGAATCTACCCATGTCTTCCTGTCTCCTTTCTGTTTCTTCTAAATAAAGAATAACAGTAATTTTGCTAACTGTAAATGTAAAAGTGGTCGTATAATAATTATTATACGACCACTTTCAACAATGCTATGCAGGAGCAAACATTTTCTTTAAACTTTTTATCTTAATGATACATAATAGTTGTTAACTCACTTTTTCATCTGCTTTACATAAAATACAACACCTATGGGTGCCATTGTTTTTAAGAAAACCATCCCAATGCTTCTCTTCCTAAAATTGGTCCGGACAAGGATATGATAATGCAGCACTTGACACCGCTACTCCAACCAAAATTTTTCCCAGTGTTCCAAGCAGACATTCTGCAGCTGTCAGCAATAACCACGGTGTTGATGCAGACTCCACAATCAGATCCGACCAATTTTCCAATGTTGCTGCAGTAATCGTATTATTTGCTGTATAGACAAAGCAGCCAAATATAATCGCAACAATCATAATGCCACTCACTTTTTTGTAAGAGAATTTAAACTCTTCTGCCGCCTGCGGTATGGTATCAAATCCTACATATGCCCAAGGTGCAATGGCATCAGACTTATGAAAACCCCACCATGGAGCCATATTTGCCAAAGATGTCTTACTGCTCACTAAGGCTGCTATCGTCAATGTCACAACAGAAATGCCTAGCAATGCTGCGAGAATCGTCTGTACAATCCCCGCCTTCTTCACGCCAAGAATATTCAATATTCCAAATAAAATCAATATTCCCATAGCAAGCAACATTTCTCCGAGCCAGACATCATAGCCGACCACCTGATAATGCAACCCCCATTTTAAAATAACTGCTGATTCATCCAAGCCATCGACAATTAGACCAATTCAGTCGAATTCATTGGAACATTTGTCAAATAAGCCACTACCAGAAACCATCCACAAACATATGCCGTATTTCTGCCAAAGCACATCTTGGTAAAAGTAAATCCGCCGCCTGCATTTGGATACTTTTGCACCAAGTGCCATTGCCCATACATGTGTAGGACTTAACTGTCTCTGAAGTTGTCCCTGATTATCATTTTTTTATAATTGCTCACATTTGTCGCTTTTATCAACCTGTGACATAACGATTATCAATTGCCTTTAATTCGTTAAATGTATCAATCTCTGTAATATCCTCTGCAATACATTCACGAACATGCACTTGGTAATTTTCCTTTTTATAAACAAGCGGCACCTGCTCCCAATAGCGCTCTTTTCCACCCTGCGATAAATAAACCTCATTTAAGTCATTGGCAAGCTTGATTCCATCTGCTTCACTCCAGTAGGAAATTCCAACCATCTGATGACAGTCGGTACCACCTACTTTTTCTTCTGTAATCACACCATTATGATCGGTTGCAAAACACCAGTCATCCGTGGACTCCACCGGAATACTCAAGAAATTTGTTTCATATTCATACTTACGAATCAGTTTTTTATTACGGAGCAGTAAATCTGCTTCCAAAACATACGCATTCTGCAGAAGATATCTGACACATACAGCGGAGGAAATATTATTTGCTTCATTATAAATCGGATTCTCAACAAATCTGATGTTCGGATATTTATAAAGAAGCTGATCAAACTGTTCTCCCAAATATCCACGCACAATAACAATCTCAGGAATTCCAGCTTCTACCGCTGCATCAAGAAGTGTATCAATAATGCGTGTTCCGTTGACTCTGACAAGCGGTTTAGGCGTATTCAAAGTGATCGGCACCATCCGGCTTCCAAAGCCTGCTGCTACAAATATTGCTCTCTTCACACGATAAGGTTCCAATGCATCCAGACCGGCCTGTGTAATCTGTCCATTTTTGCAATAGTTTTTTTCTGTCAATTCTTTGACTGTCTTATTCACGGCTTCAGCTGAAATTTTTAACCGCTCTGCCATATCTCTCTGAGATACAACCTCTTTTGTCTCTGTCAGAAGTACCAACATATCAAATTCTCTTTTTGTGATCATACTTTTTCTCCTAAATACATAAATCTTGTTGAAGTATAGTACTAGCATTCATTGTTGTCAATGTTACATATATAATCGGAACACTTTTCGATAATTTATCTAATTCTCCTGCTTGCATAAATATCCATCTAGTGTATCATTTTTTCTATAATTGAATTTTATTTCAATACATTTTCCTTTAAATACTCCGCAATATATCTGGATACTTTCTTTCCTCCACTCTCATTCAAATGTGTTCCTGCATCCAGACTGTCTTCCTCAAAATTCAAACCAATAACATCTGTCACCTTCATACAATTAATCAATTCAACCTCATGTGTATCTGCCCAATCCATAACTGTATTTGTCATCTCCACCGTTTTCTCATTGCATGGAAACGGTGCACGCACCAATACCAATTCTGTACCATGCTCCTTACACAGTTCATTCATCATATCCAGATATCTGAAATTTTCTTCATAAACAGGTCGTCTTTTTTCTGAAAATATCTCATCCCAGGATGCATACCCACAAGGCTGTGCGCCTGCCCAATGTTTGAATCCTCTCCCTTCTTCTGTAAAATACGGATTCATTACACTCTCTTTCCAGCCCTCAAAAGACGAATAATCCAATTCCTCCCATCTGGAATGATATTTACCTAAAGGGAATAAATAATCCAACTGCAAATCTTCCGGCACGCAATCTTTTATTGCATCCACTTTTATGTCAGAATATCGCAGATCATTTAATGAAGAATCTCTCACGCCCTCGCTCGTAAATCCTGTGTCATCCTCATCATAAAACATACCAAATATCTCTAACACAACAACATCAATATCGCTGTTATCCAACGCATCCTTGACATAATAATATGTATAATTCATTGTCTGCTGCTGCCTGCCACGATTATAGGTTTTCAAATTATAATCGTCAAATATTTCAGGATCAAAGGTACAGTAACTTTGGCTTGTTCCAAAAAACACTACATCCCAATGTTCTTCTTCATAAAAGTCTGGTATTCTTGGAAGCAAAGCTTTCGAAATATAAAATATTCCGCTTCCCAAAATCCCTAAAAAAAATATAATCTTTAATATACGTCCTGCAACTTTCATCTCGTTCCTCATATACTAATTATCAGTTTTTTCTTTCGATTTGTTGATATTGCAATTCCTCTATAATCTCTCTGTCTCAAAACTGAAAATATATAAAATTTGTTTCTGAATATCCACTTCCCCAGATTCCAAAAATCAAAATCCCCAGAATTCCGACAATAATAATAGTCCATCTTATTATAATATTTAAATTTAAAATCACATTTCGAACTTTTACTCCACGATATTTACATACATCTGCCAATAACAATAATAAAAGCGAAATAACAAGCACTATAAAATTTGGCTTACTAAGTCCCAGATCATAAAGTGCACCATTAGCCAGAAGTACCGGATCATTCATATGGAAAATGCTCTCTATAATATCAAACGCATGCTGTATTGTATCTGCACGAAAAAAAATCCAAGTAAGATCCACTAATATAAAGGTCACAAACATATAAACTATCATTAATGGCAAGAAATTTTTCTTCAGGTGTAAATTTTCTTTGATTTTATTTCTAAGAGGTGTAAAAATTGCTCCTATTACCTGATAAACACCATTCAGACCTCCCCATACAACATATGACCAATTTGCTCCATGCCAAAGACCGCTTACCAGAAACACGATCATAATATTTATATATTTTCTGATTTTTCCTTTTCTGTTTCCTCCTAATGGAATATAAAGATAATCTTTAAACCAGGAAGAGAGTGAAATATGCCATCTTCTCCAAAATTCTGCAACAGACTGAGACAGATATGGACTATTAAAGTTCTCCATCAACTCAAATCCCATAACCTCTGCAGCTCCAATTGCGATTGTGGAATATCCCGCGAAATCACAGTATATCTGAAATGCAAACAATACACTGGCTAAAAGTAAATACCTGCCATCATAAATGTCAACATTCGCATATACATTATCTACAAAGATTGCAATTCGGTCTGCAATCACCAATTTCAAAAAATATCCCCAAATCATTAGTAACAGTCCATCACACATTCTCCCATAATGATATGATTTCGGATTTCGCAGCTGATTCAATAAATTCTTTGAGCGTTCAATTGGTCCTGCTACAAGTTGTGGAAAAAAAGATACAAATAACGCGTATCGAAAGAAATTCTTTTCCGCCTCAATCTCTCTACGATACACGTCCACAGTGTATCCTAAAGCCTGAAATGTATAAAAAGAAATCCCTACTGGAAGTAATACATCTAACGATGTATTTACTGTCGGCAAACTCGTGTGATCCAATACTGCATTTATACTTTCGATTGTGAAATTAAAATATTTAAAGAAAAATAAAATTGCAAGATTAGCTACAATACATCCTACAACCACCCATTTTTTTGCCTCTATTTTTTCAGGGCGATTATCATTCAACCACTGAATCACTATACCACTTATGTAAGTAATTGCTGTAGACAATAACAACAATAATGCATACTTTGCATTCCACCCCATGTAAAAATAATAACTTGCAGTCAAAAGCCACAGATAACTTACTCTTTTGGGTAATAGGAAATAAACTACGACAACTATTGGGAAAAATACAAAAAAACTATATGAATTAAAAAGCATACCTTCTCCTACGTTATATATCTTTTATTTATATTGATACAAATACTTTTCTGGATTATCTAACATCTCATAATTTGTCATAAAAATCTCATTTAAAACTATTCTAAGTGTATTAATCCCACTTTTACCTTCAATATCCATCTCTTTTCCCTGATAATAAACACAGTTTAAAATATTCTGCATATAAGGTGTTTCTATAGTTGCGTCATACTCAGGCGTTCCGTAGCACTCCATCATATGATAAGGATAACGAACTCCATGATCAGATTGTATAATAATAATAGCATTTCTATCATTTTGTAAAATGCCATCCACTGCATTCTCCATACAGGCATTTACATACTTTAATTGATTTAAATAAAGACTCTTGTCTGCCCAATTGGATGTATTTCTATAATCAACTGCTCCCCCTTCCTCATTGATTACAAATGGAGGATGAGGACATGACACATACCCTATTGTTAAGGTGGGGTTCTCCTTATCAACCATTTTATAGCATGTCTGCATCGTATTTAATATATTTTTTAAATCTGATACATAATATTGTGTATCTGTACTGGTTTCAATTTGTTCTGCTTTATAATCTTTTATTAATTGAAAAATACTTTTTTGCAAAATATAGGTTGAAATTGTATCCACTACATCTGATGTTGCAATAACATTGCACCCATCTTCATCCAAAAACTGGGTATGATTTATCAAATTAATCGTATATCCATTCGTTTTAAAAATTTGATATAACTTAGGATTTTTCATATATTTTAAATTATTTGCTTCCAGTTCGTCTGGAGAAGCAACATACTCCAAATTTAATAAATTAGGTATATTTACTGTCGTAGAACATGACTCATAATTATGACTTGTTGTTGAAATATTAAACCCATTTTCCTCAATATGTTTTAAAAAGACTCTATTATCATAATTATAATACCGTTCCAGCCCCTCTACCCCAGCATATTCATCACATATAAAAAAATATACATTTGGCTTTTCTTCAGACACATATTCTATATTCTCTGAATTTTCCACTTTTTGATAATTTAGTTTTGAGCATATTGTTGGAAGCGCCACAAAAAAATTCATTGCAATTAGTACCAGAAAATATATTCCAATCAACATACAAATATTTTGTTCAGATCTGATTTTTTTCTTAACCAGAATCATAAACATAAATATTACAAAAAATAAAATTACAATTATCTTTTTTCTTCCAATCACATGATCTACTTTGCTTAAAAATACATTAAAATTAGTTAAGATAAAAAGTATTACATCACTGGCTAACACTGCCTTACCAGTATTCTTCATGAAAATAATACAAATTACAAACACTACTATCGCTAATGCCAAAAATTTTTCGAATGCAGGTAATGCATCAATAAGTTTTGCCTCATCGGCATTCTGGAAATACATAAATAAACATGGATACAAAATAACAAACGCTATTGTACTTATTGCAAAAAATTTTTTTATACTTCTTCTCATTTACTTTTACCTGTTTTGTTGCATATATCACTAAAATCCTGTACTTGCCTTAAAACCTTCCGGTGCCGGCAGCATCTCATAATCCGTTCCAAAGTAAGTGTTCAGTACCGTTCTCCATGTATTAATACTTGTCATACCTTCTATATCGAGCTTTTCACCCTTATAATAGACACAGTTTAAAATATTCTGCATATATAAAGTCTCTACTGACGCATCATAGGCTTTGGCACCATAATGATCAACCTGCCAGTGCGGATATCTTGCTCCATGGTCAGACATTAGTATAATTAATGCATCCGGATCGTTTTTCTGAATATCCTCTACAATTCTTTCCATACATTTTGTAATATATTTGTATTGGTTAAGATATATGCTTTTATCTTTCCAATTTGTTTCATCCTCTTTCGCTATCCGATTACCATCTGCGTCAAATGTAAAATATTCATGTGGACATTCTGCATAAGCAAAAGTAAATGTTGGTTTACTATCACTCGTATAATCTGTAATATTTTCCATAATAGTCAACACATCACTCAGATTCGTATAATAATCATTGGAGTTTCCGCTTAATTTTTGTTTTCCCCAACTCACAAAAGAATCAACTTCACTCCAGATACCATTGTCAAGAACATAAGTAGATAAATTTTCTTTCTTCTGTTTATAATTTAAAACATTACAATTGGTATCTGAAAATGTATTCAAATGATTGACCATATTAATCTGATATCCATTATTGGCAAAGAGCTGATATAGATACGCATTCTCCGATCGCGCCATATTATCAATAGAGTAAATATCATCACTTGCTACATATGAGAGATTCAGAATATTGGGTACAATTGTAGATGTCCAAATAGACTCTGTGTTATGACTTCCATATGAAATATTAAATCCCCTCTGTGTAAGAAAATCTGAAAATTCCTGATTATCGTAATCATAATAGTGTTCAATATTCTCAAAACCCGCATATTCATCAAATAAAAAGAAATATACATTCGGCTTGTCTCCGGTAAATCTTTTTTCGGCAATATCATTTTCTTCCTGTGAGACAGCTGTCTTATTATTATTGGTTAATATCTGTGGAATTGAACTTATCAGGTTGAAAACTATGAGAACGAAAAACACAATTCCGAGAATTGTACAAATATTTTCCGGCTCATTTATTTTTCTTTTTACAACAGAGAATACTATCGTTAATATAACTGCAACAATCACAAAAAAATATGCTTTTCTCATACCCGGGATTATTTTTTTGATTGCTCCAAGAATCGTATTAAAATTCATAAAAAGAAGTAATGCTATCTCACTTGTTAAAAAAGCCTTTCTTATGTTTCTAAATAGTACACTAAATGCAACTAATAAAACTACTGCTAAAATCAAATTTTTCCCGATCGATGGTAAAATTTCTATAAAATGTCCCTCCGACATGTTATGAAAATACATAAACATGCTCGGATATAAAATAATTGCGATCATCGAAATAAAGCATTTGACATTGTTTTTAATTTTCATCTCTTTATCCTCTGTTTTATCAAAAGTTTGCCATCCTAATAATAAGAATCTACCATTGGGAAAATTTCATGTAATTCATTATCATATTGATACTGGATTGCACCAAGATTTCCATCATATTCATATTTATAATAAATATTTGCTCCTCCCTGCATTCCATCGTATCTTTTCACATCCGGATATTCCGTATCATATGTTCTATCATAGAAAACACGATGTCGCACCTCATCCTGCTTAAACTCATGAAAACTCTGTCCAAAAACAGAATAATCTTCTCCTAATAACTCTACAATCGTTGGCATAAGTTCCTCATATGTAATAGGCGCATTATTTTCCTGCATTACATCATGCGTCTCATGAGGCTCTTTCATAAAGAAAATAGGTTGGGCATTTCTACCTGTTCCATGATCCGTCATAATAATAATTGTAGAATCATCATAGGAGCCTGATTCCTTAATCTGGTTAATATACTCTGCCGCTAACAAAAAAATACCTTTTATAGTATCATCTCTATCTGGATCCTGTGCATATTGACAATTTGCATCATTAATAAATTCATGTCCACCATTTAAGTGATTCACAACAAAATAATTGCTGGAATCATCAATCGTCAGACCTTTTTCCATCATTGTATTGTAAAAATTCGGATTTGAATACTGCATCGTATTATTCGGATACGATACAATACTTGCATATTGTTCATTCTGTACATCAAATTTTGGTTTAAAATATTCTGGCATATATCGGTATAATGACATTTTCAGCATAGTTTTATACAAAAGTGGCTTATCAATTTCTCTTGCATCATCTTTTTCTATAATATTGTCTACTTTTCCTTCCGCAATTTCAAGACTATTACCTCCCGTCATAACTTCTGACAAATACGAAAACACATTCATCTTATAATTATGACTATGTAAAATATTAAAATATGCATTCGTTTTCTCATTGTCCCAACTTTGTTTAAAATAATCATTTACAGATAAACTCAGATCCAATGGATTTCCTGTCAAGATATGAATAAAGGATGGATATGTTCCATAATAATTACAATCTGCATTGTTATAGTATGTGAAATCTTCTAACCCTTTTGTAATATCCGGATAAGTTGCTCTTGCTTCCTCAAACCATTCATTTGGCAAATTATCAAAAAGAAGTACAATAATATTCTCATTGGAAGAGATTGTAAACTGCTGCTCCATGTTTAAACAAAGTTCATTTTCAGCATAATGAAAAGCTCCATCATCTGTTGTCAGAAATAAGGAGCCGTATGCAACCAGCTGGACTAATAAAAGCACTGTTGTTGTAAGCTGTATTACCTTACTCCATTTCTTTTTGCAAACAAATGTGATGACAAATGTAATTGCAATTGCAGCTCCCCAAAAAACAGCATTCTTTATTACTCTGTCGGCATCTGGAATATACCCCTCTGCTGTCACACCAATCTGGTCAATCCCTTTATTTAAAAACATAACCTGAATATATCCGGCAATGGATAATCCCCAGACAACTGCTAATATAATCTTCCGAATTATTTCTGGGAAAAATACCAAAACGAATGCAATTATGATGGAAATGGTAAATCCAACCACAAAAAATAACCAACCGAATTCCCCATATACAACTCCCAACTCTGTATAATTACCAAAAAAGACTTCGGACGGACCAAAAATTCCAATCATAAAGATAAATAGAAAGACAGATTCCCAACATAAAAAAAATTTTTTCAAATATTCTTTTTTTTTCATTTTTGCACCTCATATAAAGTTAATAACTCATATCATTTTACATGATAACCCTGTGTATTTCAAGAATTTTCAACTGAATACTATCCCTTCCCTGTGTTCTATGCTATAATTGCATTCGTAATTTTTCAATCGAAATACATTTAATAAGAAAGAGGAAATTTATGTTAAAAAAAGCTGTTACACCTGGTTCTTTTCTTAAAAACTATTTATTTACACTTTTGATCGTATTTCTGCCATTGTTCATGTTTGGCGTTTTCGGACCGTCTGAGATTTTTTTCGGCAACTACAGTGAATTTGGTTTTATCTATAGGGAATTTGGATGGAAATTTCTGGGAATTTCTGTAGTCCTTGCGCTTTTTATCGCCCTAATCTTACAGATTGTTCCAAAATTTCCGCGAACACTGATTCTCTCCGTTTTATGGGGTTTTACCATTGCCGGGTATATTCAGACCATGTTTCTGAATAAAAATCTTGACCAGATTGGGGTATCTGCTGAAGGATATACAGCCAATGCTACACGGGTCATCCTGAATGCTTTATTCTGGCTTGTTATCCTGGCTGCATCTGTGCTTATCTGTGTTTTCAAAAAAGACCTTTGTACCCGACTGCTGACCGTAACCAGTAGTATTCTCCTTGGTATCCAGATTGTAGGATTTGTGTCTTTATTTCTTACAGCAGATGCTTCTGCAATGGCTTACAATGACACCGATGGAGAACTCTCCCTAAGCGGTGCCGGACAATATACACTCTCCTCTAATGAAAATATTATCCTGTTTGTTCTGGATAATTTTTCCAACACCTTCTGGGATGAAGCGCTCGCTTCCTACCCGGATATGACAGATTCTCTTTCTGATTTTACATACTATAATAATGCTGACTGTGCCTACTGGGGAACTTATCCATCACTTGCACATATGCTTACCGGTAATCCTCTGGATACCGGTCTTTCTGTAAACGACTGGTTAAACCAATGCTGGAATAACGATTCCACAAACACATACTATAAACTTCTCGAAAAACACAATTACAAAGTAAATCTGTACACTCCTGTGACCAGTCTTCTTACCGGGACCGATACTCTGGAATTACTTCAGGGGAAAATAGATAATGTAGGAACTGAATCTTCTTCAAGAGAGATTGACTATGAAAAACTCAATAAAACGATGCTGCAAATGTCCTGCTATCGTTTTTTACCTGAATATTTCAAACCTCAATTTGATGTAAATAATTCTCAATATACAAGCATTGTATCTTACCCAGACAATGAAATGATGTATTCCAACTATAGTTTTTATGAAAAACTGCAAGATACCGGATTAAGCCTTGATTCAGCATCCAACTATTTTACGATCCAGCATCTGAATGGCACGCATGAATTCGTCAACGACGAAAACTGCGCTTATGATCCTGATAATGCAACCTGCGCAACAACTGTAAAAGGTATTTTTACAATGCTTGATGCCTACTTACAGCAGCTTAAAGACCTTGGTATTTATGATAACTCAACGATTATCATTACCGCCGATCATGGTTCAGAAGCACGTTCACAGATGATTTTCTTTATGAAAGGAAAAAATGAAACGCACGACTCTATGCAGACAACGAATGCTCCAATCAGCCTGAATGATCTTGTTCCTACCATTGTGGAAGCTATAGGTGAAGATTATGCTCCATACGGTCAGAGTGTCCACGATTTTTCTGCTGACGAGTCCAGGGAACGCAGCGTTTACATCCGCGTAAGAGACGATGCATATCCTGCCGTCAAACGCTTCGATGGCGTGACCGAAGGCGGCATGAATGCTTATCATGTATATACTTATTATGGCACACTGAAAGACCTTGTCTTTCTTTATGACAATGGATATTATACACCTGTACAGGTAATTGATTCCTATTTCTAATGATTACTTAAGGAGATTTTTATGTCATTTAACTCATCTGACTTTTTAATTTTTTTCCCGATTGTGGTATTGATATACTTTCTGATTCCACAAAAGCTAAAAAACTACTGGCTTCTGATTGCCAGCTACTATTTCTATATGTGTTGGAATGCCAAATATGCTCTGATCATTCTTTTTTCTACCATAGTGACATACCTTAGCGGTCTTGCACTGGATACGCTCCAGCAAAGATCTGCTGATCCGCTTATCATGCGGAAGAAAAAAATAGTTGTAGCTATTAGTGTTTTATTAAACCTGTCCCTGCTTTTTTATTTTAAATATATTAATTTTGCAATCGGAATTTTAGGGGATGCACTGTCCGTCTTCCATATACAGCTCAATCTTCCATCTGTCGATATTCTTCTTCCTGTCGGCATCTCTTTCTATACCTTTCAGGCACTGGGATATACGATCGATGTATACCGTGGAGATACCTGTGCTGAAAAGAATTTTTTTCAGTATGCACTTTTTGTATCATTCTTTCCGCAGCTGGTCGCCGGTCCGATTGAGCGTTCCAGTCACCTGCTGCAACAGCTTGCCACACCACATAAGTTTAATTCCGAGGAAGCCAAAAGCGGTCTTTTACTGATGCTCTGGGGATTTTTCTTAAAAATTGTACTAGCTGACCGTATTGCAATCTTCGTTGACTGGGTTTACGGTGATTATCACACCTTTGGTGGATGGTATCTGATCGTAGCCACTGCACTTTTTGCCATTCAGATCTACTGTGATTTTGCCGGATACTCTATTATCGCTATGGGGGCTGCCCAGATTCTCGGTATCCGGTTAATGGAAAACTTCCAGTCTCCTTATCTGGCAGTTTCTGTTGCTGACTTCTGGAGAAGATGGCATATTTCCCTGACTTCCTGGTTCAGGGACTACCTCTACATTCCGCTCGGTGGAAGCAGATGCAGTAAATGGCGCAAATATATGAACAAAATGATTGTTTTCCTCGTAAGTGGTCTCTGGCATGGTGCCAAAATCTCATTTGTCGTGTGGGGTGGACTTAACGGTCTTTACCAGATCATCGGAGAGATCCTGCAGCCTTTGCGTGATAAACTTGTAAAACTTTTTCGCTTAAACCGCAATTCCATCGGACATAAAGCCGTTCATATTATAGTGACTTTTGTCCTGATTGATTTCACCTGGATATTTTTCCGCGCCAACAGTTTTTCAGAAGCACTCACGATTCTCTCACAGATTATCCATGTACATAATCCATGGATTCTCTTTGATGGATCGCTTTATAATTGCGGACTAAATTCCAAAAACTTCTGCTTTATGCTTTTATGTATTTTGTTACTTTTTGTAACGGATTATTTAAAACAGAAGAAAATATGTATCCGTGAAATTGTCGCCAGACAGGATGCCTGGTGCCAGGTTCTGATCATAGCATTTTCCGTTGTTTTTATTCTTGTATTCGGAATCTACGGGACTTCCTATGACGCATCCAAATTTATTTATTTTCAATTTTAGAGGTAAAAATAATGAAAAAAATAGTATGCTGCATCAGTTGTGCTGCCATCATTGGTATCTCCGTATTCTATGCCGGACGCCTTTTACAACCTAATTTTACAGTGGATGCTTTCCATGCAATAGAATCTTTTCATTCCATGCCTGAAAATTCATTCGATGTCATTGCCTGTGGCTCCAGCCATGTATATAAAGGATTAAATGTAAATGAAATGACAGAAAGATATGGATTCAGTGCTTATAATTATGGCTGTAACTGGCAATTTCTTAATACCACCACTTTGTTCTTTGAGGACGCCCTAAGAACACAATCTCCTAAAGTGATATTAATTGAAACCTTTAACGTAGACAAAGTTCATGAAGACACGGATCTCAATGGTGAAATTTATTACACAAAAGGCATTTCCGATTTTAAAGGAAAAAGAGAATATTTAGCCCAATGCTTTGGTAAGAATAAGGATCGTTACTTATCTTACTATATCCCATTACTTGCCTTTCACGAAAACTGGACAAACGTTAATTATTACAGTTTTGATTCCGGAACTTCCGTCGAAGAGTATCAGGCAGCGCATGGTTTTTCAGGCAGCGACCATATTGTTCCAACAGTGATCTCCAATCCCGCAACGTTCGAGCAGAAAGAGCTGCCTGATAGTTCTGTCAGATTATTAGATAAAATTGTAAACATCTGCAATGAAAATAATATTCGTCTTATCTTTTATACTGTTCCTTATGAGGGGGAATATAATTATTCAGATGCCATGGCCGAATATGCTGCTGCCAACAACTGCACTTACCTTAACCTGTTTGAACACATGGATGATGTCGGGCTCAACGGTGATACAGATTTTATGGATATCGAACACCTGAATATAAGCGGAGCAACCAAAGTTGCCGACTATCTTGGAGAATATATTGTTTCTCATAATCTGCTCTCTGAGACAGATTAAAAACTCTGTATTTATCATAAGGAGATTTATAATGAGCAAAAGAATTTCTATTTTACATTTTTTATCAAACTATATCATTGTGTTACTCCCAATATTTACACTCTGCGTGATGGGACCTACCGAAATATACTTTGGAAATTATAAAGAGTTAGGCTTTACTTATCAAGAATTCGGGTGGAAATTTTTAATTTTTTCATTTTTAATCACCACCTTATTAACCCTAATTCTTTCCTTTTTACCTGACAAAATTCAGAAATATTTTTTGTCTGTCATTTACTGGATTGGAATTGCAGGTTACCTGCAGACTATGTTTTTAAATAAACAGCTGGATCTGATGGGTGTAAGTGCAGAATCTTATTCGGCTACCCGGATGAAAACCGTTCTCAATGCTTGTTTATGGTTTGTTTTACTTGTTTTAATTTTGTTTTTTACCATGTATCCAAAAACAAAAATGCATAAAATATTATCAATAACAAGCGGCATTATCTTTGGCATGCAACTTGTCGGTTTTCTCTCACTCTTTCCAACCGCTGACGAAGCTGCTTTTTCTTATCCAACAGAAGAATTATGTCTTGACGGAAGTGAACAATATACCATTTCCTCGAAAGAAAATATTATATTATTTGTACTGGATAATTTTGCAATAGACTATTACACCTCTGCTGTTCAGACGTATCCGGAATTAACAGATCAGCTTAAGGATTTTACTTATTACTCAAATGCAGACTGCAATTATCACGGGACCTATCCATCTCTTGCGCACCTTATCACTGGGAATGAGTTAGATCCATCCCTTACCGTTGATGACTGGCTGACACAATGTTGGACAAATGACATAACAAATGATTACTTTTCCCTCTTAGAATCCGAAGACTATAAAGTAAATTTATATACACCTGTCACAAGTATCCTCACTGGCACAAACTCTTTGGAACTATTAGATGATAAAATCAATAATGTCACTTATAAATCCAATACCCGAATGATTGACTATTCGAAACTTTACAAAACAATGCTTTATATGTCGTGTTATCGCTTTATGCCAGAATACTTTAAACCAGCTTTTGATGTAAAAAATGAGACTTATACATCCATCGTAAGCTACCCTGAAAATGCAGTCCAACATGCTAATTATGATTTTTACAGCAATTTATTATCCACTGGACTGACATTAGACAATTCCTGTAATTATTTTACTATCCAGCATTTAAATGGAACGCACGAATTTACCACAAATGAATTTTGTGAATATGATGAGCAGAATTTATCCTGCGAATCTACTGTCAAAGGTATTTTTACAATGTTGAATGTGTACATAGAACAATTAAAAAAACTGGGTGCCTATGATAATTCTACTATCATTATTACCTCTGATCACGGCACAATCGACCGTCCACAAATGATTTTCTTTATAAAAGAGAAAAATGAAACTCATAAAATGATGCAGGAAACATCCGCTCCTATTACCTTAAATGAATTAGTCCCTACTATCGTGGAATCTCTCGGTAAGGACTATTCAGAATTTGGTTCAAGTATTCATGATTTTAATGACGGTGAACTGCGTGAACGTACCGTTTATATTCGCGATTTTGATGAAAGTAAACCACCTGTGCCATGCTACGATGGTCTCCGAGATGGAAAAGTCAATGCTTATCGTGTCTATACTTATACTGGCGGTGAAGCCGAATTTGTAAATGCACTTTACGGTGACGATGTTATCACTATCCCAATGATTGATTCTTATTTTTAATATTTATGTAATAAAATTACGAAATGGAGTCTTAAATGAACACAAAAAAAACTTTATTACTTTTTTTATCCAATTTTATTATTATCTGCTTTCCAATTTTTATACTCTTTGTTATGGGACCATCTGAAATATTTTTTGGCAATTATAAGGAATTTGGATTTGTCTATCAGGAATTTGGGTGGAAATTCTTGATTTTTGCATTTTTAATCTCCTTCATTTTCATGCTTCTTATTTCATTCTTTCCAGACAAACTCAGAAAATATATTCTTTCTGTTTTCTGGGGAATCGGAATTGCCGGATATATCCAGACAATGTTTTTAAACCGTCATCTGGAACAAATAGGTGTCCGTGCAGAAGCATACACCGCATCACCTTCAAAAATAATTGTAAATTGCATTATTTGGACAACTATCATTTTGGGAGCTTTGCTGTTTGCAAAATTTCAACAGAATATCTTCAAAAAAGTAATGTTAACATCCTCTCTCATTATTCTAGGGATGCAATGTGTTGGATACATCTCACTTTTCCTCTCCGCAGATAAATCTGCCTTTACATACTACAGTGACAAGGACGAACTTATACTGGATGGAAGTAAGCAATTTACCGTATCCTCAAATGATAACATTATCTTATTTATTCTGGATAATTTTTCCAGCACTTACCTTGCATCTGCCGTTGAAAAATATCCGGATTTAAAAGATTTTCTGCATGATTTCACTTATTACAATAATGCCGACTGCAATTACCATGGAACCTATCCATCACTACCGCATTTACTAACAGGAAACGATTTAGATCCTTCGTTATCTGTTGATGACTGGTTAGAAGATTGTTGGACAAATACTACTACAAACGATTATTTTTCTATTTTATCTGATGCCAATTACAAAGTAAATTTATATACTCCAACGACATCTATTCTGACAGGTAATCATTCTCTGCCGCTTCTTGACGGAAAAATTAGTAATATAACTACAAAACAAAGTTCTATTTGCATTGATTACCATAAACTGTATAAGACAATGTTCTACATGTCCTGCTATCGCTTTATGCCAGAATACTTCAAATCCTTTTTTGACGTATCAAATGAAACATATACCACTATTGTATCTTATCCTGAAAATACTATTTTACATGCGAACTATGATTTTTATAATCATCTCATAGAAAACGGTCTGACAACTGATTCATCTGGTAATTATTTCATAATTCAGCACTTAAATGGTACACATGAATTCACAACCGATGAAGATTGTCAGTTTGATGATCAGAATGCGACCTGCCAGTCAACCGTTAAAGGAATTTTCACTATGCTTGAAGCTTATTTGAACGAATTAAAAACACTAGGCGTTTACGATAATTCAACTATTATTATCACCTCTGATCATGGTGACGTTGAATATCCCCAAATAATCTTTTTCATCAAGGAAAAACAGGAATCCCACGAATCACTTAATGGTACCAATGCTCCTATTACTTTAGACGAACTTGTTCCAACCATCGTTCAATCGCTTGATAAAGATTACAGTGAATTCGGATATAGTATACATGATTTTTATCCCGATCAGCAACGGGAACGTCTGCTTTATATCCGGGATTATGACGCTTCTTATCCAGATGTTCCACGCTACGATGGAATCTCTTCCGGTGGGTCAAACGTATACCACTTATACAACTATACAGGTAATATTGATGATCAGATTAATGCCTTGCAAAATTATCAATACACAACAATACCAATGGTTGACTCTTATTTTTAAACACAGAAAAGGATACCTTTTATGAATGAAACAACTTTAAAAATTTTTAATCGAACACTCCATATAAAAAAGCAATGGAAAATTACATTTCTCGCCACATGGATTGGTGGAATGCTGGCTCATGCCTATCGTTTTTTCAACTTTCTGCCATCCTGGGATTCTATGTATAACTTTGCCGGAACCGGTGCTACTTACTCTTCCGGAAGATGTTTTCTTGAATTTTTCAGTAAAATCTCTTCCAAATATGATATGCCCTGGGTGAATGGTGCATTGTCCCTGCTCTATATCAGCCTTGCAAGCATACTGCTTGTTGAACTTTTCGAGTTACAGGAATGCGCATCCTGCGTATTGCTCGCCCTGCTCATTGTTTCTTTCCCTACCGTCACAGCATCCTTCGCATTTATGTTCACTGCTGACGGTTACATGATGGCATTTTTAATGGCTGCGCTAGGTATTTATCTGACCTGGAAATATCAATATGGTATCTTCTCGGGTATTATCTGCATTGGATTGAGTATTGGAACTTATCAAGCATACATCAGTGTCATGCTCTGCGTTCTGCTTGTTATGTTTGCCCGTGATCTGCTTATAAAACAGAAAGATTTCAAATCTTTCTGTTGCAGCAACTGGAAATATATCCCACTTCTGCTTGGAGGCTTTATTTTCTATAAGATTGCATCCACACTCATTAATGCTTACTATCACATTACATTGACAGACTATCAGGGAATCGGTCAGATTCATATTCTGTCACTTTGGGAATACAAACAGGCTTTCCGAAATGTATATAATGAATTGTCCCACCTGTTTTCTTTCAACGAAGCTCTTAATGTATACTGGTACGGATATGCTAACCGCCTTGTAATCGTCCTTATTCTGCTCTGCACGGTCTGTCTTGTACTCAAAAATAAACTGTACAGACGGCCACTTGCTTTTATTACCGGAATACTCTGTATCATCTGCCTGCCTCTTACTGTATGTTTTTTATTTTTTGTATCATCCGATGTCTGGTATCACACACTGATGGAGATGGGTGCCTGCTTTATTTATCTGTTATTGCTCTGCTATCTTGAACATGGCTGTGTAAAAACGCGTTTTGAAAAAATCATAAAATCTATCGGAATTGTTGTACTTTGTTATCTTTCCTTCTACAACATCCGAAATGCCAATATCTGCTATAATGAGATGAACCTGAGCTACGAAAAAAGCTATAGCATTGCCAGCAACGTATTAGACCGCATAGAAGATCTGGACGAGTTTCCTGAGATATCCAAGGTTGCCATCATTGGAACCTACCACACCTATTCTTCTAATATTGGCGGAACTGTACCTTATATTATTGGTGTAGATCAGGATAACTTCCTAAATCTTGATTTTCACTATTTTGCTATGTGGAATTACTGTTTTGGTATTCAGCTTGACCAAGCCAGCAGTGAGGAGATTGCTGCCATCAAACAGACCGAAGAGTACCAGAAGCTTGATTCCTATCCATCAAAAAACTGTATTGCAGTAATTCATGACATTATTGTGATAAAGCTGCCAGAAGAATAGAAAAAAGTGCTGCAACTTTGAAAAATTCAGAGCTACAGCACTTTTTCTATTCTTCTTTCTCTTGTTTTGGTAAACATTTATCCATGTTCAGACTCACTTATTTTTTTCCGTTTCTTCGTCATTGCTTTTCTGAATAATATAATGCGGTCTTTTCTTCACTTCCATATAGGTCTTAGACAGATATTGTCCCATGATTCCCATACAGAACAATTGAATTCCACCAACAAACGTAATGATACATACCAGGGATGGCCATCCACTGACCGGATCTCCAAAAATAAGCTTTCGAACAATGATAAATATGATTGCAACAAAAGAAATAAACGTCATCAAAATTCCAAGGTAAGAAGAAATCATCAGCGGTACATTGGAAAAATTAACAATTCCGTCCAGAGAATAGACAAAAAGTTTCCAGAAACTCCACTTTGTCTCCCCGGCTGAACGTTCAATATTCTCATACTCTAACCATTTTGTCCGATAACCAACCCACCCAAAAATACCTTTTGAAAACCGATTATACTCTGATAAAGCAAGTACGCTGTTTACCATATCTCTCGTCATCATTCGAAAATCCCTGGCTCCATCCACAATATCCGCATCGGATATCCTCCGTATCAATTTATAAAAACATCTGGCACAAAAAGAGCGTACCACCGGTTCACCCTTACGGCTTACACGTCTTGTCGCAATACTGTCATATTCTCCTGACTCAAGTATACGGGTCATCTCCGGCAGAAGTGCCGGAGGATCCTGCATATCTGCATCCATGATCACAACATAATCTCCTCTGGCATTATTAAGTCCTGCATAAATTGCCGCCTCTTTGCCAAAGTTTCTTGAGAATGAATAATACTTCACATGCACATCCATTTCTGATAATCCGGTCAATTTGTTCAATGTATTGTCTTTGGAGCCATCATTTACAAATAATATTTCATAATCATATTGTGGCAGCATATCCATTGTATCCGTAATAGCAACATATATGGTTTCTACTGTCTTTTCTTCATTATAGCATGGAATGATAATACTAAGCAGCTTTTTTCCCATTTTCAACAATCTGCCTTTCTCATTTTCTTTTCACAAAAAAACTCTTATGTTATAATCAATTATATACTGATTATATTAAGGAGAATACACTTATGAATATATTAATAGAAAAATTCAAACAACGCAATGAGATTTCTACAATCTTTTTATACATTCTCTATTTTCTGCTTGGAATGTATTACCCACTTTTCAGTTTCATGCGCCAGACTGTTCCTCAATATTGGAATCAGGTTACACTCTTTTATCATATTCTTTTGATTCTACTGCTAGTAAAAGTTATTCTTCAAAAAAATTCTGTTCTGGATTGTTTTTTTCTTATTGTATTGCTCTATTTATGTTATAAGAGTTATCAATACAATTATGACTTCTACAATATTTTCGGCACAATGATGTTCCTCTGCTGCGCCAAAAATATTGAAATAAAAAAAATTGTAAAATTAGATTTGTATGTCCGTATTGTACGCAGCGCCTTGTTTCTCACCCTACCTTTTATGGGATTAATGATCAATAAGATAAATGTATGGATTGGCGGAAGAACACGTACATTTTTCGGTTGGACTCATGCTAATATGATGGGATTAGATTTTTTACTTTTGGCAATGGATATCATGTACCTCCGAAAAGAATGTAAAAAATGGTATGACTGCATCCTTTATGCAGGTTTTATCATCTTTCTGGATCTGACAGCCAACAGCAGAACTGCAGAAGCTGTTATAGCTATGCTGATTGTCATCCACTTATTGTCAATTGTCATACCAAAAAACTGGTTTCATAAAATGATGGTACTATTTACATCCGGAGCATTTCTTCTATGTGTTTGTATTCCATTTATCGGAAGTTATTTATATATCCGCAAACCGGAATTATTTTTACAACATGACGGAACCATGCTCTCAAGAATTCAATTGACCACTACTTTCTATCTAAGAAATGGTGGCGTTGGTTTCTATGGATTTCCTATAGAGGATGAAGACTGCCTCGACATGATGTTTTCTTATATTGGACTACATTGGGGAATTGCTGCCTTTATCGTTATTGTAGCAGCTATTACATATGCCATTTATAAGGCTTCCAGTGAGCAAAATACAGTCTTCTTGGTTTTACTCTTCTCCTTTCTTGTATATGGCTGGGCAGAAGTAGCACCGATTTACCCTGTATATTCCTATTTCTCACTTTTGCTTGGTTATTACATTATGAACCATAAACCATTTTCTTTGCATATAAAAGGAAAAACAATAGCTTTCTGATATTATAAATTGGCAATGTCTTAACCTTTTGTTATGTATTTTACAATAAACAGTTGCCTCTGGATCTGTCCGCTGATTTTCATGAGAACAGCTGAGTGTCTATCAGAAAGCAGCTGCTCTCTAAAACTTGTTGTATGGAGCGCATACTGTAAACGGATATCAAATGCACTTTACATGATTATTAATAAACCAACCATAAAACTGCTACCATGATTATTACTTTAAAAATACATGGTAATATGGCTTCTCTCATAGCCCGCTTATCTTCTACACTATTTTTTACAATAGCAGAAAAAATTAAAGTTCCAATTGCAGTAACTATCCAACCTACAGTTAAAATCAAAAAACAGATCATTAATTTTGAATCCAACCCTTGGGTGGTAATCCAGAGAATAACAAGCATCACCAGCGCAAATGCAAATGAGCAATTCACATAATTTTTATAAATCTGAATCTCTGTAATTTTTAATCCGCGAGATGTTTCCCATAGATACACCCATATTAAAAGAATTGCAAACAGCCCTACGACCACTGAAGTTATAATAAAAAAATTATTCAAATTTGTTTGTAACATATTCGATAACTCCTTCTATTTTTGTTTTTGTACGCTCTATTTTTTTTGATTTATATATTTTCTAGATTCTTCCTGTTTATCGACTACCCCTTCACTTACATCTTCGATTCTATCTATAATGTCAGAACATATCTTTCCAAATACTAATGGAGTACTTTTCAGACCGGTCATTGTTCCTTGGAAATTATCTGCTTCCGTCAATAGTCGTTCCTGACGTTCAACTAAACGTTCATATGTACAATTATAAACAGTACCACTGTCCAAACAAATTCTTCTGCCATTTAACATAATTACTAACATTATCATTATCGGTACTATTGCGTTCTCCCATCCTTCCAAAAAACTTCCTATTTTCAAACATCTTATTTTAGATTTCTCTGCATTTTCTACAAAAACGAATGCTTTCTGTGCTTTAAGTTCCTCATAATAAATCTTATGTGCAAACGAATCAGGCATATCACGCCCGCAAGCTTTACATTTTCTAAATCTTAATGGATTTTTTGCTGAGCACTCGCATTCCCAAAAAGTTGTAATGCCTTTTTCACTCATTTTTCAGCCTCCAATTCTGCATCCTCTGTTTCTACGATACGTTCATCTTCAAACACTGCATTTTCATCTTCAATTTCTATCTCTGTCTGCTCTTGCTGGAATCTAAAGTTCAACGTTTTCTCATTCAAATATTCAAATACGTCATCTCTTCTGACCAATACATCCTCAAATACAAATCCATTTTCTTTCAAAAAAGCTGCATCTGTTTCTGATATGGATAATGGCTGAACAACCTTTTTCCCATAATTTCCATTTTTTATGGACTCAGCATTAACGTTACATATTGATTTATTTCCCTGCATAACAACCATCGGATATTTCATGCCTTCAAATTTAACAAGATATGCCCACCTATAATATATTTGCGTTGTTCGCAAAGACTCAATAGATTTGATTGTATCGCCTTCATTTAAGATATCCATATGCTTATATTCAAGCAATCGTTCATTAATTTCATTACGTAACTCCTCATCATACTCAACAGATTCACGTGGCACCACTCCGTCAGCACGTTCTTCGAGAACAGACTTCAAACGCTTAATATTATTTTCTTCCAGAAAGCTTGGTATCACCGTTCCCGTAGCAGCCTCTATCTGCAGACGCCTAGGAGTATCATACATGACATGACTAACCGAGTTGCCTTGTTCATTTTCTTTAAGCGTTTGCCATCCCATATCAGTAATTTCTCCAGTAGATATGTCTATATGATGATAAACATTAATTTCACTGCTTAGGACTCTTTCAATCATAGTCTCCTTCATCCCTGATAATGAGGCAATCTCTTTACTATCATGAAATCCCGCTTCATATAGTCGAAGAACCAACAATTCCAAAGCACCATAATCTTCTATAATATGTTCTTTAACCATCGCTTCTGCCATGGCAATCGGGCATAAAAAAGTATGAAAATACAAAAGTCTTAAATTTGAATTTTCGCCTACATATTCAAGAAAAATCTTTTTTGATTCTTCCCGAATGTCTTTCGTTGTTTTTTTCATTTACGCATTCCTTCTAAAAAAATCTTCAGATTGAAAACTATTACCAGCCCCTGCATCTACGTGCTGCATTAATAATCTCATAAATCTCGCAAATTTACGTTCACATATAGCCGGACATTCTGCACATTGATTTATAGTATCATTATCAATAATCTCCGTTTCCTCTTGATGTGCACAAGGCCATTCCGTTCCTTCATCTTTTAATGCTTCCATGTTCATACATTGTGTAAGATAATCAATGTCTCCCACTATCACAAGCTGTTTCTGACAACGTGTAAAAGCTACATTTAATCTTCTAAGTTCTTTCATAAAACCAACTCTTCCCATTTCAGGCTTTTTATATGTCGTACTACGTGTCAAGCTATAAAGAATTAACGGCCGCTCTTGTCCTTGAAAACTATCTAACGAAGCAACCATACTTCTTATTTGTGATTCTTTAATTCCAAGCTTTTTCTTGCTTAAACGCTCTCTTATAAGTCGAACTTGGGCACCATATGCTGAAATAATTCCTATATTGTCTTCAATCTTCTCTAAGTACTCCCCTTTAGCCTTCTCCTGCTGTGACTCCACAATATCAGCAACCATATTGGCAATAAGTTCAGCCTCATATAAATTTTGATATCCCATTTTGCTAGCCGGTTGACTTTCTTTTCGTTTCTTAGCCTTGCTTGTAGAAATTACCACAAGGGGCTTATCTGTCCCCGGAACAATAGCAGAAAATTTATCCATGTTATAGCTAGAATGATAATTTCCTTCATAAAACCATTCGGATATAATATCAGAAATATTTCCTGGCATTCTAAATTGACTATTAAGATTAACCAGTTTTTTAGGATCTTCTGTTACCCGTTTTATCATATCTTGAACAGTTTCCGGTTCAAATTTTTTATATGGTTCAGCCTCATAATCCTCTAGCACCGGTTTAAGTATCAAACTTCTATCTAAGCCCTGACTCTCAAGTCTATCAATTGTCTTTTTTCGCATAGCCTCGAAAATGTATTCAAAGAAGCTCATATTCAAAAGTTTGGTGTCGATTTCATCTGCCTCACATGCGGCAACTACATCATCATTTGCACACGGTGGAATTTGTTTATAATCGCCTAATAATAAATTTTTTCTAGCTCTGCTCATAGGAATCAACGCATTATGAATTTGAATCTGCCCAGCCTCATCGATAATAGCCACATCAAATTTAACATTCGCAAAATCTTTATTAGAATTAATACCTATACAGGTTGCCCCCACAATTTTGCACGTCTCTAATAATGCATTCTGCATAATATCATTCCGCTCGTTATTAACAATATCATTCCACTCACCAAGTGCCCTCGACATCTTTGAAATGATTTTTTCAAGCGAAGCTAATGCTTCAGCTTCGGACATTATGATTGTCCAATTATTACTTGGCTCAATTTCGAAGCAAGGGGTATCATAAAGCTTAGAAATCTCTCCTCTAAATTTAGGCAAAAATTCATCCGTAGAGGTCTTCTGTGAATATTCTTTCAAGAGTCTTAATGATTCGTTATATGCACTCTCAACATTCTTATCTCTATACTCAAGGTTTTGCTGTTCAGCTACCTTTGTCATAGAATTATAAGCATCAATACTCTGCACATATTTTTCTCTAAGCGTTTTTAAATAAGGTTCTCCCTCTTCAAGTTCCGCTTTTGCCCGATTAAAATATCTTTTTCTCAAAAGCCTTACCAAAAAACTTTTTGTTTCATATACTTGTAAAAAAATTTCTTTGCGAGCTCTATATTCCAATAGTGAATCCAGTTCTTTTTCAACTTTTTCTACATTTTCATATAACTCCGCTATACGCCGCATATTTTCCCTATTCATTGCTATATATTCATCTAATACTTTTTTTCTTTCAAAGTATGTTTCATATAGCTTCTTATATATCTCAAGCCGCCCTTTGTATAGTCTTATCTCCTCCTTATTATATTCCAGTTCTTCCTGGACACGATCATAATTTTGGTTGTAATAATCCTGCATAGAAGCAATTTTATTTTGTGGCAGATAAGCCTTGCAATTATCCTGAACTTTATTTTCATTACCCAGTCTAACTGTCTCCGCTATAGTTCCAAATCTTGCCAAAACATTATCTACTGCAGCATTATTCTGCGAAGATATTAAAACTCGTAAGCCCTTTTTTATAAAATATTCAACCCAAAAACTAATTACTGTTGTTTTTCCAGTTCCTGGTGGACCTAGAACCAGCAATAAATCTTCTGTTAATATTCCTTTTATAATTGCCTCAAGCTGCATCTGATTCGGTGGATATTGACTTGCCATCTTCTCAACCAGATAATCCTTTAAATCATCCTGTATTTCCTCATAACCATCTACTGAAAAATCATCAAATACATGATACATATATTTTGATTCCAATTTGCAGCGTTCCATACTTCGAATGACTTTACTTCTCACTCGCGTCTGAGTATCATTAACAGCCATTACTAATCTTCCAGTTAATGGCAAATCAATATCATCTGCCTGATGATAAATTGCAATCGACAAAATAACGGCGTCATCACTTTCATCATCAATATCTTCTATGACACCAGTATACACACCATGCTCAGTTCCATTTGTATCTATTACTGTAACTCTATCTCCTATACTAAAGGATCCATTTTCCGGATTTGCATTGATATCGGTGGAGTAAAATCCATAGACCGGTCCCTTATCATTTTTACGAATAAATTCTCTCCGAAAATACCCTATTCCATCGCCCTGTGCCTGCTTATATTGTTCAACCCAGTTTTCCTTGTCTGTATAATCACGAAAAGGACGAATAATATTTCGTCTAAATCGTTCTGAAATTTTGATTTTTTCTTTCTTAGCATCAGAACCGTCTTCATTCGCATCATCCGCTTCAAAATAAGCCTCCATAGAATCCAACAGGTTATTAAGAACACTTTGTTCCATTTTCCATGAATTATCAGACACCGAAGGATGTATTTCTTTGTTATAGACAACGAAAACACCGCCAGAAGGTATAATAGTAAAAATCTTAGTTCTATATAAATTGTCTTTTTTTTCTACCGCTTTTTTTCCGTATAAGACACTAGTGCACTGTAAATTCAGATAATCACTGCCAAAAAAATTCAACACATAGTGTCCTACATATACAGAATATCTTCTTTCAGAAGATGCATTCTTTTTATATGATGTTACAACTAATGTTTTACTAGCTCGAAGTTCTTTGAAAATACTCTCAAAATTGTTTTGAGAAACTTTTTGCTCATTAATATAAAAAATAACTTTATCAGATACTTCTTTGTAGTTTTTCGGATGTAATTTAATAAAATCATTCATTGCTATCTTCCATCGTACTTCCCAATTTTGATATGTTTTAAATTACGAATTATATCTCCATATGTTAACCTGTCATTTATTTCAAAGCTAGTCATCTTATTTATTATGTCTTCCATCTCTTTAACTCCGGATATCTTCTCTAGATATGCCGGAAGCTGCGGAATCTGAATCCATGTATCTTGTCTGGCCTTATACTGGTATTCTGCACCTATTGTTGGTACTCGTCCCAACAGCATCTCATACATAATTTGTCCAATAGCGAAAATATCCGTCTTATTCGTAATGCTTACTCGTGTATTTCTTATTCCCAGCTGCTCCGGAGCCTGATAATTTGTTGTTCCGATATTTCTTATATAGTTTAGGTTGGCACATCCGAAATCAATGATGTAAATATCCCATTTTTTTGTTTCTTTATTAAAATTTACAAATATATTTTCCGGCTTAAGATCTCTATGAACAAGAACGGGATATTTATTGCTTATATCACGCATGATTTCACATATTTGTATTACTAAGCATTTTCGTATAAATATATCTTTTGCTTGCAGCTCATCCCGCTGATGTTTATCCAACCAGGCTCTAAGAGAAACTCCAGGCATGGTATCCATGATGACTACATATCTGCTTTCCCTCGTATCATCCCAATAGTCTTTTACACTTGGTACTCTCTTACTACATTTGGAAACTTGTTTTAATGTATTAACCTCTTCTCGCAGCACGTTTTTCAATTCGTTTTTTGCTGCCTTATCATCAAGTTCCCCATAATTTAATATTTTAACGAAAGCTCCTTTAAACTCTCCGTCTGATATCTTTCCACACCATATCTTTGTTGTTTCATTAACATATACAGGGCCATTTACTACGTATGTATTTTCATTATTATAAATTTTTAACTGCATACTCAAGTTTCTCCTTAAAATCAGCTGGTTCATCAATCATATTAATAGAACTTTCAAATGTATCTATCAGCAGATCTCCAACTTTCTCAGAAAAACTATCGTAAATAAAATCCTCATCAACTTCACTTTTTACCTCGGCTGGATCCTTGCAGTAAACCATTATTTTTGCAACAGAATATATATCAGCCTTTTCCCATTGAATATTTTCAGACTCATTTCCTTGACGCACTTCACGCGGCATATATGGATTTTCTGAAAATGAAGACTCAATGCTCTTATAAACAGTCGCATCATATCCTTGTATTTTCGCCGTTTCCATATTAACAATTCCGGCCATATAACCACCTTCGCAAGGCGTCACGATTACATTCCCCGCTTGAATATTTCGCAAAGATATACCTTGTCCTATACTTTGAAGTTCAATAAGTATATTCGTCAAATCAATTGCAATCTGCACTATTTCTCTTTCGGTGAACTTAGGATGGTCTATCTCCGAAAGCAGTTTACTATCAGAGTACACAGAATACGCTATGTACTCCCTATCGGATTCCGCAAGCACATTACTAGGATAATGAACATCTAATAAATAACTTTTTCTTCCTTTATCTTCCTTTATTTTATTTCCTGTAAGCACTCCTCTTGCTCCCAGTTCATTATCTCTTTCCTCCATACTATTACGATGAAATACCTGAAAATAATAGTAGTTTTCCTGTGGATCCTTTACAAAATAATTATTATCACCACAGATAACTTCATTTGGTGCCTTAGGAACGGCTCTTACAATTTCATAATATCCAAATGGAACCTTATTTAAATCGAAGTCTGGAACTAACAACTCTTGTCCAAACACTTCCTTAAAAAGTGTATAAAGGGCTTGAACACACGAACTGGCCTTCTCAATATTACCCTCATTTACTACATGCAATTTCTGAGCCCCTTTATTTGCATGTAGAGTATCATTTCCGTTTTTTCTAATAAGTGCAGCCGCATCTTCATTCGTAAACAGACCTGCTTTTAGGCAGGTATCAATCATTGTGGCTAGATTAGGTGGAAGATTTAATGTATCTTCAATAGGCATATTACAATTTTTACAAATCTTCGGCTGTGGCTTAATTTGTTCGACATTATTCTTCTTTATTAATCCCTTGCACAATATTTCCAATGCAGCCCTTGAATTTGCAATCGCATTGTACGGAGAAATCATTATATTTCTTTCAGCCGATTTACAATTCCTAAGTAATGATGTTTTATCAACTATATCAATTCCATCAAAATTATCAAAATTCATAATTTTTTCCTTCCTCTGCCACTATTTCTTATCTTGCCTATCGATACATGAAAGTGATTTTTTCCTCTAACCATTTAAATCTGGCCTCCCCATCTTCTGAAACTACCAGATCTGCAAATGCACAATAGTTTTCTGCAAGTTCGTCACAAAGTTCAAGTGATAAAATATCTCTTCTTTCTATATTTCCCATTTTATTCATCACTTCAATTTCTCCAAACTTACATACAACATCTTCTGTAGCCCCATGATAAATAAGACAATCCGACATTTTTTTAGCATATTTCAGTTCAAGATCTTTTTCATCTCGAGAAAGAGCAATTAATCGCATATACTTGAAAATAATTTCGCCAGGGTGTCCTGTCAGCGCCCACTCCTTTTTATGTATTTTCTTTCCAAATTTCACTTCAATATTTTGAAGTTCCGACCATACTTTTTCAGTCAATTCAAAAAGTCTAAACACGTATAATGCTCGAACGTATATGTATAACGCATATTTCATATTGATCAGTGGATCATTCTTTGAACCTTCATCCATAATATATTTCAATTGATCAATTAACTTTGTCTTTCCTCCAAAATATCTTTCAGCTTCTCCAAGATACGCTTCCTTGTTTCCCGTATCAAGATAATACTGCAATAGATAAGATTGTGTAATTTTGTAATTAGCAGATGCTTCTTCAAAATGTACTAACGCTGCCCTGAACTCGACTTCTGCACGCCGCTCTCTCTTGAAAGCGTATACCTGACCTCGCTGACTATGTGCCTTTCCCATAGCTTCAAAACCGTTATCGCCAACTCCGGGAAGCTCAAGTTTTTTCTTAAAACCAGTAAGCTGTTTCTGATATCTCATGTTTTCATCCGAAAGTTCTTCAGCTCTATCTATTTCAAAATAATCACAACAACCTACAACCAATTTATTTCTTGTGCTTAAATAGGCATCCAGGCTTACCAAACCTGCGTATTGCTTGCACTTTTCAAAATATTCTTCAGCTCCTTTGCTATCTCCTATGTGACAACAGGCAGTAACGCCAATATCAAACAGTACATATAGAATCCGTTTTGCTTCCGGACTATGAAATTTTTCCTTCATTACAGGCACAAGTTTCTCTAAAACTCTAAGAATGTAAAAACATTTTTCCTGATCCAGCGTATTATTGTTCAATGTCTCATTTAGCTTACGCACCGCCATATTAAAGTCTGACACATTTGCACTTTCAATAATTTTTTCTTCAATCTTTTTAAACCAAAGGTTCTTATAATACTTAGCGAACTCTCCGTCCAGTTTTCCTGCATCAAAAGCGATACTTAACGACTTGTAATAATCACCTTCAGCGTATTTTGCCCAAGCTTTAGAATATATATTGTCTATTTCATCGTACCCGAAAACCAGATTTTCTGACTTTCCGGTAAGTATCTTCACTCTTCCGTCTACACATCTAAGCCATTCATCAGCGTTAGTCCCTTCTATATCAAAGCCCAACACTGAACATATACTGTCTGACATGTAAAGGAATTCCATACCTTTTGAATTCCATTCATGATAACCAATAGACTTCACATTGAAATTTATTATTTTGATGTTTGGCTGATCTGCCTCGAGTATGGCTTTTGCAATAACAGTTCGATATATATCGGGATTGGTTAATCTAAATTGATATTTTCCATCTTCCGCCTGTTCAGCTTTATACCCCTGTTTCTGATACTCTTTAAAAAGTCTGCTGTTATTCTCTAGAAGTGCACTCCTCCTTGTAGCAATATCCAGGGAAATCCCCTGAATGTCATCTATAAGAGGATTATTAAAAATCAATCGTGAAATCAGCTCATCCGCCATGTGAAAATACAAATTGCTTGCATAATCATCCTTAGCTAAAATATTTGCATTCTGGCTAAGGAGTCTCGTCATCCCCTGGTCACTTTTCAGAATAACAAAAATATAGTATTCCCCATTTCGGTCTCGAAAATCTCTTAATGTACCATTTCTATCTTCGTACCGCAGTTTATTTCCCTTATATGTTCCTCGACGAATAAACTCTGCTAAAGTATTCTTAACAATTTCTTTTACAGGTCTCACTACATTATGGTCTCTATCTGCATCTCCGTTTGAATGAAGTGCTTCTGGATAAGAGAAGTTACTTGTACAATTAGCGATCGATGCTGCTTCTGATATAACCGATTTGTAATATGCTCTTATTCTCTTTCTTTCAATAACTTCCTCTCTCCAAATAGAATGGTCATCATATATCACCCCACCAATATAAATAGGCTCATTTGTGTTTTTTAATCCTTCAAAATCGCCATACTCATCAAGCGCATATGTAAACATGCTTTACCCCTTCCTAATTTATAAATTTTATCTTATTGATTCTTCCTTCAATATAACCTACTTTCAAATCAAGCGAGTAATCTATCACTAATTTTAAATAGTAATTATACACTTTTATGTAAAATAAGACCATTCGATATGATGCAATTTCATCTTTTCAGTATTCGTCATTTGTAATTCAATTATATTATATTCAAGGGCTTCTTCCAGAAGCCCTCAACATTGGCATCATCCAAATTCAATTCGCCAGCTTTTTCTTCACCATACAACGTTTCTTAAAAAACGAAATGCCATAGCAGAGAATTTGGTCATAATCATCCTCATACTCTTTTGCATACATCCTGTCATCAATCTGCTGCAAGGCAGCATCGCACTCACTTTCCAGTTTGTCCAGAGACTTCGTATACTTCGCTTCGAAAACTGCCACCCGGCTATTGATGGGATCATACACAACCACATCACTGCGACCTTCACCATGTTCTTTGTTAGAATCTACCATATATCCTGCCCCTGTAAAAATACCTGCAAGAAACGCATGATAAAAGTCCTCTTTATAATCATGGTAGCTGATAGTCCTTCGCAACAACACATTCATCTCTTTGGTAAGGTTCTCGCTGTCACCATTCCACACGGCATGAAACAGCGTACTCCTGTCACATTTTTTCGTGCTGTCATCGAACCATTTGACAACAGTCGTTTCAAAGATTTCCTTGATTTCAGCGTTTGGGATCATAAGCGCTACTGTACCATCCGCCAGCTTACCATTATAATCTTCTTCGCGTGCTTTTGTCAGATAGCCGGTAAGATACAGCATACTCCAAAGATTCTCCTCTGAAGAATGCAGATAATCATAAGTCAAGTTCTCATCCACGCGCTGAACAATCGTACCTCCAGCCAGCAAAGTTTCCAGTTTCCCGGTGATATTGCTTCCAGCATAATCAATGAATGAGCGGATAACTGCATTATCACTCGTATTCTTCCAATAGCTGACAGGCTTTGCCTTAGGATTGCGCTGTAACTCCAGCAGATAATTCATCACGTCCCACGGACAGTAAACATCAAAATCACCGAAGTGGTATCCGTCATACCACTCCCTGATGCTTTCTGCTTTATCCAAAACGTCCGCATCTTTAAGAATCTGGTCTACCTCACTTTGAACAAAGCCAAAATACTCATTCAGCCTGGAATCTGTAATCGTGTCTGAAATAAAATTATTTGTTCCGGTAAAAATGCTTTCCTTTGCAATTTTCAAGCATCCCGTAATCACAGCAAAGCAGAGTGCCTGATTGTCCTTCAAAGCCTGCATCAGACCCTTCATGACATCTAACATCTCCTCATAGTAGCCATTGCGGTTTGCCTTTGCCACAGGAACATCATATTCGTCAATCAGGAGAATCACAGGTTTGCCATATTGCTGATACATCAATCTCGTAAGCAGCATCAGGCTTCCTTTCATATCCTTGGCCGAAGCCGTACCCTGTATCAGTTGTTTTACGATTTCTTTATCAAAACTATCTAACTTGTCGCTATCCAACAGATACAAGTGCTTCTTATACAACTCCGAGATGACAAGTGTAAGCATATCGTATGCACTGTTAAAATTCAGACCATCAACCTGCCGGAACGAAACAAACACAGTCGGCCACTGATTCATCCATTCCATACACAGTTCATGCCTCTTTGCAATCTCAAGTTCCTCAAACAGTGCCTTGTTGTCCTTCCTGATATCAAAAAAGCTTTCCAGCATACTCATGCCAAGTGTTTTACCGAACCGCCTAGGGCGAGTGATCAAGGTTACTTTTGTTCCTGTTGTACTGAGAAGTTCGCCTATCAGACCTGATTTATCAACATAATAATAACCATTCCTGCGGATTTCCTCAAAATCAGACACCCCAACTGGAATACTCAACAATTTCATCTCTACCGCTCCTCCCTTGACTTGGCACAGATTTTTCAGTATTTCTATCATACCATAAAGTCAACCCTTATGTATAGCTTTCCTACTAAGTTACTTTTTTCACTATTCATTCACTCCTATTTTACACTTATCATTGGTTGCTATAGCCTCAATTATATTGGAAATCATATCCCTCAGAAATTAATCTGGCAATCCTGAATCTTTTTTCTACGCAAGCTGTCCAAAACATACGGTTAATAGCCGTTGGATGATATCTGTAACTTCTGATAGCACCTTCTGTCTCCTGCTCCATTGGAACACTTCCCGGCTTGATCAACTCTCGTTCTATATCCTTCCAGGTACAAAAGTCATATTGAAATTCATAATCTTCTCTTGGCCAGTCACGCATAATGGATCTGAGTTTTTCCATTCCAATATCAGAAACATTTAACTGTTCCTCGATTGAAAAATCATATTGCTCCGCATAATAAGCAAGCTTCTTATCACGTCTGGTTCTTAATATGTAACCATCCTTCGTCAACACAACTGCATGCAGGCAAAAGCTATTCGGTGGAATTTTCTCCAGATCAATTGCTTCTTTACGCATCTTCAAATTCAATACCGCATTCTCGACCTCTTGCTTTAAGGTATCATCCTTTGTATCGCCATTCCTTAACGCTTTCAAATATTCCTGTACACACATGGTCTGTGTATACCTGCATTGATCGAGCAGAATGTATATTCCTTCCTCGTTATTTTGAAACGAGACATTTTCTTTCTGACATTTACTAAAGTATCATACTTTATCATAACGTTCCCCTTTTGAATATGGTTGCTTTGCAACTAGTATTTTCCGATAATATAAAAAGGTAAAACGGATAATTGCGGAAGACCTCCACACGCCGGAACATAACCATTACTCTTAACAATAAAATGATCAGATTTTGGACAGCTAGACGAATCAGAAATCGGACAGTTTGGGAGATCATAAACACTTTATTATGGAAGTTCATAATTATTTTTTTGATTACCCTTATTCATCTTTTCTATATGCCTTAAAATAATGATGACCTATACGATCCTTTTCTGGCGGTAACTGCATATAATCACCATATGTATGACGCAAAACCTCATCATAATCTTTTGGTACACGGAATTGATATTTTTCAAATGGAACCATTACTGTTTCATCAAACCATTTACGTAAAAATATCTCTTTCTTTCCCCCTGAAAGCCATACGACACATCCAATATAGTTACTATCCTCATACTCCTTCAATTTAACAAGTTGATTGAGTTTTTTTTGAAAATAATCTTTCCCTATCAATTTAGATCCTATAAATACAGGATATTTTATAATTTTTCTAAATAATGATGTTGTGGTTTCAATAGCAAAATGTTCCCGTGTTGACTGGTAACAAAGCGAAGACAGTCTGTCCCCTTTCATACCATAAGTAACCGCTTCTTTTTCAGTTGTTCCAAGTCCATCATATGGATATATGTCTATAAACACTCCCATACCATATGGTTTTTCATTCTCCATTTTTATTATATATCGGTCATCACTAATTCTCGTGATCATATATGGATATTCCTTACACTCATCCAGATTAAATATACGCAAATCAGGATATTCTTTCCTATGTATCTTCATGTATTCTAAAAATTGATCATAATCCCTGCGCGGCATCATGATATCTACATCATCATCCCATGGAATATACCCATGATGCCGAATGGCTCCTATAAGTGTTCCATATATTAAAGAATATCTAAAATTCTGTTCTTCACATATTGTTGCAACTGTATGTAATATTTCAAGTGATACTAATTGTATTTCCCTCATCGTTAACTCTGTCATTTTTTCTTCTCCACGCTTATCAACGATTTCCTAGCAAAATGGCCATTCTCAACTTTACAGCCGTATTTTTATTCATATATCTTGTTTTAAAAGATGCTGCCAACTCTAATCGAGTAAATAAATTTCTTCTATATCCGGAAATTTTTTCTAACCATCTTTTTTCTTCTTTTCCTATCCTTGAACCATAAATTTTTAAAATCTGCTCGGCCTGACTATCTATTCCATTTTTTTCTCTGGTAACAATATCTCTGCATCTCGATGTTATCTTATTTAAAAATCCATAGGAAACACCAACAGCATTGTTTTCGTGTTGGCGATACAGCATATAGGAACCCTGATCATACCGTATACTTCCTTTTACTGCCACACATACAAGCGCAATATAAAAATCATGCATAACCAGTCGTTCCGGAATACTATAATTCTGTATCATCTGAGCCAGAGCACAATTAAATATCATCGTACACCCAAGCAACCCTCCTGCACAAGCCAATGTATAAATATCTGTCTTCGGATCACATTTATAAACATCTCTTCCTAAAGATTTGAGCTTATCGTCCACAAGCTCTGCATTGGAACAATACAGACTTGGCGTTTTAATATCCTTTATCTGCATTATCCCTGTCCACAATTTATCCGGCATCCAATAATCATCCTGATCCGCAAATGCATAATAATCATAATTTTCACAATGCTTTATTAAATCCATAAAACTTAATGCAGGTTTTAGATTTCTTCCTTCATACCAATGAAGCTTTTTTTCTATTTCATACTGCATCAAAATTTTCTTTGTCGCATCAGTCGACCCATCATCTCGAACCCATAAATCCAGTTCAAAGTTCCCTCTCTGGTTTAATATTGATTCAATCTGTTCTTTCATATAGTTTTCCCCATTATAGGTGGACATTAAAACCGCAACTCTCACTCCTGCTCTCCAAATAAGACCTGATAAAATGTATTTTTAATAGTTATATCCGACTCTTCAAATTTATATGTTAATTTATGAAAGCTTGTCATTTCTTTTACCGCATTTGCAATTGTCTCGTCATACTCCTCGAACAATCTCAGCAACAAGATATGTGGTGTTGCATTGCTGAATGGTACAACTTTATTCCACTCATCTGGATATGCCTCTATTACCATTTGGAAAAACATATGAAATAAATAATAATGAACTAATTTCGTATTTTCCTTCCAATATTCATACAATAGAGCCCTCTCCAACATAAGCATTTGATTATTGGAACATGATGTAATAAACCAACTTGAAACCGCAGTACATTGACCATCCAAACCCGGTTTAAGATTCTGAAACATAAAAAGATCTGAATCAAATAAATAATCTGGATATATTGGTGATGAACACCATACAGTTGCATCGATCCATGTTCCTCCATACTTAATTAATAATTCCAGTCGCAATAAATCTGACAGATGTGTTTTAGAAAAACATCCCTTTTCATATTTTTCCAAAATGTATGCCGGAAATTGTACATATTCCTTATAATTATCTTCTGTGATTAAAATTATCCTCTTATCATGCAGATTACTTTTCAAGGATTCAAAACAATACTGCACCATTTTAGGTGCATGCTCCATGCCCTGAAACCAGCACACCCAAACAATATCCACATGTTCATGTAATATATTTTTTGTATCTTCTTTCTGTTGGTATTCACTAATAAACCCTTTATATTTCTTTTTTAATTTACAATATATCCGATTATCAACTGCCAATCGGACAATCTCAAGTGATTTTCTTGACAGACCTAATATTGCTGTTTCCAATAATGAAAACAGTATTACATGCGCCATGCAATACTGTTTCAATATCTCTATACCATTTACTTTTTTAAAAATTTTTTTAAATTCTTTCATATTAGTACTGTTTTTCCCCTTATTTTTCTGAGTTATACATAAATCACTCTTTTCTTCGGGCAATTTTGCTTTACTCCCCTCGACCATATCATTTTTATTATTACCAGTTTCTGATTCTTCGTTCTTCTGTATACCATTCCTAACTATATTGTCAATAGCACAACTTAAATATGCCATAAACATTATTATGTATGCAACTATGAATAAAATTATATACACTTTCCCAAAACAGCCTGTTTCTGTCAAAAAATTATAATCCAGTATAAAAAAACCGCATGCTAATTCATATAATAAATCCCATCCACTTCCCTCAAATATCATCTGGTCCGAATACATTCTGGTCAGTACATATGCCCCGGAAAATAAAAGTAAAATTTCAATTACGACCTGAAAACAAATTTCGCGCAATACAACTATTCCTGACTCTTTTTTATTTGTGCAAATAAAATCTAATAATATCTTATGAAATGCCAGATATGTAATTATAAATGCCATTAAACAAATACTTCTAATACACTTCAATAATATTTCCTGACTAATTGTGCCAGATTGACACGCACATGCAATTATAAAAATTGGCATCATATATATAATGGTCGCAAATTCATTTTTTTCTTTGTCCTCTAGCTTTTGACAAATTCGCCCTATATCTTCAATAAAAAAATTAACTATAGACATGATCGTCGTATTAAAAATATATACCGCTAAAATTATTATTGCCTTTATAAACAAATTCACGTTATATTTTGTGAAAATTACAGAAACCAAAAGAATTCCATTCATTACTTCACAAATAACCAATGTAATTCCTTGTGCTTTATAAGGTACAAAAATATACTTCAAACATTTCATACATCTTCGCAGAAAGTGCTTTCCTCTTTGTTTTCCTTGTATAATCAAAACAATATATATCACTAAACTTACCGCAAATGCTATAGCTGTTATATCATCTTTCATTCTTTCACCTTATTAATTTCATGTACATCCTTACTTCTTTTGAGCAACATTCAATTTTTCCTATTATTTTTCAGACTTCCGAAATGCCCAAAACTTATTCATAATAAAATTCAAAGGTACACTAACCAACAAATTAATGATTGGAGCTATTATTTTCGGAATACCCAAAACTTCTACCCATAATAATGACAAAATACTGTTCAGGAACAATCCTGTAAAAGCATATGATATATAAGTCTTTATCAAAGCGTGAACAATATTTCGTTCCTCATTATCTGCCTTTTCAAATACAAACTTATTATTCCAATAAAAAGACCACAAAACACTTAAAATAAATGCAATCACCTGTGCTGCGAGATAATCAACACTTGGTATCAGATTATTTTTTTGAAACAATATAAGTGTCCCGACATAAATAACATACGATATAACTGTATTACTTAATCCTACAATTCCAAACTTAACAAATTGCATCAATGCTTCCCATTGTGTTTCATTTATCTTCAATCGTAACAATCTGCATAAAATGAAATCTATAATTTTTTCGATAAATTTCCATAAATTCACGTTATTCTCTTTATCCTTTTTCTCGTTCATTTCAATCTTTCTTCTAACTCACAATTTTAAATATCTTAGAATTATATGTATCCGAATCTACTACAGAAACGCTGCAATTAATCCATTTTAACTTTCTATTTATACTTTTTTGCAACTCATTCATAATCATCTTTTTACTCCGTGTCTTACTTCCAAACTCTCCTTCAAGAAACAAAATGACATATTTCTTTTTAGAAACATTCACAAATGTATCTTGCGATATAAATCGAATACATTTTTCAAACTCTTTCACACATTCTTTTGAATTTTCAAATGATTTAGCACCGATCAAAGCTGCAATCGTCATTGCAACCTTCTGTGACACTTCAATATCCAGACTATCCCTTCCTACAATGTCAACGTTTGTATGCGTCCTATCCTTTTTTTGATTATCCGGTGCAATTCTCCATCGACAATTACCTTCATCTCCCGTGCAATTTTTGACTTCGATAAATGCTATTTCATTTTTATCAACAGATATAAAATCCACACCTTTAGATTCTGGCAGTTTATTAAAAAACTCCCGGTAAAATTGTGTATCATCAAATTTGATTACCGTACTCTTCTCTGGGAATGCAAACTTTAATCCACTCTCTTCCTTGACATTTATACTAGTCATCATAAATAATCCTCTGCTCCCTATCATACATCGCATCAAACTCCTCCATGATTGCATTATGCTTCAAATCAGATACCGATTTTTCTATTTCATAATGAATATCATGTGTTTTTTTGTCTCTATATAATGAAATAAAACGTATGTCCAAATTTTTAGGATTTAATTTTGGGTATGATGCTATCATATTAAATTCCTGTTGGATAAAATAATCATGGGTTGAGACAAAAATTTGAACTCCCATTTGTGCTAGAGCAACCATTACCTGCACAATAGGACGAATCATCTTTGGATTCATATTAGTCTCAGGTTCATCCCAAAATAAAATAGTATTCTTGTTTAAGCTTCCTGAAAGAATCATATAAATAAGCATGGATAATTTTCTATATCCATCTGAAAGCAGTCCCATCTCAAACTCGCCTTCACCTTTAATTTTAAAATAAAATTTCTTATTTTTTTGTATAATCTGCCCTTTCATAATGTCTTCCAGATTACTTAACACCTGATTCTGTTCAGCCGTATTGGGTCCTTTGGAAAGCGGGCGATCCAGAAGTTTTGCAAGATCATAGTACATCTCTTCAAAATCAATATGATATTCATCATATAGTGAAACAAAATGCTCTACTGTAGAAATCATTTCCTTTGTTGGAATATAAATCACATCATATTTTTTTGTCTTTTCACCTTGATCTATTAAAACATCTGCATGATTTTCCTGCCTATTTCCAAATCCAACGGTAATTTTTTGTTTTTTCTCTAAATCAACAGAAAAGTTTGTGCGATTGCTTCCCTGTTTGCGACTCACCAGTCTCCCAATTTTCATTTCATCTGGTCGAAAAATCCCTTGTATCTTTTTAACAAAGAGCTGCTCCTCCATCTCTTTCGTCAAATTTTCTCTATTTTCATTACTAAGCGGTTTTAGTAAAGAATACATTACTTTCAAAAGTGTTGTCTTTCCTGTGCTATTTTCCCCACAAATAATATTGATATTATCTGACCAGTCTATTTCTGCATTCGTAAAAGCCATAAAATTACTTAATGTCAGTTTCTTAATCTTCATAATTTGTCACCTCACAGTCCATTTTTGTTAAATAGTAATTAATTCAATACCCTCACAATTACGTTAAATATACTTTATAATGTCAATAATTTCAAGTTCTACAGAGATTTCTTTGTTTATCAATACCATATATTTTTTCCATAATGGCAATTTTTATAAGAATTTTAACATACTTCCAAACTATAATTTAAATCATCCCCAATATACTTTCCATTATCTCCTTGAACTCATCATCCACCGAATCTTCCTTTAATGGCATTGCCGCATCATAATTCGCCCTGGCCTGTTCCATACTCTTGGCAATAGGAAATCTATCGGCATACCTGTTTAATATTTCTGCACTCTCATATAACATTTCCGCCATGTTCTGATCCGTATAGCCTTTTTCTATCCAATCTGCCAAACGCTCTTTTAATTTTTCCAGCTGATCTGCTTTTCCATACGCTTTTGACAACTTTTCCAGAACCAGTGCATTACTATCTTTCTGCAAATAATCCTCCAGCACTTCTATTCGTATGGTCGGTGGTAACGTACTGAAAAGGTATAATTCCGTATTGGTTCTCTCACTATTTCTGTTAATCCCATTTTTTCGAAAATACTGTTTCAGCCCTTCTACACCCAGCAACTCGCCTTCTTCCTGCTTCTTTTCGATTTTTTTCTTTGTCTCTTTTTTCAGTAAATACAAGCATATTGCTTTTTCCGGACTGTCTAACATTTTCTTAGGGAACACATTTGCCTTAGTCATATTGAATTCCCGGATCACAGCAAATTTCTCGTTATTTCCATCTCTGTATTCTCCCCAGACTGCTTTCACGTTCTCTTTTATCTGCTTCATTTTACAGGTGATCGCATATTGAAAAGAAACTTTTGCTTCATCGTACCCCTGTTCGATCAGAAACTGACTGATACATTTTTTCGCTTCCTCTGTTCCATAGTATGCATGCACTGTAATATCACACTGATTCTTTTTCATTACATCTGCAAGATCCATCCGGCATTCTGTTCCATTTTTGTCGTATCTGTAAGACTGAATACGGGTTTTAGCTTTATCTACTGCATCCGGATCTGCACCATTCAGATCCAGATATGCACTCAGCATCACCGTCGTTGCAGATCCTCTTTCAAAATTATCACTGAGAAATACAATATGTTTAATTTCTTTTTCTCCCAGCATGTACTTTTGTTGTCCTTCATCATATGTGATATGTGGTTCATACAATTCAAACTGATCTCTTCCTGCCTTTTTCTTCAGATATTTTAAAAATATACTTCCAAGTGTGCTGTCTGCACTAAAAGAGTCTTTTGGAACATACAATGTCTCTGCATCCTTCATCTGAAAATATTCATCGTTTCTAATGTCGTGAAAGTCAAGAAGCTGATGTTTCTTAAATATTTTCAAATAATCTTTGACATTTCCTGTATGAATTCCACTGTATATCATGTTATGTATCAGCCGATAACATATCTGTTCCTCAAAGCAGCTCTCCGGAAATATGTTTTCTGTAATACTTTCGGAAAGTCCGTCTTTATGAAGCATGATTCCATCTTTTATCCAATCATAGCTTCCTTCATCTACCTCTTTTACCGTATCATAATGCAGACAATTCTCCATTACCATCTGCAGCCCATAGATTGCTTTTAAAATCTTCTGATCTTCCAGATATATATTTCCATCCTCATCAACAATCACATAACATGACTGTCCTGTTTTCAGTTCATCCAATCCTGCATGCTGTACTGCTATTTCCGTTTCATTTACCGTACGGACAGGGTTTTCTTCCAGTAATATGATTCCCTTTGTTTTTGAATTTACTGCTGCCTCCTGTACAAGCACCTTTTTCCCTTGTATGTCATCATTCAATAAATATAATAACTTGGATAATTCCAGATAAAATGGCAGATATTTCTGGGCACAGACAGTGTGCTTCTCTATTGACACTTCATCCTTATTTCCATCGTTTTTCCTTCTGACACAGTACCGCAGTTCCATATACATGCTATTCAATAATTCCCGCATAGCAGATGCTCTATCGTGAACAGACAAAAGCCAATTCTGTAATAATTGATTCTGATAAAAGTCTTCTTCGTTATATTCAAGGCCGAATACTTTATCTTTTGTCTTATCGTCTATCTTAAGCAGTTGGACTATTGTTCCCACTGTAAGTCTGTTTAATATCCAGCTTGCACTTCTTTTGACCGAAAGATTTACATATCTTTCTAACAGAGCATCAGCTGTATCGACCGGAACCTCCCGCATGACATCTATCGCAAACCTGTCTTTGTTCGAGAAAGGATTCACTGGTAAAAATTTTCCTTCCTGTTCCAGCAGATGATATTTTCCAAAAATATTTTTATATCCGGAATAAAAAAGCTTTAACAACTCCATTCTTTTCTCCGGCTGCTTTTGCATCACATCTTCAAAAGAAGCCCGTGCTGCACCTTCCGGTATATCAAGTTCCACATAATACCCTATCCGCCGCTCTTTATTCTTAAAGGAATTTTCATACTGTATATTCTCTGCACCTTTAAAATATTCAGGATCATTATGCCGGATCAATATCTTCCTTCTACTGGAATCTATAAAAATTATCACTCCGTTTTTTCGATAGTTATGTAAATCCTGCGTATCAAGCAGTTCACTCTGATTCTGCATATATTCAATAAATTTCAAATTACAGGCATTGACAATATCCGTCAGTATCTGCCTCTTCTGCTCCTCTTCATCAAAAAAATGCACTGCCAGATAAAGCACCTTGATATGTCCGGAATCAATATTGCTCATCTCTTCCACAAACTGTTCATCCTTGATAACCGAAACAAGCATATTTTCAATCGGAAAATATAGCTGTCCTTCAACTCTCAGATCAAAAATAAACTGTATCGTACCCAGATCCGTCCTTAAAGCACTCACCCTCTCAATGGCCTCATCCGTATTACTGAAGTCATTATCTCCCGTCAGACAATTGTGTCCTCTAAGGTACGACAAGAACATGATAACTGAAAACGCGGCTTCACTCACCTCTCGTTCCTTCGGTTCGCTGCAAATACCCTGTATATTATCGAATAACTGCCTGATATCCATCATGATTTCTTCTGGTATCTCGATCTCCTGACTGGCATATAGCAGCTGAATCTGTTTTAATATTTCATAATACAGATCTGCTATTTCTAATCTCTTCTCTGACAGCAATGCTATATCCAGCTCTTTCAAATACTGAACCGCATCTTTTATGTCCTTTTCCCTACATGTGCCCAGACGAAGACTCGCTGTTACACTCTTTATATTCTTCCCCATGTCTTTCCTCATCTACCATACTTCATCATAATCGCTTCTACAACAATACGGTCTTCTTCTGATAATGCTCCAAATTCAAAATCCTCATTCAGATAATACACAAACAGAACTTCTACTACCCTGTCCGATAATCTTCCTTCATTGATCAGATAATACATGGTGGCTATCAGATTGCTGAAATTCACCGTGTCAACCGGTATATTCTGAAACCACTGATTTTGCAGTGCATGCCATACCAGTTCTTCTCTCTCAAGAACAAATTCATAGAACTTCCGAAAGCCACGTCCCCTTCCAATCTCACTCTCCATAATCTGTCCACCAAAACTGTAAAAACACCTGTATTGTGCTTCCTCAAAGCTGTGACAACTATATATATAACTCAGATTATCTATCTGAAATGTGTCGCTTTCCAGAAAATGATTTATCCTGTCATTGCGTTCGTACTCCAATAATAAACCACTGTACTCGTTCTGAACCAGTTCGTAATTAAATTGATTCCTATGAAGCAGGCTATTGCGATAGTCCTGATCGATATCTGCGATTTTCTGTGGGAAACGTGTCTTATTCCGGTTCAACGGCAAACTTGCCCTTGCAAATCCCGCAATCAATGCCTGATGCAGTTTGTAAGCTGTCTTCTCATCCCTTGAAAAAACCACAATATCATCTACATATCGTAAAATACGGTATTCACCTTTCTCTATATCTGTACACACCTTTTCTACAATATTATCCAGATACAATTCTGCCAATACTCTCGCATATGCAGGTCCCTGTGGGACACCTACCCTGCTTCCGCCTTGTATTTTCTTCATCAGTTCATCATTATAATAAGCCAGATATTCAAAATATCTTTTTGCCTTTTCGTTCAATTTTCCTTCCAGATGCCGGTATACATTCAACAGATCCACGTGATCATAACAGTGTTTCAGATCAATATAGCTCACATAATTCTGATCCATAAAAGGGATTTCCAGATAACACTTTATTTCTCTAATGTACCTGCTCCAAGACGAAAACCAGCTATGAAACAAATAATTATCTGACATATATGAGATCTGATAACTGTATGATTTCCAACCGTGTTTCCATTCCTTGCACATATCCAGCATAACAGCAGTTGTAATAATACGGTCACTTCTGCCAAGCGATACTAATAATCTTGTCTTATCCTCTTCCTTTCGAAGATAAGTTTTATATCCCATAGGCTTCCACTGTTCAAATGGCATCTCCCCTGCACGAAGTTTTTGCAGAAAATTATTGTACTGATATAATTCATAATTACTTACACGCATCAGTCCATTCATGATCTCTACCGGTATTACTTCATCATTGTCAACCACATACCTTTTCTCTTTTCGGATTATCTTCTTCAGATCAGAATAGCTGTCTCTCCAATCTCCGATATGACTTTTCTCTGTCTCTATCCTCTTTGGTTTTTCCATTCCTGCACGCCTGAGCAGATACTCATACCCTGTTTCTTCCTGTTCTAAGGTATCTTCCATCTCCAGATTATAAATCTGATATAAATAATCAAACGTTGCCGGATAATAATCTTTTCTATGCTTTCGTATATTTTCCCGGGTAGTCGATTCATCATAGCCCGGATATCTGTTCAGAATTGTGAGCAATATTTCCCCATCTGAATCGAGGCGTCCAAGCGTTCCCAACAGTACAAACCAGTCCTGCTCCTGCTGCTGTCCTCTCCTCATCCGTTCAAAAATCATTCTGAAAACCAATATCTCAGAAAGATAAGAAATCACCTGTTCCGGTGACATGCAAAACCCTTCTGACACCTCATATTGAACATACAGCTTCTGATTCTGCCTGGGTTCGTCCATATGCAGCTTGTGGCATAACTCTTCGGCATTCTCCAATCTTACCTTCTGCATAATCAGATACTGGTCACAATAAAACTCTTCAGATTCTATATCATATCTGGTTTCAAATCCGCCTTCAAACAGATACGATCTGATTCCATTCTGATGCCATGATAATGGGAATTTGACCTGTTTGCCAACTATATTTGTAGAACTTGCTCTTGCAGCCGGGAATCGGTCTAATCCCCACTTTTCATTGTCCACTCCATCTTTTAATTCCGGAATCTGGTTCAAAATTGTATTTACAATATCATATCCTAATTCTTTTGTGATCATCTCTTCGAATAGAATCCAGATGTGTATGCCTCGTCTGCCGGAAAATTCCTGTAAATAATGAATATCATTTTTCGTCAGGAAATCTATCAATGGAGTTATACATATACTGTATAACTCCTGAATATCCGGATTTTCTTTCTCGTTACAGTCAAAATCAAAACAAATCCAACGTATCCGGTTCGTTCTGTATTTCTGCTGATAACAGCCCAATGATCCTTTTTGCGATAACATATTTTGTAGCAGAAATGGTGTGACCGGAATATATTCTGTATAATAATTTCCATCTCTACCCTGCACAGCAACTGCTGTTGTATTCACAACAAAGAGCTCGTATTCTTTCTGCGCTAACTGTTCTATTATTTTATTCAATCTGTTCTTCTCCCAAGTACTCTTCCGATGATTGTTTCGCATATCTACTTCAAAGAATTTTTTATAAATATTTTATCATACTTATAGAACTAAATGCTCTCTATATTTTATAAACCTCTTTAATTGCCTCATCCCATTGACCACGTTCTTTTAGAACATGACAGATAATATCTCTGACAGCTCCCGATCCACCGCAATAATCTGAAACATAATCTGCTCTCTCAAGAATTTCTTCGCATGAATCCTTTGGACAGCCTACGAAACCAGCCAATGACATTGCTGGCAAGTCATTTAAATCATCCCCAATATACCCCAACTGTTCTTTTTCAATTCCATGTTCTTTCAAAAATGATATTAAAAAGTTTTTTTTGTCTTTTATATTCTGAAAAATAAACTCTACGTTCATTTCCTGCATTCGTCTTGTCACTGCTTTGCATTCTCTTCCAGTCAGAACAATGATCTTCATTCCAACTGCATGTGCAGTGAAAAAACCTGCGGCATCTCTTGTACAGAACTTTTTTAACTCATTGCCAGCATCATCATAATAAATTCCGGCATCTGTCATCGTTCCATCAACATCAATCACAAAATATTCTATCTTACTATAGTCTGCCATCATTAACTTCCTTTACATACATCCATAATCCACGAAACGTTTCCTGATCTATAAATTAGTACTTGCTGTGCCTGCTTTTAACGTAAAGGTCAAATGGATTTTGACCATACTTATCACCTATGATCGTTGCCAGCCCGTCAATGCCTTTTCTCAGATCAACCGTGCCACAGGCAAGAACGACACGGCGAATACCAGCAGCATCTTCAAGCATGGGACACCTCCCGGATAATCCGGGCCAGAAGAGCATCTGAGATCTCATTGGAAATATCAATCTGTAACGTTGCCGTCCTTATCGTTGCAACAGTTTTGTCGGAAACCATGTATGTATTTGTTCCCTCAGAAGTGTGGCATGGAATTTCAACAAAAGTCAGTTCTGTTTTCTCTGCCATAGCAGGAACTGAAGCGTTTTCTATCATTTCTTCATATGCTTGTTTCCGGAACCGTCGCTGCCAGTGATAATAGCTTTGTTCGCAGATGCCATTCTCATCCATCCAGCTTTTGGCTGACTGTCCTGCTGGTCTTTGACCACAGGCCTGAATGATCTTTTTCCAGTACTCTGCACGAACTTCATGAGTGCACTGATCCATAGTTTTTAGTCCTCCCTTGAAAAAATCTATTGTTTTTCTCAAGTATGCACTAAAAATAGACCGGGTGAAAGGCGAGTGGTTTGACCTTTACCTTTTAAAGTCATATCTGTACTTTCAATGTCTTTCATATCAACAAGGGAAGCTATCTCTTCCAGATAACTTCCCCTTTCGCTTTTCTCTAATGCCCATTCATCTTTCCAAGATACATAATCACATAAAAGATTTCTTGGAAATCTATTTTTAGTTTCTATTTCTGATGTTCTTATTGTTATTTTTTGCACAATTTTCCCAGTATCATATTCTACTAATGCGGCTTTAAGAAAACTCGTTCCACAATCAATTGTTATTGTATACACTTTTCCATATAAACTTCACTATTCTGACACACCACAAAATAAACAATGAATTAACACAAATTATAAGTAACCCTAACATTTGAATTCTGTATGTACTTCCGTGAATTCCTATTCTCTGAGCAAAATTTTGTATATTATAAGTCCAATAAAAATGTCCTAAAAAAAGTGCAACTGACCATTTTCCAAGGAAAAAACAAATTTTATTATTAAACCTATCATTTAGCACACCTTTACCACTTAATGTAATAGCCATTCCTATACCTAAAGCAAATACTGCATATTCATCAAAAATTGACGTTTGTTCGGACCATGATGCCATATAGAAAAATACAAATAGATAACTTACTATCTCCATAACATATAAAAAGTATTTATATTTAACATTAAGCATCTGTTTTTGAAAATAATTATTTACACCACTAATAAATAATCCAATAGACATCATAGCAATTGCTCTTAAATTTCCTGCATTTATAATTCCCCACATATAAGTATCAATTGCGTTTAGCGTTGAAAAGTTTTTAATTAATATTCCTATAAAAATAACTGCTAATAATGGTGCAAAATAGAGAGTGTACAATTTATATTTTCTTCTCACAATTGGATATAAAAAAATCGTTGCAAAAAATAATGATGATAAATACCACATGACTCCACATATAGACGCTGAAGGGTATCCCCAACTTTGTAAAAACAAAATATCATTCAACACATAACAAACATAACTTTTTATATATGAAAAATTCCAATTATTCGAATATGCCCATACACCCATTCCTATTATCATAGAAACAATTAAATATGGAAAAACTGCCTTTATTCTATGAAATAAATACTTCCACGTTGCTCTTATTGTCACACTGACATCTTCATTTTTATATTCAGCATGCCTATCCTCATTTAATGCATTCCCCATAAAAAAGCCACTTAATATAAAGAAGAATTCAACTCCTAACCACCCCCCCCTCAAGGATAATTCTTTTATATTCGCATGGCATATAATAACACACCATATAAATATAAATCTCAATATTTCTATTTTTCCATTCCTTTTCATCATATCTTTATCCATCTTATATGTCTTATATGTACTCCTATATAACTAGTCTTTTTTTATCCAATAAGTAACAGTTCACTATTTACAACAAATATTATTTGTCTAACTTCCAAATTTCAATTGTTCCATCTCGATTATTATCAATCTCTTTCAATTTAATATATTTATTTTCTAATATTTCGTCATGAAACTCTTGTAATTTTCTTTGACCACTTCTCTGTCCATTTCTAAATATACTTTCTAATAATTCCCATTCGTCTTCGTTCATGTTATGCCACACAACCATTTGTGGCAAATCATTCTCTAACTCTCTTGCACATTGTTCTGCTATTTCATCTGTACATACATCAAACCATGTTATTACCGCATAGGTGGGAATTTTTTTCTGTGTTAAAACATTAAACAATGTCATATTACCAAATTGAAAAACTGTATCTTCATCCTCTGTATTTTGATTTATAATATCAACGATTTCTTCAATTTCCTGATTTATAACTCTCGGCATACTTATCCCCTCAAGTCCCTTAACTGAAGACCAAACATTATCCGATGTAATAGAAAGTTCTCGCCAACCCTGCCAATCAAACGGAATATATATTTTGCATGATAAGGAAAATAAAACTCCTGCCCAAATGCCAATTAATACCACTGTGTTTTTTAATAATTTATTTATACATAAAGAGTTGAATATTATTGCAATAACCCATGGCAAATATAAAACCATATATATTTCTTCCAATTCATTTGCCGAAAGTATTCCAGTAAAAAAATGTGCAACTATTATTGTACCAAACATTAACACACTATAATTACCCTTTGTATTAAAAAAATACTGATACAACTCTTTAATCCAAACAGCAATCCCTAAATATATAAAAATTTTAAGAAACAATCTTCTAACTACGACTAAAGACAGATTTCCATATAAAGTTCCATGCAAAGAAGCTGGAAGTTTTGCCCATATCAATATAGATACAAATAAAACAATTTCAAATACAACATCCCAATACTTTAAATTTTTACTAATAATTTGCTTTTTTCTTTCCTCCAAAACTAATAATAAAAATATAACTCCCCCTACTAAAAAAATGTATTTTCCTTTCGAATTATTTGCGTAATTGATAGTTTGTGATATATAGGTATGAAAAAGATATACAATTGCTCCACTTAAGATCACAATAGATAATGAGAAAAATAACAAATTCTCTTTCTGTTGGGTCTCAACTTCCTCTTGCATTTTTATATTAAGTTCATGTCTACTATATATCATTTTTTTTATAATATATACAGACAAAAGGTATGCCATTACTATTATCCATACATTTACATCACTAAAAATCATTAATGGACGAGTTAGTAAACCTTCTACCCCTCCTTTTGCACCTGCAACTCCAAATACACAATTAAAGAACTCCTTCCAGCAATTGTATTTTGTCAAATAAAACATTGCTGGAAATGCTCCTATATATATACCAATTATAAAATACAATATTGTCCATCTTAAATTAGGTAATTTTTCTTTTAAATGTAAAACAATAAACATTAACAAAGCTGTAACTGCAAATACAACTCCAAATGTTTGTTTTGAAAAGAAAATAAGTGATATAATTATACCTATATATAATGAATACCATCTTCTCTTTGTATCTTCAATTCTATTTTCATAAAATTTCATGATAAAATAAGCAACCAAAAGTGCTGGAAGCATCAAAATTGGATTGTAATCATACCACTGATCCATCATATACGATGCCGAAATACACGCACCAAAAAAAACACTCATACATGCAAAAAAAGGTTTTGTAAATCTACAAATCATATTATAAATCAAAAGCAGACAAGCAATTTTTATTGGATATCCAACAAAAATGGTATAAAAAATAAGATGATTAGAGAAAAATGTATAAAAAAGACGCGTAAAGAAAACAAAATATGGAGGCATAAATAAATAAATATCCTTATATAAAACATCTCCTTCTTTCATTCTCCAAGCATAATAATGCCACCATCCAAACTGGGTTCCAATAACTCCTTTAACATAAACTGCTGAAAAAATGGTAAATAATACAATAAGTGCACAAGCGTAAATAAATTTTGTATTTAATCTTCTTTCCTTGGCTTTATGTTTAACCATAGTCTTTATCTCCTTGCTAACTAATAGTGCTTAAATACTATTTCTAAATATCACTTCTATACTTATAATATTCAATAGTTCTATCTATGCCTTCTTCAAATGAAATTCTAGGCATGAACCCTGTATCTCTTGTCAATTCTGAAATATCTGCTTCCAAGTGCATAATCTGTCGATTTCCATATGGCACTTCACCATATCCCAGCTGTATATTACTATTTATTTTATTTTTTACTATTTCCAGAAACTCTTTTAATGGTCTTGCCTCTCCTGTTCCAATAGGATATACCTTTCCATTTACTCCTGATTTTCCGATCAAAAATAGTGCATTTGCAACATCTTCACTGTATATCAATTCCCATATTTGATTTCCTTCCGTCGTACTGAAATGTTCATTCTTCAATAATGCTTTTATTAAAGTTGGGATAATTGTATTTTCATTATCGTATGGTCCATAAGCACTTAAAATTCTCGTCCATACATGTTCCAAGCCCAATTGTTCACATCGAATTCTACTCATTTGACCTGCACATAATTTAGCTACACCATATGGCACCTCAGGATTAGTTTCTGTATTTCCTGATAACGGAATATTTTTTCTCCCATATTCAGCCTGACTTCCTGCGCCTACAAATTTTTTGCATCCTAATTTAGCAGCAAAATCTACTATATCTAACGTGTACAATGCATTACACAAATGAATTTTAGTATCCTGCCTTCCCTTGTGTGATGTTCCCGCCCAAGCTAGATGATAAAAAACTTCATAATTTTCTTCAAATTCTTCTCGCATATTTATTTCGTTTACTTTAGCCATATCACATTCAAAAACTTTAATATGCTTGTTTTTAGGTATTCTACCTTTCCGCGAAGAATTCTTATTAACTAAAGCCAATATATCTACATTTTCTTTTAAACATTTGTCTATTAGCGCAAGTCCTATCATACTTGTTGCCCCTGAAATAACTACTTTTCTCATTAAAAATTTATTTTCTCCTCTACTAATACTAATGGTCTATTTATTACTCTCTTATTCATACTTATTACATATTCGCCTAGCATTCCCATAAACAGCAAGATCACTCCTCCAAGGAAAAAAATGGCTATCAACATAGGAGCCGTTCCTGCATCAAATCCAGACCAATTTATCAACTTCATAATCAAATATATTATGCCCATGGCAAAACTAATAATTGAAGACAAAAAACCCATAAACGTAGCAATTCTAAGACAATTTGTATAACTTGTAAAACTTAAAATAGCAGCGTCATATAAAGACATGAAATTATTCGATGATTTGCCTGCTTTCCTTTTGGGTTGAGTAAACTCCATATCATAATGATCTGGTGCATACTCTGCTATAATGCCTCTTATAAAGGGAGTTGCATCTTTTAATTGTTTTAAAATTTCAATAAAACTTTTGTCATATAATCCAAATCCTGTGAACTGTTTTATTTGTTTTACAGAACTCATTTTCTGTATGATTTTATAATACATATCCCTTAGAAAATACATGATTTTGTTTTCTTCACTTTGCGACTTAATCATACATATTACCTTATGTCCATCTTCCCATTTATGTACCATATCCGGTATAAGTTCTACAGGATCTTGAAAATCAGCTGCAATCGGTATTACACAATCTCCGTTGCACTGCATTAATCCGTAAAACGGACTATTAAATTGTCCAAAATTTTTCACATTGAAAATAGCTTTTATTTTATGATTCTCCTTGCACAGTTTTCTAACTATTTCTCTAGTATTATCTATTGATTTATTATCAATTATAACTATTTCATAATCATAATTTTGAAGTTCTGTTTCAAGTATGCCTTTAACAGTTTCAACTATTTGTCTTATATTTTCTTCTTCATTCCAACAAGGAATCATTATACTAATTTTTTTCATTTCTTCACCATTTTTATTGTATTAACTCTATTCCATTACCTTCTGGATCTTCACAAAAACAACATTTCTTATTTCCTATGGTGTAAATATCTGTAATTTTTTTTCCACCATAATTTTGTATTCTTTGTACTGTTGTCTCAATGTCCGACACCCCAAAAGCAACATGTGACATTCCAACATCACAGATTTTTCTTTTGCACTTTCGTTGCTTATCTTCATTGGGGAATACATATATTAATTCAAGCATATCGCCTGTACCATTTTTTTTCCCCATTTCTGTTATTAATTTGGTAATCAATACTTTTGCTTCTTTATAACCTAAAAGATCATCAAACAGCGGACCTGAATCTTGATAATTTTCGCATATTATTGTCATAAAAAAGCATTTTTTATAAAACTCTGCTTGCTTTGCTATGTCTTCCACATAAATCCCTGTATGCCTAATATTTAACATTATATCTCCTTACATTAAAGCAGCTCCACCATCAACCGGAACAACCGCACCTGTCACATAAGATGCATCATTCGAAACTAAAAACAAAGCCACTTTGGCAATCTCCTTTGTTTGTCCAACTCTTCCCATTGGTATTGCAGAATTGAATCTCGAAAAATCTCTGTTTGTCCATAGTGGTGTATCTGTCACTCCAGGGCATATGCAATTTACCCGAATTTTATTAGAATAATTTAATGCACAATACTTTGTAAAATGAATTGTTGCCGCTTTTGATGATGAATACATATAATTCTTTGTACCTCTAATATTGCAGTCTAATCCGTCGATTGAAGCACAATTTAAAACATTTCCATGTCTTTCTATAATTAAATCAATAAATTCTTTCGTCATTAACATTGTTGCTTTAACATTAACATCAAATGTTTTATTCCAATCACTTAGTTGTATATCTTCTAATGCACTCGTAATTAATATTCCCACATTATTAAACAAAATATCTATATGTCCATATACTTCAAGAACTTGTTTTTTTAATTCCTTTACTGCTTGTTCCTCTGTAACATCACATGAAAAGAACATTGCTTCTCCATTCTTTTCACGTATTTCATCAACAACCCTATTTCCCTTTTCTACATTTCTGCCAACAACAATAACAGTCGCTCCTTCTTCTGCAAACAATTTTGCTGAAGCCTCTCCTATTCCAGAAGTTCCCCCTGTTATCAATGCAATCTTTCCATTTAATTTTCCCATAGTTCACCTCTCATCCCACATTTTAATATACATATTCTTTTTTAATTCATCGTGTTCTAAAAATGGTGCCAAATCCTCTAATGGTGGAGAATATAAGCTTCCATCTTGTAATTTTTTAACTGCGGATTTTGGTTCAAATATTTGTGTCGTCGAACATACCACTTCCAACATACAATAACTATTTTCAGTAACAATCCATTCAATTTTTTTCTGCATTTCATCTATGCTGTCACATCTTTGATATGGAATTCCAAAAGCATACGATACCTTTTGAAAATCAGGAAAACTCAAATCACCACTTTCAGGACCTATACCAACAAAATTTTTATTAAATAAGTTTGTTTGTGTAAGTCGGATCTGATGATATCCATTATTGTTAATAAGGATAATTTTCACAGGAAGTTTGTTTGTTACAATAGTCTGTAATTCCTGAAGATTCATCATAATACTGCCGTCCCCTGCAATACAGACAACCTGTTTTCTATCGTTTGCAACACATGCACCTATAGCTGCCGGCAAATCATATCCCATAGAAGACATGGCACAGTTCATTAAAAATCTCTGTCCCTTCTTTATATAATATGCCGCACTGCCAACCACACTTGCAGATCCGTTAGTTACAACCGTAATCATATTCTCTGGTAAACTTCTGCTAAACGAATCAATAAAAGCATACACATTTAACGGTTTTCTATTTTCATAATGTTTCTTAGTCACTACCGGATATTGGAGTTTCCAATTCTTACATATTTCCAGCCATTCTTTTGGATTAGAATATTTCACCTTTTCATCTGCGATAATATTTAATAATTTATTAATAAAAATCGTTGCATCTGCGCAAATAGGTAAATCTACTCTAATAGTTTTTTTCTGCAATTCAAGTTCATCTATATCAACATCAATAATATAAGCCTCTCTTGCCCATGACTCTAACTGATAGCCAACCTGATAGATATTCAGCCTATTTCCAATTGCAATAACCAGATCACTATTCTGAACTGCAAAGTTACCTGGTCTATTGCCCATTGTCCCAGCTCTGCCAACATAATACTTACTATCTGTTTCCATCAGATCTATACTATCCCAACATGTAACCACTGGAATTTCTACAGCACTTGCCAATTTTATAAGTTCATCCTGTGCTCCGCTTATTCTCACACCGTTACCAGCATATATAACCGGACGCTTTGCATCCTTAATCTTGTCAATAACAATCCTTATCTTTCTTTCAAGTTCACCATTCTCATCTACATTTGCACCATCATTATTCCGAACAATATCATATCCAACAAGATCCTCTGTTTCCACGAATGTTCCCTGAATATCAAGCGGCACCTCAATCCAACAAGGTCCAGGTCTTCCATTTTTCGCTAAATAAAAAGCTTTTTCAAGTATATATCTAACATTATTAGGATTCATTAAAGTTTCAGCATATTTTGTCATTTTACTCAATGCTGACATAATATCAAACTCCTGATTTCCTAGTGTTCTAAGATCTAATCCGCTGTTTATTGTCATCAATGATGTTTTAGTCTGTCCAGACACCACAATCATAGGAATTGAGTCCTGGTATGCACCTGCAACTCCGTTTAATGCATTAATAGCTCCAGGCCCACTCGTTACACATAAGCCTGCCATTTCATTATTCACACGAAAATAAGCTTCCGCTGCCATTGCAGAAGCTTGTTCGTGATGATTGTAAACACACTGTAGTCTTTCATGGTGACCAAACGAATCATTCATATGCATTGCACCGCCACCAACCACAGTAAATATTGTCTTTATTCCATTATCAGCAAAATAATTTGCAATATAATCAGATACTTTTACTCTCATCTTTACGCCCTATATAATTTTTTAAAATAATTTATTGCATAGTCAATTTCTTGCTCAGTAACATCATGTACTACAGATAATTCACCCTTCTCACCATAATGACTGATCAAAACAGCGGTAAGCGATTCGCTAACCTGTTTTTTATCTTTTCGGATTGCTTTCATATATTCCTCTAATGGTTTATCTAAAAGATTACTGTCAATATCTATCACTTCCAGTAAAACTTTTTCACTTCTATTTACCACATCAGAAGATATTAATCCTCTCTTTTCAGATATACTATTGGCCATAATCATACCTATTGCAACTGCCGTGCCATGAGGTATCTCATACTCTGTAACAACCTCTATTGCATGACCAAATGTATGTGCAAAATTAAGTTTTATTCTTTCACCTTTATCAAACTCATCAACTTCAATAAATTTCTTTTTGAAAGACAAACTACTATGAACAAACTGATCTACAATCTGTGGTTTTCGCTCAAGCAGACCTTCAATATTATCTTCAATATTCTTTAAACCATTCTGCCCTGCCATAATATTAAATTTTACAACTTCACCAAGTCCACTTTTAAAGTCCCTCTCTGTAAGAGTATGAAACATTTCAGAACAGATATGAATTTCATCTGGTGGATAAAAAGTTCCCAAAAGATTCTTATACTTTTTATAATTAAGAGAGGTTTTTCCGCCAATACAACTATCACAAGCTGCCAAAAGTGTAGTAGGAACAAATATCCAATTAATTCCTCTATATGTGACATTGGCAACAAATCCTGTAATATCCTGAATGATTCCACCACCGATTGATATCAGAGTAGCGTTCCTTTTTGCTGGAATCTCAGTTATCCTTTCACAAATATCAAGAGCAGTATCTACCACTTTATTCTTCTCTGTTGCCTCTACAACAAACAATCTTTCTGATGGGATCTCTTCAAAACAATCTTTGTATAATTCATAGACATTCTTATCTACAACAATTTCACTGTTAGGTTTTGACACTAAATCTCTCAAAAAAACTTTGTTATCTTCGAATATCACTTCATATTCTTTGAATCTTGATTGAATTTTCACTTTATCATCCTTCCTAAAAAGCTTCATCGTGTTCATTATTATTTGTATCATACGCTGAATATGTTAAGAATCTAATATCCATTGTATGGCGCGCCTCATATATGCTCTCACGCATATGAGTATTTAAATTATGAGCCTCATCTTTTACAAAATAATACTCCATCTCTGGGTTAAAATAATTGTCCTCTTTATCTGAATATCCATCAAAACCAGCACAGCATATTTTATTAATTCCAATACTTTCAAGAAGTTTTATTAACATAAGAAAAGAATTATCCATTATCTTTTCATTTCGTTCAAGAAGAGGAGCTCTATTAAATACAAAGTCGAACTTTCCATTTCTACATTCTACGTTTGTTGTTGCTATAACCTTTATACCATCCGTTTTCATATCATGATACCTTTTTACATTAGTTGTAAATACCGCATCTACTTTTATTTCTTTTGGAATATAATTTATAGAAATAACATATGGATTTTCCTTTGCTATATATTCATCCACTCTGGCTTTTTGTAATTCTATATTTTTTCCCGGACCAACAACAAGAATATTTCTGTTTTTCAGTTCAGCACTTAATTTTTCTCTTGCCTCATCTTCTGAACACTTTTCTGTAACAAATTGATCATACAACTGTTCTGCAACAATTTTATCATATAATAATTTCTTATCTTCCGGCTCAATCATAGAAAGAATATCATTTAATTTAGAAACCGATAAATTTTGTTTATCCTTATACAAGGTAAGATAATTTGGATGGCAATCATTAAGAGCACACAAGTAGAAAAACATTTTGTATCCCCATGGTGCTTTGTCATAAAAGCCCATAATACTCTCCTGTATAGCCTCAAGCATTGGATTTATATTATAACTCTTTCCATATTTTTCATTTAGCCGCATACTGACTAATTCAAGAGGTGCATTTCCTGCGCTCTTTCCCATTCCATAAAGCGTAGCATCCACAACAATATCCCTATCTGTCTCTTTACCCAAAAAAGCAAGTGCATTTGCATATGCCAGCTGAAAATTATTATGCGCATGGAATCCTATTCCGATTGTCGAATCTACATTAGCGTCTAAGATTTCATAATAATGAAGCAAATCTTCCGGATGAAGCAGTCCATATGTATCTACCATTGACACCGCATATGGCTTTACATCATTTACCAAACTGATCAATTCCAACAACTCTTCATCTGTGTAGCTTGTAATAGAAACCAACTGTGAGTACACTTTATATCCAAGTTTCTTTATCGCACGACAATACTCCATTGCCTCATGCATGATACCCTTTTTAAAGATAACTCTTATTCCATCAATATAACTTTCTGAGCAAGGCTTAATATTAGAAATATCACAAGTTCCATAGTCTATCATGCCTACAATCTGTGCCTGTTTTCTATCAAGATTTCCATATATCTTTTCAACTGAATCTGTATCTGGCATAATGCTTCGATCTATATCAAAAGGTCTTCTGTCATCTAAAAATCCAATTTCAATGACATCAACTCCTGCATCAACAAGCCGTTCAAATATGCTTTCTATATTATCATGACCAAACTTCCAGTCATTAACATAACCTCCATCTCGAAGTGTACAATCTAACAATTTAATCTTACTCATTTTCTTTCTCCGTTCTCTACTGATTTACAGCCTCTTTAATGACCTGTGCCATATAATCAATCTTTTCATCTGTCATTCCCGGATATACTCCGACCCAGAATGTATGAGACATGATAAAGTCAGTATTTTTTAACTCACCAGCAACTCTATATGCATCTGTTCCACGAATCTGGTCAAAGCATGGATGTTTTATTAAGTTGCCACTAAAAAGAAGTCTTGTCTGAACATTGTGCTCTTCGATATACTTTGTAACCTTATTTCTATCCAGTCCACTTTCTTCCCTGACACTTATAAGGAAACCAAACCATGATGGTTCAGAATTTTCTGCTGGTTCCGGTAAAATAATCTTATCAGATACTTCTTCAAGATTTTTTCTTAATCTATCCCAATTATGTCTACGTCTTTCAATAAAAGAAGGGAATTTCTTTAACTGTTCGCATCCAACAGCGGCCTGCATGTCTGTAACCTTGAGGTTGTATCCAAAATGACTATATACATATTTATGATCATACCCTACTGGAAGTTCTCCATATTGACCATCAAATCTGTGTTTGCAGAAATTATCCTGTCCTGAAGGACAAATGCAATCTCTTCCCCAGTCCCTAAAAGAAAGAATTAATCTGTGAAGTTCTGGATTATTTGTATATACACAACCGCCTTCTCCCATTGTCATATGATGTGGTGGATAGAATGAACTAGTTCCTATATCTCCCCATGTTCCTGAGAATCTTGTCTCACCATCAATTGTATACTTAGTTCCGAGAGCATCACAGTTATCTTCTACCAGCCATAAATTATGTTTATTACAGAACTCTCTGACATGTTTCAGATCAAATGGATTACCAAGTGTATGAGCAATCATTACCGCTTTTGTCTTTGGGCTGAGTGCTGCTTCAAGCTGTGCAACATCAATATTATACTGTGGGACAGTCACATCAACAAACACCGGTACTGCACCGTATTGGATAGCTGGTGTCACTGTTGTAGGGAATCCACAAGCTACCGTAATCACTTCATCTCCCTTTTTAATCTGTCTGTCACCGAGTTCTGGTGCAGTAAGAGCCATAAATGCAATAAGGTTTGCTGATGAACCGGAATTCACTAAATGTGCATACTTAGCACCGATCCAATTAGCAAATTCCTTTTCGAACTGATCTGAAAATCTTCCTGTTGTGAGCCAAAAATCAAGTGTAGCATCTGTAAGCGCCATCATTTCTTTTTCATCATACACACGTGAAGCATATGAAATTCTGTCTCCCGGTGCAAACTCTTTATCCTGCTCAGGTTTCTTAAAATCTTTATAATATTCTGCAACAAGTGCTTTAATCTGTTCTCTTGCTTCTGATTCGTTATTCCAATTAGACATCTCAATCTCCTAATCTTTATTATTTAGTATTCTTCAAAAAATTCTTTTATCTGCTCATCCATGCATTTAGGAATATCTTCATCTCTAAAATATACCTTAGACCATTCCACAGTCTTTTCAACAGCCTCTTCTACTCCCCATCTTGGTTTCCATCCAAACACTCTCTTAATCTTAGAGCAATCCAATTTGAGAAAGTTAGCCTCATGCGGTGCATTAGCTTCAGCTTTGTTCACCCATTTTACACAGTTTCCATTTTGTTCGTTTTCATTCCATTTCTCGCAGAACAGATCAACAAGCTGTCCGGTAGTAATACAATCTCTGTCATCTGGTCCGACATTATAAAATCCAGCCAGTGCCTTATCCTCGTACTGTGCTTTCATAATCATCAGATATATTTTCAACGGTTCAAGGACATGCTGATATGGTCTTGTCGAATGCGGATTTCGCACAATAATATCTGCTCTTTTTTCTGCTGCCCTTACACAATCAGGAATAATTCTATCATTGGCGAAATCTCCTCCACCAATAACATTACCTGCTCTTGCTGTGGATACCGCTACTTCCATATCTCCATAAAAAGAATTGATATAACTATGTGTTACCAACTCCGAACATGATTTACTATTAGAATAAGGATCATAACCATCCAATGGTTCATTCTCTCGATATCCCCATTCCCACTCATTATTTTTATATACCTTATCGGTAGTAACATTTAAAAATGATTTCACACAAGGATTTAATCTGACTGCCTCACAAATATTAACCGTTCCCATCACATTTGTCTCGTATGTATACACAGGATTCTTATAAGAATCTCGTACTATTGGCTGTGCCGCAAGATGAATGACGATTTCTGGCTGTGTTTCTTCAAATACCTCTAACAAATGTTCTCTGTCTCTTATATCTCCAATTACAGACTTCATCCGATTTTCAACATCTGCTAATCCGAATAAATTTGGATTAGTTGGTGCTTCTAATGAATATCCTGTCACATCAGCTCCGGCCTGTACCAATATTCTACTCAACCAAGCACCTTTGAATCCCGTGTGTCCTGTCATGAGAACTTTTTTATCTTTATAAAACTCTAATAATCCACTCATAATTAATCTTCCCATTTCTTCCATGGTGCTTTTCCATTCTTTAATAACTTTTCAAGCAAATCCTTTTCTCTCTTGTTATCCATGCACTGCCAAAAACCTTTATGCATATATGACATCAATTCACCCTGTTCTGATAATTTAACCAGTGGTTCTTTTTCGAATACTGTATCATCACCATCAATATAATCAAATATTTCCGGATTCAACACCATGTAACCTGCATTAATAGGTGCACCATCGCACATATTCTTTTCTCTAAATGCTCTAACTGTATTATCGGAATCTATATCCAGGACTCCCTTTTCCTGTTCCTGAAGAACAGCTGTTAAAGTAGCAATCTTTCCATGCTCCTTATGAAATTCCAAAAGTTTGCTGATATCTACATCACATACACCATCACCATATGTCATCATAAACGGTTCATTCCCAACATATTTCTGTATGCGTTTTATTCTTCCGCCTGTCATAGTATTAAGTCCTGTATCAACCACAGTAACTTTCCATTTGTCTAAATGCTGATCATGTACGATTACATTTCTGTCCCCATTCGTATAATCAAACGTAATATCACTGTTGTGAAGGAAATAGTCTGCAAACCATTCTTTTATAACGTGCTGCTTATATCCTGCACACACTATAAACTCATTAAATCCGTAATGCGAATATTCCTTCATAATATGCCACAAGATAGGTTTTCCGCCAATTTCAATCATAGGCTTTGGCTTGTATTGTGATTCTTCACTTATACGTGTTCCTAATCCTCCTGCTAATAATACTACTTTCATTTGTAATCTCCTTATTTTTCGTACTAGTAAACATATAAATTAACTATATCATGGCTCAAATCATAACGCAACCCCCTCAAAAAAATCCATGTATTGCTATTTTTTATGTCTGCATTTTCCGAATAATATCTCCGACATGTTTTTTGCAAATTCATTCCGGGTTAAAATCAATACAATAAAATATCCTAATATACTGAGCAAAATTGTCAGAACTGTTTTTGTCCAAAGGTTCTCCGTCACAATTGCAACACCTTTTCCGATCAAAATGATCAACACCACTCCAAGTGCAGGTCCTGCCAAATCTTTCCTGCATGCGATCAGCTTTATTTTCTTATCCACCCTGCTGATTGCAATACAGAGTGATATTAATTCTGAAACAGCAGTCGTAGCTGCGGCAGCAGTAATACCATACTTTGGAATAAATAAAAGATTCAGTATAATATTTGCCATCGCCGAAATCACACATGCGATAAGGCATGTTTTTTCCTCCATTGCCGGAAGCAGCAGCACATTTCCAATCAGTCCTCCAATAAGTGAAATTGCTAATGCAATGGAAAGTATATGTAGGGACCCTGTCGCTCCCAGATATTCTTTTCCTGCAATAATCTCTATCATCTCCGGACACAATATATTGATTCCAACCACACATGGCAGTCCAAGGATCACAACAAAATTGAATGCATATCGAAACAGTTTATTAATTTCATCGTAGTTTCCTTCATTAAAATTCTTTGTCATCTGCGGCATAACCACCCATGCAATGGATGCGATCGTAGAATTTACAAGATTATATATTTTTACGGATGTGCTATATAGTCCAACCTCATAGTTTCCTTTTATGATTCCCAGTATTGTAATATCTGAATTACAATAGATCGTCTGCGCAAGAAGCATTACAAATAGTAAAAGAATTGGTGGCAGATGTCTCTTCCAGTCAATATTCAATGTCAGTTTCGTTTTACAAAATTTTCTTCTGTATACCATATTTGTAATACTGGCTCCACTTGAGGCAACTACTGTAATGGCAGCGTAACGCATATAATCTTCCGGTTTCCGTACAAAAAGAAGCATTGCCACAACGGAAACTAACTGAAAAAGGAATGTACGGACTGTAATATACTTAAAATCCTCCATAGCTGTATTCAGCCAGTCTGCACCCAATGTTGTAAACAATACGGTTGTGCTTAGAATAATGATCATTTCCCGATAATTTTCCAATGGTTTTGCAGCTAACAGTGCCAGTGCCAGACCTATATATGCAATAAATGTAGTAACCATATTAAGGGAAATAATCTGACCCACCATATTCTCCAGTTTATTCTTGTCATCTTTTATTTTCGAACACTCTCTCACTGCATAAGTTGTAATTCCCAATGATGCAGCCAAAGAAACATAACTGATAATCGAATTACCAAAATTCACTTTTCCTACATTCTCTGCATGTAACACTCTGCTGATATAAGGGAAAGTTATTAATGGAAAGACGACTTGCGAAAATGCTTTCAGCAAACTGTATATCGAATTTTTTCTTACTTTATTATCCATGAATGCTCCCTGTATTATGTTTGTTAATGCAAAACATTCTTTATTTTTCTAAGCTGCATCCATACTACATGCAGTAATCTGAGTATTCCCACCGGGCAATTTACAAGTATCCAAAATGTTCTTTTTAAATCGTGATATGTTTCTACACACGGCCATATATATGCTTTTCTCCAATTTGCCTGATTTTTGCATGTACAACGGAATTGGATTACAAATTGTCTTACTGTATTTTTAGTGGATTTATAATAAATATCTGATAATATTTTTTCAGAAAAGCCACCATTCTTTCCACCTTCTAATATCAATTTGCGATAATTATAAAACCATACTTCATACAGATCATATCCAACAGTTTCATTACTGGAGGCTGCAAGATAATTATAGGTATCAATAATATATAGCCCCTGTTCCCTCATGGTTGCCAGTGCGATATAACTCTGAATAAAATATGTTCCAATATACTGTTCTTTATTTTCTACTCTTCTTACCAATTCCGTTCTAAATACAAGAGAAGACATAAATGTAATAAAAATTCCGGTGTCTTCCAGGAATTTTTCTCTGGAAGAATAAACTTTTAACCCAGTTTCCTCCCATCTCGGCTCATTATAAACAAACGGTGACTCACTTACTAACCCAGAAGTATTTAAATGCAAAAATACCGGTTTTTTCTCCAATGTATCCAAAAGATGTTCCACCGCCATCGGAAGCATAAAATCATCATCTCCCAACAAAAGGACATACTCACCCACAGCCTTCTCGAAACAATTCAAGAAATTTTTATCTGGTCCTACATTCTCTGTATTTCTGTAATAATGGATATTTTCTGCTTTCTTCACCAATTCGGTCATGTACTCACCAGTTCCATCCGTAGAAGCATTGTCTGAAACAATAATCTCAATTTGTTCTATTTTTTTCTGTTCCATCAATCGTTTTAAACATATTTTTAATTTTTCCAGACGATTATAAGTAGGTATTGCTATTGTTAATGCATAATTTTTCTGCTCTGCCATCTATCTAATTCCTTTAAAAAATCCCGTACACTCTCTGGGTACATCACTTTTCTATACCAAATATCTTCATGGAGCTCTATAAATTTCCTGTCAACTTTAGCATAATCAATTTTTACCAGTTCCTTTATCACATCATCCGTGAACCGATATTTTATAACTCTGGCAGGTACACCTCCAACAACTGCGTATGGCGGAACATCTTCCGTCACAACTGCACCGGCCGCTATCACTGCTCCCTGTCCAATCTCTACTCCTGAAAGAATGAGGGCTGAATCTCCAATCCAGACATCATCATTTACAATAATGTCTCCTTTCGCCTGAGTCTCTGCTTCTTTTTTTAGCACTTTCGCCTGAAATGGATATGTAGAAATACAATCGAGCCTGTGCTCTCCCCCCAGAACAAAACGGACATTTTGAGCAACAGAACAAAATTGACCAATTATCAGTTTCGTATTCTCACATCCAAATGTTTCAACACATATTGGTCCATATGTATATCTTCCAACGTGTATTTGTTCTATATCACATAAATTAGTCAAGTATGTCATATTATGTCGATTTCTTTTTTTCCACTTTATTTTAAGTTTAAGTAACGCTATTACTCTTTTTATCAAAAATTTTTTCCTTTCATTTATCCATTCACTTTAGGAACAATTTTTCATATTGTCCGGAAATATACTCCCAACTATACCAGTCACATACTCTTTTTCTTGCTCTTTCTGTATATTTATTTATCTCAGACTGATCTAAATGATCCGCTCTTTCTATCAAGCCGGCAAGATTCCCCTCTTCTTTTGACCAATACATTGCGCCGTCCTCCGCTACCTCCCGGTTAAATCCTACATCCAATAACATATTAAGTTGTGTGCTCGCCAGCGCTTCCAGAAGGCTTGGATTAGTTCCTCCCACTTCATGACCATGAAAATATCCATATGCATTTTCCCGAATTTTCATTAACATTTCTGAGTCATATACTGTACCCGCAAATTTAATTCTGGAATCCTTGGAATAACCGGTTTTAAATTCAAGTTCTTTTAAAAATTTATCATTCACATTCGTGATAAGAACAAAATCTCTTTCGGATTTGCATTTTATAAATTCTTTTATCATTACTTCATAATTATTTTCCGGAACGAACCTTCCAACTACCAGATAATACTGCTTAGGGTGAATTTTTCTCTCTGCATACCATTTTTTTAATTTTTCATCTGAATCTGCCATCTGACTCTTTCTTATTTCCGTTCCATATGCAATAAACGTGGTTTTAGGATAATATTTCTCATATTCCTTTTTTATATATTGCTCTATATTTTTACTGTCGCAAATTAATAAATCTGCATTTTTTACCATCATTTGTTCTGATATTTTCCAATATTTTTGTACATAAGCATTCCACTTCTGCCGCATCCATTCATGCCCATCCGGATTGACATATACCTTTCCTCCAAGCTTATGTATTTTTTTTACATAGTGCCTTATAAATGGTCCAATACGACACGCTAATATATAAATAACAGGCTGTTTTACCTGCTTTTTCTCTATATATCTGCAACACTCTTTTAACGCAGCTACGTCATAATAAATAGCTTGTGCCGATCCAATATCAGGTACTTTTATCATAAAACATCTTGCATTATGATATATATACTCTTTATTCTCCTTTCCCTTACATGCTACATGATACTTTATCTCATCATTATTACGATGATATTCTGTTAATTTATCTACAAAAGTTTCGTACCCACCATATGCCGCCGGTATCCCTTTTGACCCTATTATAAATACATTCTGCATCTTTTACATACTTCCCTTTCCGGATATCACAACTTGAACTGTCCGCAATAATATTTTAATATCATTTGCCATACTCCAATGACAAATGTATTCTGTATCGAGTTTGACCACTTCTTCGAAATCTGTAATTTCACTTCTTCCTGAGACCTGCCAAAGTCCTGTAATACCAGGTTTTACCGACAATCTTGCTTTATGATGCAATTTATACTTCTCATATTCATCTACTGTAGGCGGTCTTGTCCCCACTAATGACATATCTCCCCTTAAAACATTAAAAAACTGTGGGAACTCGTCTAAGCTTAGTTTACGAATCCAGTTTCCAATTCCCGGTATATATTCTCCTGTTTTCTGATCAATTTTACTTCCAATGATCCTTGGATCGTTTTCCATTTTGAACATCATACCATCTGCTATCTGATTTTGCTCCAAAAGATTTTTTTTTCGTTCTTCAGCATCCAGATACATCGTCCTGAATTTGTACATATTAAATTTTCTACCATTTTGCCCCACTCTCTCCTGTTTAAAAAAAATCGATCCTGGAGATTTTATAAAAATAATAGGTCCCAAAAAAAGTATAAGTATGAGCGTAATGACGGTTCCCACCAGCCCCCCAGCTATATCAAGCATCCTTTTCATAAAATATTCTTTATTGCTCACAATTCGGATACTGGATGTAAGCACTAAATATCCACATACCATTTCAGCAGTCTGATTTTCACTTTGTGTCAAACCATCCTGCATAATCGTGTAATGAACCACAATCCCCATCTCAGAAAACTCACGTGTATACTTTGCAGGAAATGACATATCATTTGGCAAAACGATGAGCACCTCGTCTACCCAGTTCTTGCATACCCATTCTGCCATATTTTTTTCCAAAACGATCTGGATATTTTGGTATTGCTTCTCTTGTTTCATACAGTCCATAAAAACAATACCTGACAACTTATAAGTTTGATAGTTATTCTCTCTGATTCTCTTTAATGCTTCTTCTGCCATTTTCGATGTTGTAATCAATAAAAGAGAGCAATTTCCTTCCTCTGTCTGATATTTTTTTACATGAAGTTTCCATATTGTTCTGGTCATCCACCCTATTCCCAATTGATAAATTCCAAGAAGAAACAATACTGTTCTTGAAAAATCATCTCCGTCTTTTACAACAATCAGGTAAAAGCTTATAAATAATTCAAGTATGCATACCTGCTTTACGACAGACACAAACTCAACATAATGACCTCGTTTCAAAATATCCTTATAACCTTCTAAAAAAAATGCATATATAAATTCAAAAAGCACAAGAACAAGCATCATATTCTGATAAATAACTTTATGCGGATTTCCCCCAAAACCATGTCTGCTAAAATATGCTAATGCAAAGCAGACCTGCAGGCAAAGCAGATCCAGAATAATAAAATCCAAATGCTTTAACCAGCCTTTATTCTTTCGCCGATACATATTATCTCCCTATGTTTTACATATTTTCAATATTCAACCAGATTATTCTAACATAATACTCTGTGAAAAACAATTTTAACGCCTGCTCTCACTCACCTAGGAATTTGCAAGCTTTTATTTATTATGCTACAATAACCCGTGTCTGCCTTCAAGGCTTCGTAACAAATTTTAAATTATAATTAATAAATAGGGTAAAACATTTATGAATAAAAATTTTTTTAGACAATACAATAAATTAATACTTGGTTCAATAATTTTATTTTTTACTGCATTACTTTTTAATCATTGGACTCCCTACGCAGCCGATGATTACAGCTATATGTTCAACTTATCCGATGGCTCACGTATGACTTCCATTGGGCAGATTTTTTCGTCCCTGGCTGTACACTATACAAAGTATGGCAACGGACGCCTTATTTCCCACTTTTTTGTTATGCTTTTTCTGATTGGTTCCAAGTGGATTTTCAATCTCGTGAATGCATTTATTTTTGTGTTGCTTATATTAAGCATTTATCATTTGACCTCTCATAAAAAAGCTTGCAGCCTTTTACTTTTTTTTGCAATTCCAACTTTATTATGGCTTTATATGCCTGCCTATGGTCAGATTTTTTTATGGTTGGATGGTTCCATTAATTATATGTGGAGTTATCTGTTTGCTCTGTTGTTTCTGTCAGTCTATATTACTTTATTACGAGGAAAATCTCTGTTAAACCAAACCTGGAAGTTGATCCTGTTCTGTGTATTTACATTCCTTTTTGGAAATTACTCAGAGAATGTATCTTTTTCCGTTATCTTTACCGGTTTTCTTCTTCTGTGCATTACAATGTACGGACAGAAAAGTTTCCGAAAATTATTCATTTATGTTCTTCCGATTGTATGCGGTGCTCTTGGATATCTGATCTTACTGTTAAGTCCTTCCGGAAGTGCCAAGTTCTCCGAAAATCTATCGCTTTCGCTGCTTTTTAAAAATGCGATTAAGATATTTACAGAATATTATAATGCCTGTCGGATCCCTTTGATTCTGTTTTTTGTACTTCTTGGCATTGCTATTTATCACAAATTGAATAAGACAGAGATTCTCATTGCGCTCTCCTTCTTTTTCATCAGTGTCATATCTTCCGGCATGCTTATGATTGCAAGCTATCTGCCAGAGCGAAGCCTTGCCAATGGAATTGTGTTTCTTCTGATTGGAATTGTCCAATTGCTGCAATTATTGCGCGGACATGTACGCTTAGAATGTATCTCCCTGTGTGTGTGCATTTATCTTCTGGTCAGCAGTCTGATGTCGTACTGGGAAGGTTCCTACGATATTTACCGGGTGCATAAGGAACAGGCAGTTCGTGATGCTGCAATAGAGAACTCTGTAAATTCCGGCAGCATGACGATTGGTGTACCAATTATTACTTCCACAACAAAGTATAGCTGTAAATATGGCTTGTTAGATCTGAATGGGAAAGATGCTGATGAACCATTTCCAAATGTGTATATTGCAAAATACTACGGTTTAGATAAAATTTATGTAATTTATCCTGATTTGGATAATGAATAAGTATTTTCTGTAAAACAAAAAAGAAGAAGATCACTGACAATTTTCTCAATGATTTTCTTCTTTTTTGCATATTATATTTATCCATTATTACTTATTTTATGATCTCTCTCAATCAAAATCACGCGGAATCTGTCTCCTTTCCGATATCCAAATACACGCTGTTTTTCACTATATCGAAATTTCATGATTGTCTGAGAATATCCTGCAAAATAATTTTTCTTACCTGCGCCACGATACTTTTTGTATTCCAACCCATCATCCCGGTCTATTGTATCCCACGATTCGTGCTGAACAAATTTATCCAGTGTTCCTAGCAACTGCTTATATTCGCTTTCTTTAAGCTGATCCGGGCCTGACTTTTTCTCCAACAAACTACAGTCTATTCTTGTCCCCTCATATCTGATTTTCAGATAATCACATCTTCCTATATTCAGGTCTATGTAATGATTTTGTGCAAGATATCGTGGTGAATATATAGATAACACCTCATATTTTTGACTGCCTTTTTGTATATCTAACACACAATCTGTATATTTTTCAGACTTGAACGATAATAGTGAACATCCATGCTCTGCCGCCTCTGCCAGTGCAGTTGCAGTGACACTTTCTTGCTGCCAGATATTTAAAGGACATTTCATCCGAAAGTTTTCCTTCACTTATCACATCATTCTTATCATCTGTCATATGTCTGATAATTTTTTGGTTTACCGTAATCTCGATTTCTTTACTGCCTACATATTTATTTTTTAACTCACTGATTTTTCCGATATCTATATATTCTCCGCGAAAAGGATTCTTTCCCTTCTGTATCATTGCAAGCAATGCCTGAATAACGGTCGACTTTCCCATGGAATTTTTTCCTGCAAGCAGTGTCAGATTTTTAAAGTGAAACTCTGCCTCTTCAAAACATTTTAACCCTTTAATTGTCAGCTCATTTATCATTTATTTATCTCCTCAGATAATTAATCCATCGACTTATATTAGCATAGGTTACCGATGTGTCATGCAGCATGCTGTACAAATATGATCTCTCGTCATATAATTCCCTCAAATTTCCACGTATGTCATTCATACAAATTGCAATTGCCATAAATATAGACTTATATTTCTCATCAAATCTTCTATTTACAATCCTCACTGTTTTTTCATAATCAATCTCTTCACACCTACTGCATGTATGCAAAACGCATTCTACAAAGTCGTCAATATATCCATCTCTCAGATTATCCATTTCATAGATTGCATTTTCCAACAGATATTGTTCATTCGTAATATATCTGTCTTCATCCACATTTACTTTATTTGTATATGCCATCCAAATAACAAGCATATAAAAAATATTTATTTCATTTAATGATCTAACCAATCCCGTTCTTTGAAATTTACAAAGTACTTCTCTGATTCTTTCGATCAACTCTATCCTTGAGTCTTTATAGATAATCTTGCGTATTGCATATTCCCTGTTTTCCGTCCAGTTTTCGATAAATTTTCCTGTCAGCATATGCATGTATTTCGGCGATCGGTATTCAATAATCTGAACAGGAACCACTGTGCGCATGATCATACTGGCTAATCTTGGATTTTCATGATCAATCTCATAGAAACTCATTCGGCGATCTGCATCATCCTGGTCAATTTCGATTCCCATATTATTTTTCAAAAACTGTAACAGACTATATATGGTATCTTTGGATTCCAGAACAAGATAGTCTCCATTTTGCTGTTCCGAAACATAGATTGGCGGCATTGGTATTCCAAGTTCAATTGCTTCTACTGCATTCCTCACAATGTTTCTGATCCTATTTCTGTTACGCCTGACTGGAGCAAATAAAAGCCTGTCATCTTCATCCATCCACCAAATTTCCTGTATTGAATATTTTCTTTCATAAATATCAATTGCATCTCGCTCACTATAAAACATTTTTCCCTCTTTCATTCAGAAAAATATCACATATCATTTACTTCATAAATTCCAAGTCACTAAAATCTTACCACAATATAATCATCATATTCCCTGATATACCCTTCTAACGGATATTCATTCAATTGTTCTTCCTGTTCCAACGCTTTCTCATAGAGTTCGGTTCCACCCCAGATCAATTGATATCCGCGCTCTTCGAACAGTCTTATCATTTCTCGGTTATATCCTTCATAGATATAGAATCCCGGAATCGCCCAGTCGATCAGTGACCAGGAAAGTGTCTGCACATAGACATACCGTTCTCCAGTTTCCTCCTCCATCCAGTCGTTCAGGTCTTTGATCACCGAATATCCCGGTGTGTCGGAACCCATGGAACACTTTTCCAGAATTGCAGGATTCAGTTCATAACTACCGATAAATACAACCGGTTTTTCTGCAATATTATACCCACCTTTCTGAAGATCATATGCTACCTGATCTACCACTGCCAGCTCACTCTGATTCTTCTCATATTCAAAAGCAAACCAATGATTCAGATCAAACGCCGAATTATATACAACAGAGATTACCAGAACCATTCCAATTACATTGATCAGCTGGTATCTGCATTTCAGAATCACATAAGTCAGATAGAATAGTACCATTGCAACTAACAATGCTATCATCAGATTGGACCGATATGGAAGTGCATCCCCCTGCGGCAGTGACAACACGAAAATAGATCCATAGCAAATAATGCCAAGAAACAAAATATATAAATTCTTTTTGTAAATGGAACCCGCAATAATAATAACTATAAACAAAATACTTGTGGCCACGAATAAACCAATCGGATAATAAGCTAACCCGACAAATACATAATCCCTCAAAATCTGCCGGATAATCGTAAGGATTCTGCCTGGATATTTTAAGATTCGCAACATACTTCCAGCACTACGATAGCTGTATGACTCAATTCCAAATATTGCCATACAGACTTTTGTAATCAACGACCTCTCCACGATCGCATATACAAGAACTCTTCCAACAAGAAAAAGGCTCATGAAAAATTGTTTAAATTTTCGGATCCGCATATGATTTGCACCAAAGCAGTCTACAATCATAATCAAAAGTACCCCGGTAAGAAAAACATTTGCCGCTGCCTCATAAAATCCGACCGATACCGATACCAAAAGGCTCATTCCCAGTTTATGCAGAATCCGCTGTTTTTGCTCCAGATCATGTGTATACAAATAGTAGAAATCAAAAACCGCCATTCCAACAAGTGTATAAATAATTGGTACTCCATTCTGCAAATAATAAATAAATACCTCTGCAATCAGAGAATAATCTAAAAACATAGCTGAAAATACCGCATAGCAGGCAATCGGCAGCTTATCTCCGAGAATATACCTTAATACTGCTGACCAGACAATTGCTGCAAACATCAGAATCAATACTGCAGCAAACTCCATAATAAACGGTTCAAACCCTGTCACATGAAACAGTTTATTAATCACATAGAAAGGCCATCGCCCAATGGAAACACCCAGTCCGTCATCAAAGTATAGACCAATGCACACATCATCGATTCCCAGTGAAGAGTGTGTGATTTCATAACCGTATCCTGCAACTGCTGCAATTATAAGCGATACCATGTATATTTTATTTCTAAGAAAATATTCTATCTGTTTCCTTAATTCGTAAATCACTTAAATCTCCTTCTTAAGCCACTGGTAATAGTTTTCAATTCCCTGCACAATAGGTACTAACGGTACCTCATGGATACTCATAATCCGTTCATTATTGAGAATAATTTTCTTGGCATCCACGCTTCTCGCCGGAAGATACACTACCTCCGGTGCAAGATGCATTTCTTCCAACATTCGAATAATATCTCTCTGAGAAGTTCCTGTATTCGAGCTGATATTAAAAGTATCATAATTTCCCTGATAGTTGAATAATGAAATCAACATCCTGCATACATCGTCAATATAAATATAGTCCCTGACGTTATTGCCATCTCCCCAAATTTCAATTTTCTCTCCTCGGATGGTTTTCTTAATAGCGGCATCAATAAATCCGACACCTTTATTAAAATCCTGTCCCGGTCCATATGGATTTGATATCCGGGCAATCAGAATCTTTGTATGTGCCTGATAATTAAATGTTCGAATTGTATTTTCAATACAAAGCTTTACATTACCATAATGATTAATCGGTCTTGGAAGTGCATCTTCCACTATAGGCTGTATCTCCTGATTTCCATACACTGTTCCACCGGAAGACAGAAAAATCATCCGTATCTTCTGGTCAGTGATCATCTTACAAAGCTTTGTTGTCTGGATAAAGTCCCTCTCATATCCCTGAAGATACTTTTCATTGGAATTTCCAGGATTTACAGTGCTGAGAGCATGTACTACATAATCCATACCTTCTAATGCATGTTCCAGTGTGTAATCATCAAAGAAATCCCCACATATATAATTTACGCCTGCTATTTCATGCACAGGTTTTGACATATCGAAGCAGTATACTTCCATATCATTTTTTATCAGATGCCTTGAAAGATTCGATCCGATAAATCCTGCTCCACCTATGACTAATACTTTTTTCTTCATTTTTCTTTCATCTCACTTCAAAATTTGACCACTTAACAACAACCACTCCATCAATAATTTTTATGGAACCATCGCATGGATAACAAGGCATCTTCTGAAAATTTTCACTTGCAATAATCGCCTCCCGATTCTCAGGTTCCTGATAAGTATAGCCACAATGTAATTCCAAAAATTCTTTACCTGCATAATATGAAATAAAATCATGCATATTATTACTATATCCCTGCAGCTGAATATCATCAAACCTCCACAAAATTGGAATCGAGTCATCCATGCTTCCTGCCGCTCCATAAAACAATACTGGCAAGTTACTATTATATTTCTCTGTGCTTTTAATCTGTGAAATCACTTCTGTATAATACGCTGTTGCTGTCTCTTGTTGATAATTTGCTTTCAAATACGCTATATTATCTAACCGGATATAATAGATTGATAACAATATTGCAACTGTACAATAGAAAACCGAAATACCTTTCCAGAATTTTCCTTTCAGATTTTCTTTTTCCAGAAGCACGATTGGATAAATCAATCCAAATACATATGGATAAATCATCAAAGTATGGATTACCGTCTTATCAGAAACTGCCATAACATAGATGATACTAATAGACAATGGTATCAAGCAACACAATACAAAGAAATATATTCTATTCCACAGTTCCATCCCCCTCTTGCATAAACGTCTAAGCACTAACACTCCAACCATAAGGTAAACTGCCAGATAAAGAATGCGAACCGCTTTTTGATTTGAAATGCCACAAAACTCCCCTAATATAGGTTGTAAAAAACCAATATATGCGTTCTTCACAGAACCAATCAATGATTTGACCGTAACATCCGCCATATCATTAATTCCCTGATAATCTAATAATGTAACATGAAAATTGCGAATACAGATTGTATTACCTAAAAAATAACAAAGTATTCCTCCTAAAAGGGTTAACAAATATTTAAAAGCCTCTTTGATATTCTCTATAAAATTCCTTGTTTCTGCATCACTTACTAGTATCAAAACAAAAAGTGTCGTTGCCACCCCAAAATAAGTCTGATAGATTCCCATTGAGAATCCCATCATTATTATTGCCGGCAAAAATCCGTAAGAATATTTCACAGTCATATAAACAGCACTTATCATTAATAATACAGCAAACATATAGTAAGGAGCTGTAAACATATAAGCAAATAATGAAGTCATCGCCGGAAATGAAATGAGTAGTACCCCCACTAAAACAGCATATCCCGTATGTTTTATCTGAAATAATTCTGACAAAATCATTGCACATACTGCAACAAGTAAAATACTGAGTAATCCATTCCACCAGGAACTACTATAGTTAAAAAAGTCAATTTTTGTAAGAAACTTCTGAATTAATCCAAGCGCCCATCTGCCGGATTCAAATGTCGTACCTACTCCAAAATAATTGACACTGTCATCATGATAACTGATTTTATTTGTCAATATATATCCATGTGTCACCAAACCACATATAAGGACTGCTGCTCCCGCGAGCCATTTTTCCCTTGATTTTCCTGTACAAGACATGCTTATTTATCCTTTTTATTGAATACAAATATTTTGCTAAACACATAATTCAGTATTACCACAATTACGCTTACCAATATCTTAGCAACGAAGCCTTCCACTCCAAATAAGCTCTGCTTCACTCCAATATAATATAATAGTGGAAGTCCGCCAATCTCAATCACTCCTGTAGCTATACGTGCTCCAAAAAACTTTACAACTTCTTTCCACACTTCTGCCACATTCCATGACTTACTCTCAAACACAAATAGTTTATTGGTTATATAAGCAAACACAACAGCTGTAAACCATGCGATTGCGTTACTTATCGTCATGTTGACAGCAGATGTCTTCATTAGCAGGCTATATACCACCCAGTTTACCAATGTTGTAGCCACTCCAAAAATAAGGTACATAATAACTTCTTTATACTTTAATAGTAATCTTTTAATTTTCTTCATGATCATCCTTCTTATAGTCTAATAATTTCTTCTCAATATAGATAGGTCTATGCTTGCCCTGAATATACATTCTTGCTAAGTATTCTCCAATAATTCCAAGAATTGTAAGCTGGATTCCACCAAGTAGAAGAATCAATACAACAATAGTCGGATATCCAGGCACTGGATTACCAAAACACAGTTTTTGAATTACTACTACAAACAAATAAATAATCGCACATAAAGAAGTAAATAATCCTATTCCGGTTGCTATTTTAAGAGGAAAAGTTGTATAAGAAATAAACCCTTCAATCGCATATTTAAAAAGCTTGCTGACTGACCATTTTGTCTCCCCTGCATTACGTTCCTCCGCTATGTATGGAATGTAACAGGTATTGAATCCGACCCATGAAAAAATTCCTTTTGAAAATCTATGGTATTCCGGCAAACTTAAAATTGCATCCACAACAGTTCTGCGAAAGGTACGAAAATCAGATGCCCCCGGATAAAATTCAATCTCACTTGTCTTATTAATGATTTTGTAGAACATATTCTTGAGACCGCCAACCATTTTCCCTTCGTGTCGCTCTTCCTGATATGCCGCTACACAATCGTATTCTTCATTCTCAAGTAATATTTTTACCATTTTTACAACAATTTCCGGTCTCTGCTGTAAGTCAGCGTCAATAACAGTCACCAAATCACCAGCTGTTTTCTGGAATCCTGCATAGATAGCAGCTTCTTTCCCAAAGTTTCTTGAAAACATTTCTATCACAATATTGGTCTCGTGAAGGTTATATACTTTCTCTAGTTCCTCCTGTGTTTTGTCTCTGCTTCCATCATTGACAAAAATAATTTCATACTCGTAATCTTCTGCATCGAATACCCTCTTTGCTTCTGTATAAAAAGCACGAATATTCCCCTCTTCGTTATAACATGGTACTACTAATGATAATTTCATTTTTTATCCCTCATTTACTCTCGTACGTATCTTATTAGATTATCACATTCCATGTGGAATTGCCACACTATTCTCCCCTCACCTGCACCAACAATGCATTTTCTGCTGCATTATTTGTAATATAACACTGAAATACCTTCTCTGTCAGCATATCTTTTCTGCTCTCGTCTGCATTCTCCGCATATACTGCCTGTATATAACTGTTGCCTTCTTCTATCCAGTCAAGAAGCCTGTCACTTTTTTCTCCCCGGATCAACGGACGATTTAAAAAGAGTAAGATTGGCTTTTTCTTCCGCTCCTCACTCTCAATCTTCTTCATAATCTGTTCTGTAATGCCCTGACTTTGATTGTCTATCTTACAAACAATGTAATCTCCATATTCTTTACTATAGAATTCTTCTGATCCATCGCATAGAATCCGGTTCTCTCCAATGTCATTATTAAATTCATCTAATCTTCCATCCCCATAAAAGAGAAACTGCTGTTCCTGTGTAAGTCCTTTGATCATAACATCTTCCACATTGCAAATTCCAGCATCTGTCTTCCAGTCCGAATCATATATGTGATACAAATCTTCTTTTAATTGTTCCTGATTCACATAATATAATATATAATTATCTGTCTGTCCAACTTCTACACATCCACCACCATTTAAAGCTGCTTTAGCTCCGGTATACTCTTTTCTCACGACGATATAGTCAATCTTTGCATTTACTAAGATTCCAAGCATCAGATTCCCGCTGGCATTCGAATCATTTTCTGTAATGATATGATAAAGATATTCTCTCTCTCCTTCTGTTGCCAGACAAATATTCGCATCATATTCCCTGATTCCATACATCAATTCATCCTCTGCATATACGATGACCCGCTCCCCTCCTGTCACCTCTTCAATCAGATCTGCCACCTGAATTTTATCTTCAGAAATCTGATAGATGTTCTCTGGCAGTGTCACCCAGTCAGATATTTTTCCTCCAGAATACAGGAATATCAGACAAACCATAACTGCAACACAGATAACTTTCTCCATTTTTGATTTCATTTTTTCGATGAGCCTCAATCCCCCCCATGCGGCGATCAATGAGACCGGGAATATCCATAAAAAGCGATAATACGTATCTCCCTCTCCCAATCGCTCGATAATGCGGTAGGTTAACTGATTTAAAATCAAAAACATAAGAACTGCACAACTGAATGTATAATATCGATATTCTTTTTTTCGTCCCAACAAATAGACAGTCATCAATACCAGCATCAGACCAATTGCTGTGCTATTCCCATAATACCAGGAGATGACATTCCATATTGTTTCTGCATTAGTCATAATTTTTATCCCGTTTTATTCTTCTTATCAGTTTCTCAAATACAACTGGTATTAATAATACTCCACATGCTGCTCCTGTTACCATAATAGCAGATGACGAAATTGCAATACATGCCCACAATGTCAAGATCAGATAGATACAATTCCATTTATCTCTCTGCCTGATATATAGTATACACAGATAGATTGTAAAAAGCAGCAGCATATTTCCCGCATATGCTTTTCCCTCATAAGCTCTGTGTAGCAAAAAAGCCTCACTCGTATAAATCGTATTATCAAAAAGGAAATTGCATGCCAGGGCAATACAGGTAAATGTTCCTGCCTTCCAGAATGCATCCTTCTCTTCCTGAAAAAGATTTCGTCCGATCAGATATACTGCCCCTGCTGTAAGGATCATATTCAAGCTTGCACGTGTTATTCTTGTGATCACAAGTGGATGAATATGATATATTTTACAGGCAACTGCTGTATTAATATCAAAAGTAACCAATGCTCTTCTCAGATACAGAGAATGCACCTGTTCACCTGTATAAGCATTAAATTTATATAAACGTCCTGATGTCAGTGTTGTGTTGATCAGCCCAATATAATAGGTAGAATCATCATTCATCTCCCCATTAATGGACACATAATAACACATTGCAAAAAGAAAACATCCCATGAGAAGGAACCATACTTTATGTCTAAAAAACGCTTTGATGATCATTTCAATATCTTCTGCGATCCGTTCCCTGCAAAAAATTGCAGTACCAATACAACATGTGATTACAATCACACCCCATAAAACTGCAAGTCTGGCAAGTGTCTGATCTGCCTTGATCATCGGAAGCGCACAGATTTGAAACAAAACCTGATATACCAGAAATCCACTGATTTCCTTAAAAACAACGCCATGTTTTTTTCTGCAAAACAATTCAAACATTGTCCCAAATAAATAATATATGATTATCTGCAGCAATAGGATTCCAATTGCTTTTATCACTGCTGTCATTTCATTCCATCTCCAAATTTAATATTGCTTTTTCTTTTCACTCAATTTTTCACTAACAAAACGAAAATAAGCTTTCCAAAATACCAGAAAAGATTCTTTTTCCTTTAACTCTGGATATCGCTTCATTAAGAAATACTTATCCGGCCACAACCGGACTCTTCCAAAACTTACAAACCAAAACCACTTCTTCTCCATTCTGCATCCGTAAAAATTTCCAATTTTCCGGTAATTCTCCGGTGTTTCATTCCACAACCGCAATGGCAGTCTGTAATCCTCTATCTCCCGGATTGTCTCATATATCTCAATCTCTGTCAGTCCAGCTGCCGATCCCTCCACCTCTTCCAGCACAAGTTCCACTCTTTCCGTCAGCTCCATTTCCGGTACTTTTATGACAGTACGGCTGCCGTCATGATTCAACTCCCCTGTATGTATTACACATCCATTTCCAAAAGTTATTTTTATTCTATGAATTATGCAGACCTCATCTGGATTTTCAAATAAATGAATCTCTCTGATTCTTGCCTTTTTTTCTAATCTTACTACAATCTTCTTTTCGGTATCAGTTTTCTCAGGTATCCAAATGCCTGCATCATAAACCCACATTCCATGTATAATATCGGAACAGTCAGCACATTTGAAATCATTCAGATAAGCCGCATTACCAGAGCTTGTTTCAATCTTTGCACGATAACTAAGACTCTCCGTTGGTCTTCTCCAATACACCATATCCAGATTGATGAACTGTATTGCCTTCAAATCTACACTTTGGGAACGGTACTTTCTTGCAGCCTTATATAAAATATTTCTTTTAAGTAAAGCTGTTTTACATTGATCCGGTACAGAAAACCGAATTCTCTCTTCCCACTTATCCAATGGATGGATATGATCCGTTCCATCTGTCTCATTCACAAGTTCCGTCACATTATTTTCACTATAATAATCTGGATGTCCTTCCCATTTTCCATTATAAGCCTGTGCTTTTAACACAAGCGGATGATAAGATGCATCTTCTCTTAGCAGTTCTCCCAGAACTTCATCCACCATGAGCGACAATGCCAGATGATCCATATGATTATCCCAATCTGTTGTCACCAGAATAGACGGATAGAATTTCTGAATGACTGCCTTTATATCATTTTTATAATTTACACGAGTATATGCATGGTGTACACCATATTCAGTCATTGCGAATTCTGGATGTTTATCTGTTCCGTAGGTACGGATGTTTCCATTATAAGAAGCAACGATTTCTTCCGGTACACTATTATACAAGTGTCTGGTCTGTGTTTGATCCCCATATCCTAAAAAGATAATATTTTCCGGCGCAACACCAAGTTCCCCCAATGCCTCCTCAGCCTCGCGGATTCTTATAATCCCTTCATGTCTGTAATAATCTCCGTTCGTGACAAACACAACTTTTATATTCATTTTCTGCTGTACCGCTCCATAAATCATTGCTCCCGCAATAGCAAGCTCATCATCCTCATGTGGCACAATTACCAGTAAATCTGTTTCTGTCATATTATCTCTCCACAGAATCTGTCTTTCTTTTACTTTCCATAAACACGTATCGCTGCATCATAACTTCTCTTTGCATAGTTCCGTTTCAGATCGTTTTTATTTGGAATAATTTTTCTGAATGTCTGTCTTAAAATCTTTTTATATTTATTCTCCTGTTTTGGTACTTCTTTCTGTTTTATTTTCATATGATCCGCACCCATTTCCTTCATAATCATCTGCCACCCGGTCACATGCACGGTAAAAAGTTCCGTTCTTGCCTTATACGCCATAAGTACCAGTTGCTGGTCATCATCCACACAATCCAACATTAACAGTGCTTCCATTGCATTTCTTACCAATTTCCAGAAGGTCGGTACTAATTCCCTGGATAACCCATACATACATCCCATCACACAGTCATTTTGAAACTGAAGCGTCTCCATGCCAATCCTTGCATCCGGGTCATACAGACATGAAATATGGATTTTTCCATTAAAATCATAATTCCACAGAAAATCATAGTCCTTCTCATCACTGTAAGTAATTCCACCATGATCAAATCCAAAATCCATCCAGACCACATCTTCTGTCAGAAGTCCCTTTTCATAGGCATCATTCATAAAATAGTATTTCATCATCCACAGGTAATCATATTTTGGATTATTCGATGATGCTTCCGGCAGATATCGAAAATCCAGAAAGTCCTGATTTCTGGATGCTTTCTCCATTCTTGCAAGCAAATCCCCTTCTAATTCAAAGAGATTGTCCGTTGCCACGATAACTGTCTTATCTAATAAACCATACTCTGCACGAATTGCCTTGATTGTCTCTGCACTCTTTGAATCCGTATACACAATTAATTTATTCTGTATTCTTGCCCAACGTCTGAACTCATCAAAATACTTTGACGCTGTCCTTCTCAACTCTTCATTCTTATCCTGCCCTCTGCCAATATCAAAGAAGTCTGTTACCAGTGTTATTTCACCCATTTCTGTTCCTTCCAAATTTAATTTATTCCTTAAGCCCCTATAACAATCATGCCAAGAATTGATATCTGATGCTCCCTGCATCGGATTACTTCCTGATACATATTATTGTATCTGGACTTTCTCATTTCTTCAATAAATACAACCTGTCCTATCTTCGCCAGTTCTTCAAGTGCCTCTGCATAATAACAGATTTCTCTGCCTGAAACTACCGTCAACCCTCTCTTTTCACACTCTTCCCTAATTTTTTCCAGTATTTCTGTCGAAGTTCCGGACAAATCACTTCCTGTAAGGTATACTTTCTGATTTTCTTTACAAGCAATTTTCATATTGGCACAGATTAATTCAACTTCCTGCTCCAGAGACATTTTACCGGATTTTCCATATCTCGCTCCAACGTACCACTTGTCAATTTTACCGCGTTTTCCATCTACACTGCTTCGGATTGTTCCAAGCACATCATTATGATAGAGTGCCTTAATTTCCGCTTCAGAACGCAAATTTCCGGAAAGCAGATATTTTAACAATATAAAAATAATTGCCAGTGCTATTCCAATTATTCCACCAATTATAAACTTTGATACACTAATGTGTACACTAATCTGCTCCGGCACATCTGATCCGTTTGTTTCTTCTTCATTACCTGTCTGTTCTGCACTATCCTCATTTTGCTCTGGCTGATTCTCTGTAAGTTCCACATAAAGCTCCAACTGATTACCATTCATCTTACTTTTAATTGTATCCAAGTGTTCGCCAAGATTCTTGATTGCCAATGCCGTATCATCCTGCAGCTGTGCAAGTTCCTGATCCACAATAATATTTGAACTTTCATTCACAAGTTCTAATTCATGTGCAGTAAAGTTTTCATCCATCCTCTGTGCATATGCACTAAGTCCCTTCTTCACATTCTCTGCAAGTTCTTTACAATCCGCTTCCCTACTTCCACGAATACGCACAGTAAAGCCAGTCTCATAAGTTTCCTTCGCATATATTGTTTCATCTTTCCGGCTGTCACAGTCAATCATTTCCGATGCCAGTTCACCATACATAAGATAATCCTGATAAATTGCTGCAAGTTCTGCAGCGTTTCCTTCATCACTCTGCACACAATACTGTAACAAAATTAAATTCTCTGCATACGGATTAACAGCCATTAATGGGGAGTTATCTACATAATCGCTTTTCTCATCCAGTTGCTTTTTAATTGCGACTGCACCATAGACTTGATCCAAATCCTGTGCCCCAAGAGCATCTTTCATTTCCTGCACTGTTTTGGAGTATTCTTCTACAACTTCATCCACTGTTGTACCTGCATTCCTGCTGTCTTTTATATACTGATAACCGCATAGTAAAACAGCTCCTATTATCAGACAGATTGCAATAACTCTCCAATTTCTTACAATTTCCCATAAAAAATCTGTAATTTCCAGATCAACCTCTTTTCGCCTTGTTATATTTTGTTCATTCATTAATATTCCTCACCTTCTGCTCATATACCATGTGCCAAACCAACCCACAATACACGCATATTATAGCATATTTTGCCGGCAATACAAATTAGTGCCGGTACATACTGGAGATTATTTTCACTCCCAGATTATTGGAAAGGATTTTCGCAAGAATCCGTTCTTTACTATTGAAACCTGTCTTTACAGCTTCCTGTGGCAGTTTTCCTTCATATTCTTCCCCTTTTATATGAATATCTACTTTTTTTGCAATATCTGCGATATAATCATCCGACTGTTTCCTAAGATTTTCATTTTTTCTTACAGTCTGCTGCATTCCTGTATTACTCCGGCGATACCAGAATCCAATTATCGGCACATGAACCGGATGTTTTCCCGCTCTTAACAATTTCAGATAGAGTGCCCAGTCCTCATCGTAATGCTTCCATTTTTCCGGGAAGCATCCAACCTCCTCTAAATCACTCTTGCGAAACAGTGCTGCATTCACCAGTGTATTATTAAACGTCATTCGACCTGCCGAAAAGGGCTTACACCAGATATATCTCTGACTGCCAAATCCAACAAGATCTGTATAACTCCAAGCTGCATCTGGATACTCGTTCAATGCTTTATATAAAATTTCCAGATAAAACGGTTCTATTAAATCATCAGCATCCAAAAATGCTATGATGTCTGCCCTGCTGTTTTTTATCCCGTTGTTTTTTGCCACGGACTGTCCTTGATTTTTCTGATGAATTACACGGATACGGGCATCCTTTTTCCCATATTCCTCTAACAGCTCAACTGCAGATGGTCTTGAACTTCCATCGTCTACAATTATCCATTCAAACGCCTCCATACTCTGATTGACCACACAATAATATGTCTGTATGAAATTCTGCTCTGCATTGTAAAATGGTGTCACAATAGAAATATTTGGTTTTTCCACAGATTCTGTAATATTTGATTTCACCTGTGTTTTTCCCGGTTCTTCATCAAAAGAAAATTCTTCTATGACTCTCATTGTTCAATCCCTTTCTTAAGATATTCAACAGACTGCCTTCTGTAATTACAAAGTTTATCCCCCACATGAGTATAATCAATCCCATCTGCGTAGTTCATTGCATCTTCAGCCGTTATATGCCTTTCTTCCAAATTCAGAAATGCAAGCAGATTGCTGATACGTCCATTCTCTTTGTATACACTATAAAACTTTTTTTGAAAGAGAATGGAGAAAACCGTTCCGTGAAAAGAATTGGTAAATATCATTTCTGCATCACGAATATACGTCAGAAACTCTCTCGGTCCCGCATCAAAAATCATATTCTCACTTTTCAGTTTCGGTGTTTTTTTATAATGTAACTCAATCAGTCGATATCCGAGCACTGCTGCCGCTTTTTCTGCGCATTTGCCCAACAACTCATCCTCTACCACAAAATAGGCAAATATGTATTTTTCCTTTACCAACGGCTCTTCATATAATAAATCCTCATAATCTGCCCTCTCTAAAAGAAGTGTCGGATCCACAACTGTAGTAACTTCTTTTCCTGTCAATTTCTCAACTACCCGTGCAAGTTTCTCTTCCCTTACGGATATATGTGCAAGACTCTTTAATGCCTGTTCAAAATAAGCCTGCTCCGCCTCAGGTATACTTCCGTTTGGCACACTCGCTGCATAGGAGATTTTCTTACACCCCGGTGCAAATTGTCCAAAATATGCCGGGTCAAAACCATGTGTCAGTTCCCTTGCCCATATCTGATCGCTTCCCAAAATATAAACATCGCACTGCTCCTTTGCTAAGTCATCCAGTGTCAGTTTCTTTTCCTGTCCGTCTAGCAGTTTCTCTCCTATAAATTTTTCAAATGCAGTCCACTGATTCTTCCATTCCCTCAATCCATAGAGGTTCTCACCCACTTCGTGAAATACCTTGCCCCATCTTGATGGCAGAATATCTCTCTTCCAAAAATCAACATGAATGCCTTTTCGGTATAATCTCGCAATATAAGGATTCTGATAATTTAAAATCTTTGCCTTATATCCCATACGGTTCAATTTTGTTTTCAATGCATACGCCTGTAATACTGCCCCATAATTATGCGCGTTATGAAATGTCAGAATTCCAATTTTTTTCTTTTCATCCATTATTTTCTTACCCTCGCCATAATTTTATTTTTCATAATACTTCTTTCCGTATGATTCAATAATACAAAAAAGTTAACAATACATCCAGCAAATCCTGCGATCACACATACTACAAAAAATGTTATCCAGTTAATTGGCAATACATATAGCCTTTTAATTCCAAAAAATACGATCATCATAATAAATGTCGTTCCAATATACCTGAAAATAATTGGATAGAATGTATTCCATTTTATCTTAAGGCATTTGCACGCATACAGAGGTACAAAGATAAGGTTTCCAAGAATTCCCGTTACCTTGCTTACCCCTGCTACCGCATAAATTCCAAGTGATGTAGTGTTTAAGAAGATGAACACCAAAAGTACATTAGTAAAACTGATGATCAACCAGAAAATAGAATTCACCTTCAACCTGTTTGTCACAAGGAATACGTTGTTTAAGGATGTTGTTACACCGGAAACCAGAAGACTCATCATGATCACCACAAGAAGAGAATAAATCAGATTCACATCCTGATTCGGCACCCATAGCTGCATGAAATATTTCCCGAAAATAACAAGAATACAAAAAATAATATTCACAAAAAAGGAAGAAAACTTCATGGAAAGCTTCAATTCCTTTACCACTGCTTCTGTATCGTCCTTCGCATAGTACATAGTAAGATTCGGGCTAAACAGATTAATAAGTGTATTGGTCAGTGTTGAAATATAGGTTGGTATCTGTTGTGCGATAGATAGTTCCCCCATCAGATAGGCACTGATCCAGATATTTGTAATTACCAGATCCAGTCCATCCGAAAGAACCTGCGACAGTCTGGAAATAGAGTTCCACATTCCAGCACTGATAAGTTCTTTTACCTTGATCCAATGAACATAACATTTTTTCAAACGGATATCCGGTACGAGCAGTCTTGTATAGTACATATTCATTACCAGACCGACAAACGTGCAGATACAGGTCACTATCCCGATGTAGGCTACATTTGGTGGCAGCATACCAAACAGCAGACACATTAAGAATACACGAAGTACTGCTGTCACAATATTGGCGATGCTGCTTAAGTATAAGCGGTTCGTAATAAAAGTTGCAACATTATATACCGTACTGATCAACGTGATAATAAAGTTGAACAGGATAAAGAAAAATAAAAGCTTTACCGATTCTTCCAGTTCAACCGGAATATCTAACAGTTTCTCCGCATTTAAGATCACCGGTACTGCAACTGCAAGAATTACTGGTATGATTGCTATATTAGCCATTAATACAGATGAAAAATATTCATTGGCTTCTTTCTTCTTGCCCTGATGATACTCAATCGTAATAAATCTTCCCGCTACTGAGTTCAGCGCTACCGTGAGAATTGTAATATAGTTAATTACATTATTTCCAAGACTCACAAAACCATATGCCTCTTCCCCTACCGTATCTGTCAAAAACGGTGTAAAGAAAAACGCTATGCCAAGTCCTACAATAAATGTCACAAAGCTTGCAATTGTATTTATAATGAGTGCCTTATCTTTCCCCAATTCTTTCATATTCAAAAACCTCTATATAATCTTCATAAAATTTCTTTTTCGGAAATTCTTTTGCCCGCTCCAAAGATAACTCACTCATCTCTTTCCGCTTTTCTTTGTCATCTGCCAACTGTGTGATTGCAGCTTCCAGATTCGGAATAATATTATCTCTATCTATCCATACAGCCACATTAGATGGTGCATACTCTATCATTCCACCGGACTTCGTAATAATAAGGGGCAGTCCGGAAAGCATTCCCTCAATAGCAATCAGACCCGCTGCCTCTTCCCACAGAGATGGAATAACCTGGATATCTGCCGACTGATAGTACCGATATAATTTCTGATTCTCAATATATCCGGTAAACTTCACACGCTCTCCGGCTTTCTCCACCAGTTTCTGTACTTCCTGCACATAAGGTGTCACCACATTACCGCCAAACCCAGCACTTCCTATCATGAGAAGTTTTATATCCGGCCGCTTTAAATTAATAACTGCCTGAAGTAACTCTCTCACACCTTTTACCTCTATAATTCTTCCACAGAAAAGCAGGATAGTATCCTCCCTCTTAAATCCAAATTCTCCCCGGATTCTTTCCCGCTCTTCCGACGTGATCCTTTTCTTAAATTTATCCTCATTCACACAATTATATACTGTGTAAGCTTTTACATCTTTATCCTCAGTTGTCCGCATCCACTCTCTTGTTGCAAACTGACTGATTCCAATCACACTTCCGTAAATATGATCAATATATGGCTCGCACAAAAGGTGATGGTGAATATGAAGATATACATTTTCTTTTCCGAATTCCTGTGCAAAACGTTTGAATTCATGATATAATCCACCTTCTGCAACAATTGCATCCGGTCTGTATTCTTTCAGATAACGAAATACTCTGCGATAATAAGCAATATCAATCCATGTCTTGTTCTTAATAATCCGATTACTGTAACGTATCACACGATTGATCAGACGATCTGCCAATGTTGTCTTTGGAAGATATATAATTTTCGAATACTTATACTTCTCTGCAATCGCCCTCGCCTGCTCATTGTCCGCACAAAATACTATAAACTGTACCCGGTGTTCTATTTCGTTTTGTTCTACAAGTATGGTCAACAGTTCTTCAATTGCCCCACCCCTGACAGCTGGTACCGGACCTGCTTCCGGCAATACTAATGCTATTTTTTTCACTCATTTATCCTCTCATACGTCGTGATAATGTCCACAAATAGAGATCTGGTATATATACTTTCAGCCATCCTGAAATCTTCCGATGCCTGTCTTTTGTCTGCAAAAGTGCATTCTTATGTTCTCTTGCAAATTTTTTGCAATATTTGAATTCAGCTTTGTACTGTTTTTTCTTCTTTGGAGACAATGCAGCATATTTTTCAAATACCCTGCTTACACTGCACCCTATCAGATTAATATCTGCAAATTCCGGTGAGATTTTCGTTAATTTCTCATAACACAGTTCTTCCACTCTCATAGCTTCCAGATATTTATCCTGAAATTCCTGCTTCATCGCACTTCCAGCATAAATCATATAATGATAAAATGGATATTGAATCAATGAAGCTCTCTCAAATTTTTCGGAGCAGACCACATTCGTGTTAAACAACAAGTCCTCTGCCACTTTATATTCTTCAAACCGAATATTTTCAATTAAATCTTTGCGATATAACTTACACACCGGTCCCCACACAGTAAGCAGTGCAAGACCACTCTCTGTTTTGTTTTTTCCATGAATAATTGTACGTTCAGTTGTAGTGCAGTTATCCGTCTCTTCCAGCTGATTTTCTTCCCGAAGCAGGCAGCATGCTACATCTGCATGATCTGCCTCAGCTAACCGATACAGACTTTCCAGCATATCTGCTTCAACCCAGTCATCTGCATCCAGAAACATCACATATTTTCCTGTTGCCAATTGTATTCCTTTATTTCTTGTCCTTGCAACACCTTGATTTTCCTGCTCATAAACCTGAATTCTGTTATCCTGTCGTGCCCATTTATGACAAACTGCAAGACTGTCATCTGTAGAACCGTCATCTATCAACAAAATTTGAAGATTTGTATAAGTTTGTCCACAAATACTCTCCAGTGTATGGGGCAGATATTTTTCAACATTGTATACAGGCACAACAATTGTTATTAAATCATTCATATATTTTCCTCATCTGTCCGATCTTCTACACTCTTTCTCTTTGTAAAATGAATATCACCACTGCCATATCCATGAAGTACTACTCCAATCCAGTGTAAGAAAATGGAAAAAGCAAAAGCCAGAATACAAGTTGCAATTCCAAAAATCATATTATTAATCGTACCACCATCAAATAACAATTTGGTATATGGAACAGATAAAATACAAAGTGCCAATACATTTCTTTTCTTTAAGAAATATGTAAGACTTCCTTCTGCAATTGCAAATGGAATCAACATATTTATCACCGCACCAACTACTCCGAAATTTGCATAGCCTTCTGCAATAAGTCCAGGCTGTGCATAAGATGCTGAAATATATTTTGCCGAAAGAAGCGGCAGACTCACATATTCGAATCCGAAATATCCCGCAAAACTCTTCACGTAAGTAATTCCATGGAAAAAACCGTGTACTTTCACATGCTGGATAATATTACCTCCAAGCTCCGTCCAGACACCAAATAGCCTGTAAACCTGTCTTACACATGAATCATAAATACTTTTGAAATTTGTAATCTCGCTTAATATATTATAGCTTCTGTCATAATAGAGATTTAACTTTACCAATTCAGATACCATTCCATATGCCATAACAACGAAAATCCCGAAAATCAATAACGGAACTACTTTTTTTCCTTTTTTATAATTATCATTCACTGCCACAAAGAGAAAGAAGATTAATAACAGCGGCATGATATATTGAATAAAAAGGAATCGATTGGTTCTTACCCGATAAAGGCAATATAAACCTCCTAAAAGACCACCCACTGTATACAAATTAAGGTTTCCATGTGTACATAAGAATCGGGCCGCAAAGTAACAGAAAACCGGAACATATAGCACAAGTCCAGCTGTCCCCAATCTAAAATTCAAAAACAAAATAACAATTCCCATTAAGAATACAGTGATATCATCCGCCCTCTTATACCTTATAAAATCACTCTGTTTCACTTCATCTGTCGTCTGTTTCACACATAACAGATATAGGAATATTACTGCCATAATAATAAAATATACTCCCAAATAAAGTAGAAAGAAATCCTGTGGTTCCTGCACTCCCTCTCTTTCCATCTCCCTTAATCTGCTATCTGTAAAATACCCCGGACATAAAACTCCGTCAATAAACACGTTAATCAGTAGAAACAAATACCCTACACTGAATATTTTTCGCTTTTTCTCATAAAGAACAGACACTGCTAAAAACGCCACTAACGATATCAAAAGCCATGCACACCGCTCCCAGATATGTCCATCTCCAACCATAACTTTTTTATCCAACAGAAGATTCAGACAGATAAATATCGTGACTGCGACCATCCCGGCTCGTGTCACCTGAAACATTTTTTTTGTCATACATACCGCTTTCCTAAACTCTTGTCATTCATTAATACCATCACACATTTCACTGCAAGTTTCACGCTCTCTTTCCAATTATAGAGATATGGCTTTGCAAAAATTTTCCAGAAATACTTTCGAATATCTTTTTTCAATAATCTTTTTTCCGGTTCTTCCATAGCTTCCCCATTCATTGCCAGATAAAGCACATTCCATGCCAGACAGCTCTGTATCACTGGTGCCAGAAGTTCTCTGTCTTCTTTTGCCTGAAAATAATCTATCCGCTCATGCCACATTTCAAAATAATCCATGCAATCCTGTTTTTTATAAGTAACTCCCATAATGGAATCTGCACGTTGTAGATAGTAGTATATATTCTCCGGAATACACACCACACATTCCTGATTCTCAAAAACGGATACAAACACATACTCATCTTCGTAATGTTTTCCACATGGGAAACGCAGTTCTTTAAAAATTTTAGCATCATACAAAGCTCCCCATGCTGTAACAAGTACCCATTCACCCTGAAGCTCTTTTTTTATAATTTCTTTTCCCGTATAAAGCTCCTGCTTCTTATCCTGTGTCACACATATTTGATCTGTAACTTTATTACTCTCATCAATTATCTGAATTCCGCAAACTGCAATTGATGTCCGATTCTGCTGTAATGCATTATACAGTTTATAGATATAATCCTCATCAACAAAATCATCTGAATCAACGAACGCCACATATTCTCCCTGTGCAATATTCAATCCGACATTTCTTGCATCAGACAAACCACCATTTTTCTTATGTATCACTTTGATTCGATTGTCTTTGTTCTGATATTTGTCACAGATTGCCGGGCACTCGTCCGGAGACCCGTCATCTACCAAAATAACTTCCAGATTTCCATAACTCTGACGGAGTAACGAATCAACACAGATTGCAAGGTATTTTTCTACTTTATAGATTGGCACAATCACACTGATTAATGGTTTCATTTCATTTCCTCATACATTTCTTCTAATCGTCCTGCCTCCACACGGATATCAAATCCATGTTCTGCAAGCTCTTTTCCAAAACTTCGTCTTGCCTTTCCGCTTTCTTTATAGCGTCCTGCCGCTCTTACCGCTGTCTTCGCCCATTCTGCCTTACTTTCCTCCAGCGACAGGAATGGACTGCCCATCACATCCACTTCCCTGGTGATCGTATCAGAAAACACACATGGCAGACCGCATGCCTGTGCTTCTACGCCAGTCATTGGCAGCCCTTCGAATAAAGATGGCATGACCATGACATCCATTGCCTGATATAACTCTCCTGTGTTATCCACCATTCCGAAAATTTTTACAGAATTTATCAACCCAAGTTGTTTTATTTTCTCCTCAATCTGTGGTCGAAGTTCGCCATCTCCCACCAGCCATAATACACTGTCTTTGTGGATTTTTCGTATCTCCGAAAAAATATCTACCAGATACATCTGGTTTTTCTGCTGACTGAAACGGCCTACATTTCCAATAACAAGCTTATCTTTTGCCTCATACTGTGTTCTGATTTCATTTCTTGCTGTTTCGTTATAAGCATATTCATCACAGCAGATCGCATTTTTTAACACAGTATAATCTTTTTTGCCAAAAAGGAACGCTCCTGCTGCCTGCGAGCATCCGATCCGATCGGTAATATACTTTTGAGATATGCTCCAAAGCATTCTATTCCGCACCGCTTTTCCTTTACTCTCCGCATATACAGTTGCATGGCTATGTACAATTCGATGACTGATTCCATACTTTGCAGCAACTGGCAGACATAAAAATGCAATGTAGGGTGCATGCAGATGAACAATATCATATTCTCTGTGATGTTCTGAAAAAAACTGCTCAAAATATTTCTTTGTCTGTCTCATCTGTCTGCCGGACAATGCCGGATAAGTATAGACTCTTGAGCCAAGTTTTTTCACTTCTTTATCAAATGTCTCTTCCTGCTCTCCGAAAATCAGATAATCCATCTGGACGCGTTCCATATTCATATGTCTCTGATAATTGAGCATCACGGTTCCGACACCTCCTACCGGGCGTTTCCCAATGATCTCCAGCACACGGGCTTCACGCATGATTTTTTTCCTCCATTTATGCCTTACCCTTTAAGCATTTATAGCATAATTTTCTTTACACAAAAGAATTTTTCTATGAATTTTTTCTTAGTTATTCAGATTTGCGCAAAAATCTCTTATATGAGTACTCCTTCATCCACCCCGGCATCATGAGTACAACAAAAGTTCCAACCTGCGCCTTTATATATTCAAACGTATTTGTAATTCCCAGCTCGTGCTGCTGTTTTCTAAGTTTTTGAAAATCCTTGTAATAAGCCCATCCACTTCTTCGCTTTACTAATCCCATGCTTGTTCTCGCCCGGACAAGTATATCTTCCATGTTCCGGAACTGATATCCCTGTGACAACATCCTGCTCCATAGAGAATAGTCCTCCAGAAATGGAAAATGTTTATAATTTCCCGCTTTTAAAATAGAATCTTTCCTATACATAACTGTCATGTGATTTAATGGATTACGCACTTTCACATACTCTAAAATTTCTTCCTGAGTCTTTGGCATATTCTTGACGCGGTCTATGGTTCCTTCATCATTAAATTCCCGGATAGCACCACCTACCACATCCACTTCAGGATGTGCTTCCATATATGCCCCCTCTCTCTCTAATCGATCCGGCATCGCAATATCATCTGTATCCATTCTTGCGATCAGATCATATTGGCATAATTCCACTCCTTTTGCCAGTGCACGACCAAGCTGAACATTCTGTTCCATAGCATGCACATGGAGATAATCACATTTTTTCTGATACTCCGCCACTACCTGATATAATTCCTGTGTCAGAGGTCCATCTTCGATCAGAAGAATTTCATCTGCAGTCCTCGTCTGAACTAATATACTTTCTAATGACGCTCTTAAATATTCTGGATTTTCTTTTTTATAAACAGACATCAATACGGATATTTTACTCATATTTTAAAACTATTACTCCTTCGCTTTAATTTTAATAATAGTGCCGTTTCCTGCAAAGCTTGGATCTATCACGCATTCTTCTATTTTATCAGTAAGCATTCCCTTATAATAAAAATGATTATCTCCTGTAAAAACTGCCACTACAGGGCTTTCATCTGAAAATGCCATTTTCATGAATTTTCTTGTAACCTCTGTAGTATCTCTTGCTCCCTCACCGATAATCAGTGGCACTCCCCATGTATTAATAGAAGCTTCCTTTAAAGTTTCTATCTGTGATGTGTAAAATGGAACATGTGCCAGCAAAATAATTGGCTTACCCTTTTCTATCTCCTTTTGCATTGCATCCAGTGCCTCAGGTGCTACCTGATATGATTGATTATCTACTGCACATATTGTAAACTCCGGAAATTCCCATGCTTGAAATGCTGTGTTATTCTCTCTGAACAAATGATATATCTCCGCATCTTCTGCAATCGTTTCATTCCACGGTGAATACATCTCATGATTTCCCAACACGTACAAATAAGGAACTTTTAATTTCTGAAGATTGTCAGCTAAAAATTCAACATTTTCCTGCGAATAATAATCTATCATATCGCCACACATTAATACACCTTCCGGCTTCAAGCGGTTGGCATATGCAATCCATTCTGTAAACTGTGTAGACGAAAGTATTCCTTCCTCATTGACAAACGCCTTCATTCTTTCATCTGCATCACCCAGAGAAGCGCCCAGATCTTGTTTCGTTTTAATAGCCATATGCATATCTGTTAAAAACAAAAAAGTGTATTCTTTTTCCACTCCCGGAATGATAACCGTCTCTGTATTACTTACCTTAATATCCGGCAATGGAGCATAGTACGCATTATACGCTAGCACAATAAAAAATATTAGTGTTACAATCACAGCACCTATTCTTTTCATAATGACTCCTTAGATTTTTTTATACTCTCCAGAAAATCCACCACTTCATACTCTCCCACCTCTTCCGGAAATGATAGTTTCCGGTCATAAGTCAGGCTGCCAAAAACCTTTGAGAATATGTTAACTCTTCCGGTAAGCTTACCGATGATCCACTCGAATCCCGGAACGAGCCATATACTTCTTCCATAGCTTTCGGCGATCCGTGCTACCATATCTGATGTATTCACATATTGGCTGTTTTGTGGGCAATAGATACCATCTGCATCTCCTCTGATAATCCGATATAAGAACTCGCACAAATTCTCGATGTATATCATGCTTCTCTCATTGCTCACTCTCGGAAAAACAGGTATCTTGCCCGCCAGCTTCTCCAATGAAGCATAATTTCCGGTACAAGCTTTCCCATAAATCATTGGAGGTCTGATAACTGCTACTTTGAATGTATCACTTCTTTGCTCACATAAGTACCGTTCTGCGGCAAGCTTGCTTTTTCCATAAAAAGTAATCGGTGTACATTCTGTTTCTTCTGTAATCTGTCCCATTGTCATTCCATAAACACTCATCGTACTTAAAAAAACGAACTGACGAACCCGCTCAGCCTTTGCCTTATCCGCAAGTTCTTCTGTCAATTTTGTATTAACTGCATAATAGAGTGCCTCCATTTCCGGCTGCTCTTTCTGATGTACAATTGCAGCCACATGGAGAATCGTATCATATTTCGAAAAATCCATTTTCTTCCATTCTGAATTTCTCACAGAAACAAATGTAACATGCCATCGGTCTTCCAACGGCATGTTTCCATTTTTTTTCTCTATATACTGTTTGAATGAAGTGCCAACATAACTGTTGGTTCCGGTTATCAAAATCTGTTTTCCCATTATTTTCCCTCAAATAACCCAGCATGTCTTTTTATCCGCTGCTACTAGCTATTTATGCATTTCTCCGGTTCCACCTTCCACAACACCTTTGTGTGACAAAACTGCTGTGATCGTTCCAAAAAAGCACTTCAGATCCATTATGAATCCAAATTTTTTCACATACTCTCCATCCAGTTTTGCCTTTACATCTATCTCCAACTCATCACGTCCGTTGATCTGCGCCCATCCGGTCAGTCCCGGCATTACATCATTCGCACCATACTTATCACGTTCTTCAATCAAATCATACTGATTCCACAAAGCTGGTCTTGGTCCAACAATACTCATCTTTCCCATAAGGATATTGATGATCTGCGGCAATTCATCCAGACTGCTTTTTCTTAAAAATTTCCCTACTCTTGTAATATACTGTTCCGGATCAGCCAGCATATGAGTCGGCATATCCTTTGGCGTATCAATTCTCATAGTTCTGAATTTGTAGATCATAAAGTGTGTCTTATGGATTCCAACCCTTTTCTGTTTAAAAAGGATTGGTCCTCTACTATCAATTTTAATCGCAATGCATAAAATCAAAAACAACCAGGATAACAGAATTAATGCCAGAGCAGATAATAAAATGTCAATTACCCTTTTCACTCCCATATAAATTTTCTGTGAAATTGTAAACTGTTTCATCTTTTTGATTCCTTTCATGTATCTGCAATTTATGCAAGCATCAGACAATAAATAGATATACCTGTGCCTATCAGCATTAAAAACGCTATAAGACTCTGATAATTCTCTAATTTCATGCTGCATCTCACTTTTTGGTTTATAAAAATGAGACTCAGTGGAAAGATCAGCGGCAAATAATATCTTGGTGATACTCCGTTAATTACCATCGACCCTACCGGTGTAAAATCCAGGTATAATGCCGTCCAGACCAGACATGCTGTTCCAAATATTAATACTGCATTCCATATTTTCATCATCAATATTTTTCTTTTCATCTGTGCATCATATGTTTTTTCTGTCATTCCAAAATCGGTCACAAATGTAAACAACATCGTAAGCAGTACTACAAAATATCCTATTCCATCATAGATTCCACGGTATGCAAAATTTGCAAGCACTTTGGAACCAATAAAATAAGATGCAAACGTTGTTCCAAGTGATTTCAACAAAACTCCTGTATACGTCAACGGATATCCCAAAATCATAGATAACTGACTTGTCTGGCTCGTATCTCCTCCACGGTAATCTCCTACCTCTGCTCCGCTTGTAACATTACCTATTAACGGCAGTATAAAGGACGCAAACATTAATATTAATAAGACAAAGATTCCTGCTTTAAACAGATTCTTTTGTCTCCTGCTATAAAACTTGTCCTTCGGCATAAGCCAATATAATGCCAAAAATGGAATATAGACCGCCTTTGAAAAGCATCCCACAACCATAGCAAGAATAGATACCATCGTCCGTTTTGTTTGAATTTTTTCTTCACTCAGGTACTCTGTTACAAACAATGCTATGCCCAACATTAAAAGTGCTATCACAAATGCATCATATGTAAATGACGAAAAAAGAAATACCGTTGTCGGCAGCAACCCAACACACATCAATGTACGTTTTCCATACTTGCTGAAACGAATCGCACACGTAACGACAGCTGTACAAAACAGTAAATTAAAAAACTTTCCTAAAAATACTGTTGCTACATAAGACAATCCCAGTGTTCTTCCTAATTTAAGTCCTAATATTTGTGGCAGATAGGCTCTTTCATTATATTTGATAAATCTTCCTTTTTCTGATGTTAAGACCACTTCATCTTTTACACTATTGAGCCACTGCCCAATCCATTGTTCTTCCTCAACAGTATCGCCTGTAGGAACTCTCATCTCTGCATTTGCCATCGCCGGATTCGTATAGGCGACCTTGTTTTCTAACCAGGAATCCGTGTAGGCCGTATGGAAATGGATCTGTTCATCCCACGAGTCAAAGGAATGATGTGCTGACAAAATAATCACTGTTCCCAATGCTATAGAAATGACTGCATACATCCATTCTGGCTTCTTCCCCCAGAAATCTCCATGGAATACAAACATATATCCTAATGATAATCCAAATACAAGAAGCAGAAATCTTGCCCAATGGAATACTATCTGATTTACAAACTGAACAGAGTCGCATACCTCTGCATCTGCATAGGAAATTTTAATACTAAATTGCTGAACTCTGGCATTAACAGGTATTGCAGATTTTCCCAATAAATGAGAAGCCGTATCTGTTAATTCTTTTTCCTCTTTATTTCCATAACCATCAAAATATATGATACTAACTTCTGATTCGATATCTGTATCACTTTGGAAATTCAAATAAGCAGAACTGATATACCTTCCATCAAGATTAAAGCTATAGGTTCGCTGCCCCCATTTATTTGTAATCTCATCCGCTCTGTCTAAAGAATAAGTCTGCTCAAATTTCTCGCTCTTAAACGAATTCCATTGTAATAAAATATGTTCTGCCAAAAAAGCGAGCATAATTATCCCTAGGATAACAAACAAATCTCTAAGATACTTTTTTTGATTCTGCAATATCTGTTTTATCTTTTTCATCCTTCTGCTTTCCTGTTTCTTCATCCTGCTTTTCCTGCGATTTTTCCATATTATTCTTATGATCGAGTTGTAAGATAAACATCATTCCAACTAGTGCAAGAATCAGTATTAGTTCCCATATTTTTTCCATATATCATACCTGTTTTCATATATTGAGCAAAATTATTTTAAATCATCGTTTAAATCTATACGCTTATATTACCGATTCTGAATAGAGTATGTTGGCACCATCTTCTGCACCCATTCCCGTATATCATCTGGTTCTTCTACCACATGCTCTTTGATTTCTTCTAACTGTTTTAAAAACTTCTCTTCATCCATCTGAATTGGTTTGCCAATATGAATTAATTTATTGGCTGTTTCCTGCATGCCTTCTTCTTTCATGAGCATCTCTTCATACAATTTTTCGCCTGGTCTTAATCCTGTAAATACGATCTGGATGTCCTCGTCAGGTTTATGTCCTGAAAGAAGTATCAGGTTTCTTGCAAGATCTACAATCTTAACCGGTTCTCCCATATCCAGAACAAAGATTTCTCCCCCTTTTGCATAGGCTCCTGCCTGTAACACAAGAGATACTGCTTCCGGTATTGTCATAAAATAACGGATAATATCTGGGTGCGTAACAGTAACCGGTCCCCCTGCTTCAATCTGCTTCTTAAATAAAGGAATCACACTTCCGTTGCTTCCAAGTACATTACCAAATCGAACCGCTACATATTCTGTCTTAGAACGATTATTGTATGTCTGAATAATCATCTCACAGATTCTCTTGGTAGCGCCCATAATATTCGTTGGGTTTACTGCCTTATCTGTAGAGATCATGACAAAACGTTTTACATTGTATTTATCTGCGGCCTGAACCACTTTCCATGTTCCTAAAACATTATTTTTTACTGCTTCATTCGGGCTGTCTTCCATCAACGGTACATGTTTATGCGCTGCCGCATGATATACGATCTCCGGACGATATTTATCAAAAATCAGATCCATGCGCTTTGTATTTCTTACGGAAGCAATCAATACAACCAGATCGAGTTCAGGATAATTTCTCTTTAATTCCTGCTGAATATCGTATGTAGTATTTTCATAAATATCAACGATCACTAACTGTTTTGGATTGTGTGATGCAATCTGGCGGCATAACTCGCTGCCAATCGAACCACCTCCACCTGTAACCATAACTACCTTATCAGAAACATATCCCATAATGGAATCAAGATCAACCGTGATCGGATCACGTCCCAAAAGATCATTTACATCAACATCTTTTAATTTACTGATACTAACATCCCCATTTACCAACTGATACATACCAGGTAAACGTTTTAATTCACAGCCAGTCTGTTTACAAATATCTAAAATTGCCTTTGTCTCTTTTGCACTCGCTGTCGGAATTGCAATAATAATCTCATCTACAAGATACTCTTTTGCAATTTCTATGATATCATTTCTATCTCCAAGGACTTTGACACCATGCATATATTTTCCAATTTTGCTTTTATCATCATCCACAAAACCTACAATATGCATATTCACAAAACGACTGCCGGAAATTTCTTTGATAATAGAATTTCCTGCTTCTCCGGCACCTACTACAAGCACTCTCTTAAGATTCTTCTCATCCACTTTTTTTCCAAAAAAAGTTCTGACTGCACGGTAGGAATAGCGGCTGATAAACATAAATGCCAATAATAGTGTTCCATAAATAAAATACCAGCTTCTAGGCAGCGGATACTCCTGATCTCTGTAATTCAGAAGAATCGTCACTGTATTGAGCAGCGTATCTACAATACATGCTGCTGCAAGATACAATAATTCGGTTACCCCTGCATATACCCAAAGGCTGCTATACAAACGAAATACATAAAATACAATAATCGCGATCACTAACGTTGCCGGCAATGAACTCCAAACAACACCTATATAATATTTTGGTACAGCTGAAAGACTGAACTCGAATCTTACAATCAATGCCGCGATGCTTGTCAATATTACAATGCAAATATCCATCAGCACCATAAATATTCTTTTGATCCATAATGTTTTATCTAAGTTTTTCATAAGTCCGCCACTTTTCTCTATAAATTATTTTGCATATACTTCATAATGTTCTGTATTATAAATTTTACTAAATCCAATGTCATTAAAAAATTCAGTATTATCGTACTCAACATTAATAACCAGACAATTGCAGCCATAAGATTCTGCTTCTATCTGCAGCTGTTCCAGATTCTCCTGTGTAAAAGATAAACCTTCACCATAAATAACTGCAAATCTGGTATCATATTCCCGAAGCTCACCTGCCACCTCTTCCGGTGCAAGAACTCTTGGTTTTTCTACAAATTCCAACTGTTCAGCGATCTCCATGACTTCATTTGATATTTTATAACTGTTTGTGATAAATTCCAAATGCTGCGACGTATAATTTAATCCCATCCCTGCCTGAATCAGTAAAATATATATCACTATGACAATTATTTTTTCTTTCTTAGATGGTATGTTTATCAAATAGTCTGTCATTGCAACTCCAACAACCGATACTATGTTTAGTATTCCATAGACCATCCAATGATCTGTCTTCTGACCGCTCATATTTAGTATGCCATTTGCAATTCCCGGCGTCACCAGAAAAAGTATACCAAAAATCTCATATATTAACAAATTTCTTTGTCTTTTTTTATTTATAATCAAGAAATAAAATATTGCAACAAAAAGGAAAAAAACATTTGTTCCCATCCCATTGTAAGAAAAATATGCATTTTTAATGTCTTCCCACAACCCGGACATATTTATACCCCTTCCTTACAAACCAGACAAGAATCATCAGCAACATCATCAGGAACACATAAAACCAGCCTTTGTGATGTAACAATTGTGCCGCCGGATATAAAATAATAAATAATACTGCCTGCATCATAACCGGATGTTTTACACAATCGGATACTTTATTTTTTTCTCCTCCATACATGAAATTTAACATACGCATCACTTGTAAAAACACATATGGAAGAATGCAGCATTCCAACATTACACTACCATTCCAACAGCTTCGGAATATGCCTGTCACCGGAGTTTCTACCGCTGTATATATTGGTACATAATAGATAATTTCTACAATTATTAAAAATACTGCCTGCATTTTTTCCTGCTTAAAAAAGAACTTTCCAATTTCCCAATAACAGCACATAAAAAATGGTAAAATGAATAATGGAAGTATTACCTTTATCAGCAATGCCGGATGTAATCCGGAAACCCATGCAGTGACCGCATATAGCATCTCATAAGGTGAAAATATCTTTTCCATCTGCGTGGCAGGATACTGTTCGCCAGTATATGGCTGATATATATATGCAGAATTGGTATCAATTGATGTCATTACTGTTTGTACTGTCTGCTCCATCTGTGGTTTTACACAAACTACAGAAAACAATATTGCTATTATGGATACTACCATGGCAATTTTTACGGTCTTGTGTCCATTTTCTGATTTTCTTTTATGTTTAAAACATCCATATATTGCTTTTTTATTTGCTAAAATGGATACCACGCATATCGTAATCGTCGCAAGCATCCAAACCATACTAAGTTTTTCTAATGTACAGCCACGATATAAAAAAAGTACCGCAACACCCCAAAATATTCCAAGCATAGCAACAAATCCATTTGCATATGTGCTTGATATATTTCTCCTTTTTACACCTGCTGCTGCATCAATAAATGCACCTGCTAACAATGGTACTAAAAAAAACAAATAAATTACCAGCAATATTCCTGCTGCATTTTTCATTCATTTTCTCCTAACACTTTATCGACTTTGCGTTCTAATAAAGTTTTATATACTTTCGTCCCCTTAATATACTCCAGTTCGTTTTCTACTTTGTTCATATGACATTTTAACTCACTAAGTGCACTGAGTATCGGATTGTCCTGCAACCCTGCTTCCCTGATTCTAAATGCAATTTTGATCTCTCTGACATTATTTTCCCATTGATTTTCAAATATGATCTGCGGATCTTCCGATGCAAATATAAAATCATGATCTTTTGTTATGATGGCATTGTGCCGATAATGTTCAATTTCATATTCATTGTTATCTTTTGTCACAATTTGCACCTTGAGATTTTGCAAAACACATGAAACATTTAATGGATCCAATCGTATTTCTGATACATCCTGTGTGAATTCAATCGGAATATTCAATTTTACATTCTGTCCTATAATATGATTTGTAATTGCCTTGTCTTCAAGATAGTTTGTTCCATCATTTAAGAACACCTGTAAGAATAAGTTTTCCTCCGGAAGCAGTTTTTTCACATCGTATACTTCTTTTTTGTAAGCAATAAGGCTTGCGTTATAGCCATTTTTCCCACCATATACATATTGATTAAATGCTTCATTCATATTTTCAAATATAACAATTTCTTCTTCCGTAATATCAAAGCAATCATAAATTTCATTGATTGTCATGATATCTTTCATAGCACTGCCATTTCTGGTATAAAAAGCAGACACCGCACGGTATATTACAAATTTCACTGGAATTGGAAATGAAAATACCCATTCATAATCAATAATTTTATATTTGCTGTCAGTCTGATCTTTTATGATATTATCAAAGCTCATATCGATATTCATTTCTTTTCCACATTCCATCTCATCTGGAAAAGAAACTTCGCCAAATACCTGTACAAATTGTGCATCCGGCATAAATGTTCTTCTTTCTATATTAACATTGCTTCTTATGATTCCATCATACATTCGAAGCAAAGAAAGAAATCTTACTTCGTCTTTATCCTCAAGAGCCTCCAACATTGTATTGCAAAGACTCTCCCCGGTTAAAAATTCAAAAGCGATCTCGTTTTCTGAAATCAGTTTGGATGGACACAGGATACCTTCATCCTTATTTTTTTCATAATAATCAGACATCTTCCTGATATGTGCTACTCCGTCTTTTGCCAATGCTCTTTTTACAACCAGTCTCTGTTCCCCATCCTTCATTATGTAGGTTTCTATCTGAAACTGTTTTCTTCTCTCTTTTGTAATTTTTGAGTAAATTTTCTTCAAGATATCACCTCACACTATTTTGTAACTTCTATAAAGAACGAATTTGCAAAAAATTCAAATTTTTTTTCTTTTAAAAGATTTGCATAGACTCTGTTTTCGTTAAAAAGCATCATTCTTGTATTATCGAAAGTATCTAAACCTATATTAAGATCATCTTCTCGTGGAAGGTACTCATCAGAAAAAATCTGTACAGGGAATTTATAATCCGGAAACGGATAATAAAATTCTGCTTTCCCATATCCAGCATCTGTAATTATTTTCTTTAACGCCTCTTTACTAAAAGTTCTCACTTTACTATCTGTATCAATATAACCTTCCAAACCATCAAAAAATTTTCCAGTATGGTCTTCTCTGGAGCCTGCCCAATATTTCAATCCAAATTTATTTTCAATAGCAATCAGCAGTTTTCCATCTTCTTTCAAATATCCACTGATTTTTTTTAAAAAGACTTCAAATGGATGTTCATCATCCGTGTAATAACCGGCATATTCCAATACTCCGATCAATGTAATATAATCATACTTTTCTTTCAAAACAACATCATTGAAATTTCCAACCATAATTGTAAGATTATCGTATTCTTTATTACGGTTTGCATTAATTAATGATCTGCGTTTAGAAAGATCTACACTTGTCACATGCTTTGCATTTCTGCAAAGTACTCCACTGATAGCTCCACATCCTGCCCCAATTTCAAGTACAGATGCATCTTTTTTAAAAGGATACCACTCCAATATATTTTGTCTGACAGGTGAAAAATGATATAACACTGGCCACCGGTCATCTTCTGCAAGTATCTTCTCTACGTCTGGTTCTTCCATAATAAGCTGTAACAGATCATTCTCGATGTCCCCGTCACTATATTGATCCTGTCCATTATAAAATGTATAATCTAACGTTACTTTTCCAATCTGCTCTGTCATAGAACCTCTTTTCTATAGTTATCTACAACTATTATTTTTTACCCAAGAATCTCCTTGATATCCTTTATAAAATCAAATACATGCTCATTTTTTACATATAATGGATTCGCTGTCACATGTTCTACCTGCGGTCTGTAAGCTTTACAGATTTCAGTCAGATGTGTTGCAATGTTCATTGGACTGATATTATCCAGTGATACCATGTTATCATTGAAATCCTTAAGATCTTTATTCGCATAAGTATTCGTGATCGTCTTTACATCAAATACCGACATCTCAAGTGGCGGATAACTTGGATGTGGTGAACACATCAGTGAAATTCCTGCGTAAGTTTCCTGCAAAGTCCGCGCATATTCTTCAATTGTAAGCTTTCCAACGGAGACAAGCTCTTTGCCGTTTCCAAGCGGAATTGAACGGTGCATCTCCCCTGCCGAAAGAATCTCCCATTCCTCAATATCCGGCTGCATCATCACCCATTTTTTCAGAGCCGCTACTACAAGGTTAAATGCATTACGCTCCGTACCTGGACGTCCATAAACAAGAATCTGTTTTTTCTTATCAACCTGTGCAGGCATTTGCTCTAACGCTTTTCTTAATCCATCATTTAAGACAGGATCAAATGCAAAGCTATGCGTAAAATGGTAATGATTTTCATCGAAGAATTCTTTCAACAACATACTGTTAAAAATTGCAATTGTTGGATAATCACTTTTGTAGGTAGAATCTGCAAGCAGGTACTTCGTAGACCAGGAGTAAAATCCTGGCTCATAATCCTGAATAAAATAGAGAAAAATATTTGGTTTGATTCCAAATGTATTTTCAAATCCAACATAAGCATCCTGACAACAATACGCTGTCCACCAGCCAGTAAATAAGAAATAGTCATTCTCTGACACTGGAATACTGCGGTTAAAACGATTGCTGTATGGAATAATCTGTTTTGCAACGAGAGAATCATCTTCTGCTTTTACAAATGTATACTCATCGGAATATTTTTTAATGGCTGCTTTGTCTGGCTCTGCGTCTACTAAAATAATACGTGCATCATAGCCTAATGCTTTCACTAAAGTATCGAAAAACTTCAGTGCAGTTGAGATTCCACCAAAGACATGCTCTGCATTGATAGACGGAACCAGAAGGTTCATTCTGCGGTTCGGATATTCTATCTTACGGAAAGTGTATGGTGTAATTTCATATACATTCGTATCCAATTGTGGAAGTCCGGTTTCTCTTTTTCTCTTCAGAAGCATTTTTTCCTCCTGCTCTTTGACAGTCTGCTGCACCGCGGCACAAATTTTGGGCTGACAACAATAATAATCAAGATTTCTATTATAATATGGATCTCCGTTTTTCCGGTAGGTCTTATACATCTGATCCGACAAATCAAAGTCAATCTGTGGGATTTTACTTGCATCCCTGCTCTTAGATTCATAATGATACAGACGAACATTTGGATCGTAGATATTCACGAGTCCATGCTGGTTTGCACGAAGTGCAAGTTCAATATCGCTTCCACATACAATGAATTTCTCATCAAATCCACCGATTTTCTCAATTGTCGCCTTCGAAACTGCAAGACAGGCTCCCGTTACCGCCGAAACATTTCTTGTTACCATCGGTGACACAAATGGCGATCCATAGTGCTGCGGTTTCATTCCCTTGAATACATGATCAGCCCAGCCACCCATTCCAATAACTACTCCTGCATGCTGGATCGTATTATCTTCATATAAAAGCAATCCACCGACAACACCAACATCTTTTCGTATAGCTTTCTCTACCAGTCTTGTAAGCCATTCCGGTTCAATAACTTCTACATCATTATTCAAACATACATAGACATCTCCGGTTGCGAACTTCATTCCATAATTATTAAGCCTTGACCAGTTAAACTCAAACGCCGCATCTTTCACGATGACATTGTCATGTTCTTCTTCCACCTTCTTCAGATAACTAAAAGTCTCTTCCTTCTCAGAATTGTTATTTAAAATAATAATCTCAAAATTTTTATAAGTTGTCTTCGCATAAATACTGTCAATTGCAGCCTTTAACAAATCTGCATGATCTTTAATCGGAATAATAATGGAAACCTTCGGTTCCTCATTCATGTGATATCTCACATCATAGACAAACAAATTCTCTGTCTCATTTGCAGTCGCTGCTCCTTTGCCATAAACACGATCTAAATGTTCCTGAATCGCATTAAGTCCTGCTGTCTGTGCATATGGCTTTGACTCCGGGTTGGCTGCTGTGGAGCTCGGAAGATCTCTCCAATGATAAAGTATCTCAGGGACATGTCCAATCTTGTCCGTCATCTCTGTCATTCGAAGTAACAGATCATAATCCTGGCTTCCGTTGAACTCACCGCGAAATCCACCCACTTTTTCAAATAAGGACTTCTTGAATCCAATCAAATGTCCTAAATACATCTGGCTCAGGAAAAGATCCGGAGACCAGTCAGGTTTACATAATGGATCTCTCGTTTTTCCTTTCGCATCAATAATATCCATATCGCTGTATATGATCTCAGAACCTTCTTTTTTTATCTTCTGATAAAATTCATGTAATGCAGACGGTGCAAGCTCATCATCATTATCCATAAGAAGGATATACTCTCCGGATGCAAGCGCTGCTGCCGCATTGGTTGCCCCTGAAATCCCCTGATTTTTTTCTAATAATTTAATTTTAATCCGGCTATTTTTCATTGCAGATAAGTGCTCTCTTACCCCCTGCTTTGTAGAACAGTCATCTGCAATGCAAATCTCCCAGTTTTTGTAATTCTGCTTTTCTATAGATTCAATCGCCTTATCAAGCCACTTAATTTCTACATTATATACAGGCATTACAATGGAAAAAAGAATCTCTCCACTATAATTTTTTAATTTTTCTTTCTTCACTCTGCCATATCCAGGTTCATAATTTACACTGGCAGATAAACGTTGTTTAAAAATCTCCGGTCCCTGATTTTTTAAAACTTTTAATCCTTTTTTTATTTTCTGAGGATTTCTTACTCCCTCTTTTATAATTGCTGCAAGCTTCTGTGTTCTTCCCATAATGCTCCTTTTTATATACAGCGATTCCTGTCATCGCTGATTTTACTCGCTGTTCGCCTTCCCATAGCCTACTCTTCATTACAACTTACTATAGAGTTCAAATCAAAATATCCAACAGTAACTTTTTTAGATAAAACCTGTATACAACATATATCATATAATCTGTGATGAACTTCTAATTCGTCACCATTATATCCTGTACATCCTAACTGTAGCAGATACTGTCCTTTTTGAAATGGCAATTTTTGTCTGAATGATACTGTAAGTATGGTCCCTGCCTCTATCAGCCCAGGCTCTAACCCTTCAATAAGTGAATTGGTTCCGGTAAGATCTGTTCCCTTTAAATCCCGGATTGTAAATGCAAAAATTGGATTTAACACATCCTCATGAAACTGTACCTTTAATTTCAAAACACACTCTTCAAATTTAGAAACAGTATTCGTAATCTTTCCTGTTGCATCGAAAATTCCAAAGTCAATAATCTCTGCCTTTTTATCTCCATATTCCTGCTTATCCGGATTTAAAATCATGGATTCTTTCCATGCAACTCCTTCTATTGCTGCATGACCGTTTTCTTTTTTCGGAATATCTTCCATCTTTGATTCTGCCATTACCTTTTTGTACAGATCAATCATATCCTTTGGTTTACCCTCTGCAAGCTTTACCCCTTTATTCAAAAGGACAACTCTGTCACAGTATTTTCCAATGCTCCCCAGATCATGGCTAACAAAAAGAATGGTCTTTCCCATTTTCTTAAATTCTTCAAATTTGTGATAACATTTCGTCTGAAAAAATACATCTCCAACCGAAAGTGCTTCATCGACAATAAGGATTTCCGGCTCAATATTGATTGCAACTGCAAATGCAAGACGTACAAACATACCGCTGGAATATGTTTTGACCGGCTGATTTACAAAATCACCAATATCCGCAAAATCTAAAATATCCTGCAGCTTTTCATCTATCTCTTCTTTGGTAAAACCAATCATGGTTCCATTCAGATAAATATTTTCAATTCCGGTATATTCCATATTAAATCCGGCGCCAAGTTCCAGCAACGCAGAAATACGCCCATTTACTTTGACTTCCCCATCGGTTGGATTCAAAACTCCAGTGATGATCTTTAAAATTGTAGATTTTCCTGAACCATTTGTTCCAATAATGCCAACTGTCTCTCCCTGACCAACCTGAAAAGATACGTCATTCAATGCGTAATGCTCTTTTCCAAGTGGTTTTTTTGAAAATCCTAATGCATCTTTCAGGCGATCCCGGTTTCTGTCATATAATTTATATATTTTTTTTACATGTTCTACTGAAATTGCGATGTTATCCATGCAGTTACCTTTCTATAACACATCTGCAAAATGTGGCTTTAATTTTTTGAATATTTTTGTCCCGATTATGAATAATACAATTGTAAGAATCCAATAATAAATTGTCATGCCTGGTTGTTCCCAAAATCCAGCCTTATTGATCAAAGAATCCCTATATCCTGCCACAATATAATACATTGGATTTAACTTTAAAATTGCAATCAGAATCGGATTCAATTCCATCCCATCAATATTCCACATAATTGGTGTCATCCAGACACCTATCTGCAAAATAATGTTAATGATCTGTCCAAGATCTTTGAAAAATACTACTATTGCAGATGTTGCATATATCAGTCCCAATAAAAGGATCATCATCGCAAAGGTATAATATAACATTTGCAATGTATACAAATCCGGATAATACCCATAACACGCATATAAAATAATTGTAAATGCAATAAAAAACAAATGCACAAACAAAGCTGATATCAATTTAATAATTGGTAAGATATCAATCTGGAATACTACCTTTTTTACCAGATAGCTATACTCCATCAGCGCATTTGTTCCCCCACTGAGCACCTCCTGAAAGAAAAACCACGGTACAAGTCCTGCTATCAGCCACAAAACAAAAGGTGCTGTAATTCCTGATCTGAGATTAATACCGCTTGCATGCATTCCTTTTTCAAATACAAACCAATATACTAATACTGTTACAATCGGCTGGACAAAAGCCCAGATGATTCCCAGATAGGATCCTGCAAATCTGGTTTTAAAATCATTCTTTGACAAGTCCCATATTAATTTTCGGTTACTTATTATTTCTTTCAGCATATTGGCTTGTTTTATTTCCGTTGGCATGCTTTTCCTCTAACTTTCATTCTCTTAAGCTATAACTTATTTACGGTTTTTGATGTATTCTGAGATTCCACTCCATACTTTATCCTTATCAGATAATGTAAGATCCGCCTCAGTCATTCCTTCCGGCATCGGCCATTCCACACCGATCTCAGGGTCTTTCCACAACAGTCCACCCTCATCATTTGGATGATAAAAATCTGTTACCTTATAACAGAATTCTGCATAATCGGACAATACGATAAATCCATGCGCAAATCCCTTCGGAATAAAGAACTGTTTCTTATTCTCTGCGGATAAAGTCACACCAAACCATTTACCAAATGTCTCTGACCCTTCGCGCAGATCGACTGCAACGTCAAACACCTCTCCATTTACCACACGTACCAACTTGTCCTGTGGATAATTAATCTGGAAATGCAATCCTCTTAATACGCCTTTTTTGGATGCAGACTGATTATCCTGTACAAATTCGCAGTCAATTCCTGCCTCTTTAAAATCGTTGTAATTATAAGTCTCCATAAAATATCCACGGGCATCCCCAAATACGGCCGGCTCGATCACTTTTAATCCTGCAATTCCATTGCAATTGTCTGTTACTTTTATTTTTCCCATTTTCCATACTTCCTTTTCGAATTTTTTCATTTTTATTCATAGATGAAAATAAAGAATTTATAATCCCTCTGCGATTTCCATCAGATATTTTCCATAGTCTGTTTTCAACAAAGGTTGTGCAAGTTTCACAAGCTGCTCTTTGTCAATGAATCCACGCTTGTAAGCAATTTCCTCGATACAGGAGATATATAATCCCTGGCGTTTCTGGAATGCTGACACGAAATCTGCCGCAGCAAGAAGCATGTCATGATTTCCTGTGTCTAACCAGGCAAATCCTCTTCCCAATGTTTCAACATTTAAAGTTCCACGGTTCAGATACTCATTATTTACGCTTGTGATCTCTATCTCACCCCTTGCGGATGGTTTTACATTCTTAGCAATCTCAACTACATCATTGTCATAGAAATAGAGTCCCGGTACTGCATAGTTTGACTTCGGATTTTCCGGTTTTTCCTCGATGGACAATGCTTTTCCATTCTCATCAAATTCTACAACCCCATATTCTCTCGGGTCTCTTACATAATAGCCAAAAATGGTTGCACCGGCTTCATTTTCTGTACGCTCAGCTGCGCTCCGAAGAACTTTTGAGAAACTCTGTCCGTAAAAAATATTGTCTCCTAATACCAATGCCACTGCATCTTTTCCAATAAATTTTTCGCCGATAATAAATGCATCAGCAAGCCCTCTTGGCTGTTCCTGTACCGCATACTCAAATCTCATTCCAAGCTGTGATCCATCCCCTAATAACTCCTCAAACACCGGCAGATCCCTTGGTGTAGAAATAATCAGTACTTCTCTGATTCCAGCAAGCATTAAAGTTGATAAAGGATAGTAAATCATTGGTTTATCATAAACCGGCATGATCTGCTTTGAAATTGCTTTTGTCAATGGGTATAAACGAGTTCCGGATCCTCCGGCTAAAATAATTCCTTTCATTTTTCATCCTCCTAAAAAATTCATTTTATCACTTTTTGGTAAAACGCAAACAAGCAGTATCATCCGACCTACGGACGGTACTGCTATTTGTGCTATTATTATTTTCCCTGATACATATCTTCATAATATTTCTGATAATCACCACTGGTAACATTGTTCATCCAGTCTTCATGTTCTAAATACCAGGCGATGGTCTTCTTAATTCCATCCTTGAACATCGTCTCCGGTTCCCAGCCTATCTCAGCTTTTATCTTGTCAGGTGCGATTGCATATCTGCGATCGTGTCCCTTGCGATCCTCTACATATGTGATCAAATCTTTGCTTACATTTGCTTTTCTTGGATCAGTATCAGGAAGAATTTCCTGTAGAGTCTCAATGATAATATTGATAATCTCAATATTACGCTTTTCATTATGTCCGCCAATATTGTAAGACTCACCAAGCTTTCCATGTTCCTGAACCATGTCAATTCCCTTTGCATGATCATCTACATATAACCAGTCACGGATATTCAATCCATCTCCGTACACCGGTAATTTCTTTCCGTGCAAAGCATTGTTGATAATTAATGGAATCAACTTCTCCGGGAACTGATATGGTCCATAATTATTAGATGTATTCGTCACATTAGCCGGAAAATGATACGTATCAATATAAGCCTTCACTAACATATCAGAAGACGCTTTACTAGCGGAATATGGACTGTGTGGCTGATATGGAGTTGTCTCATAAAAATAGCTTTTTCCATCATCAGGAAGTGAACCATATACTTCATCTGTCGATACATGAAGGAACTTTTTACCAGTTTTAAAACTGCCATCCGGCAGCTCCCATGCTTTTTTTGCACAATTAAGCATAACTGCTGTTCCAAGAACATTTGTCTTGACAAAAACTTCCGGATTTTTAATACTTCTGTCAACATGACTTTCTGCCGCGAAATGCACAACACGGTCAATATCATTTTCTTCAAAAATCTTCATGATAGCATCCTTGTCCGTGATGTCCGCTTTAATGAAAGTGTAATTATCTCTATTTTCAATATCTTTTAAATTCTCCAGATTACCTGCATATGTCAATGCATCTACATTGATAATTCTGATTTCATTATCATATTTGCGAAACATATAATGAATGTAGTTCGATCCAATAAATCCAGCTCCTCCAGTTACCAAATAAGTTCTCATTCCGAGATCCTCCTATCATCACAATTATTTGCCATTTTACCATATTTTATATACTAAGACAAGTTTTACACATCTTAGGATTTTATTAACTATTTCAGCTCTGCCATATAAACATCCAATGCGTCTTTCCAGTCAGCCATCTGATAACCATCCGCTAATCTCATCATATAATTATCCAGAATAGAATATGCCGGACGGTCAGCCGCTGCCGGATTCATCTGTTTATACTGCTTACTTGTTACATGATTTACCTTTGTGCTTTTTCCTGCTCTTTTGAAAATTTCCTCTGTAAAGTCCGCCCAGTTTGTATCTCCCTCGCAGGTAGCATGATACAGACCATAATTTTCCGTTCCCTCAAAATGATGGATTGCCTTTGCAAGCTCTACTGCACTTGTTGGCGATCCAAGCTGATCGCAGACAACACTCACTTCATCATGAGTCTCCGAAAGGTTCAGCATAGTTTTTACAAAGTTTTTTCCATCTCCATATAACCAGGCTGTACGAAAAATAAAGAAATGGTTTGAAAACTGTTGAACAAACTTCTCTCCCTCGAGCTTTGTTTTACCATAAGCACTCACCGGATTCGGTGCATCAAATTCAGTATATGGTTTTGTACCATTTCCTTCAAAAACATAATCTGTTGAAACATGAATCATCTTTGCGCCAACTGCCTCTGCTGCAATGCTTAAGTTTCTTGGACCCAAAGCATTGATACGATAGGCTGCATCCCACTGCTTCTCACATGCATCAACATTTGTATGGGCCGCACAGTTAATGATCACTTCTGGCTGTTCTGCACGTACAAGTGATAATACCTGCTCAATTTTTGTAATGTCAAGTGCTGTCACACCTTCCCCTTCCACTACATCTGTATTAATAAATGTCACATCACTTCCTGCGTATTCCTTATTGATCGCACGACCAAGCTGTCCATTACATCCTGTTACCAAAATCTTTTTACTCATTCTCTTCATTCCCTCTTTCTTTTTATAAAATTTTCCATCTTTTATCACACTTCAGTTTTCTTCTTCCTGTCCTTTACGACACAGGATGTTATTATTAAAAATACTATAAATACTACTCCAAACGAAAGGGTACAACTCAGTGCCGCTCCCAGCATTCCAAGACTCTTTACGAAACCCGATCCCAGAAATACTGCAAATATAAGTCCGGCTCCATATCCCAGCAATAAAAAAATCTGTTTTCCCGTAACTGTTACCACATAATAGAGACAATATACATAGGCATTCAGTCCTCCGCATATCATAATGATCACCAATTCCATTCGATATGCCCTCAGATCAACTCCATACACAAGAGATAATATTGGTATTCCCAAAAGATACGCACCCACACATGCTGCAATCGTAAGTGCACCAATTAAAATCATCATTTTTTTCACAATGTCTGTAAACTCTTTTATATTTTCCCCTTCCCAATCTCTGGCAAGATCTGTAAGAAGTGGCCGGAATACAAAAAGGCTTAATAAATTGATCACAAATGCAGGCATAAATAAAATATTATAGCTGTTCTGAACCGTCTCATCGTAATATGTGTTAATCGCATATTTGGGTGCATTGTTCAGATAATTCATAATAAAAGATGACACAAACAATGGCCAGCATGCATTATAAATACCTAAAATCCCTCTCCATTCAAGATGCACCGGTGTTGGTTCAAAGTATTTTTTCATATGTAAATCATAAAACAGCATAATAACCAGTGACGTTAATGTAAGTGTCATAGCCGCATATAACAGGTTGTCTGTTAACCATAATATAATTGTAAATGTAATGGTTGAAATTCCGCTCCGCATTAACATCTCTTTTCCGGAAATATCAATGCGTTCTCTCTGTTGGAATAGTCCACTATATACATCTGCCACAGCCTCTACCATTCGATACCCCAGAATCCAAAACACGGTAAGTGCTTCTACTCCAGTATAACCATTCACAGCAATATAGCCTATCATGCAGATCAGCATAATAATACAATTGAACATTCTGCTGGTAAAATATTGATTAAATGTAAATTTATTTTTTATATCCGTCGACTGAACTGGTCTGATTTCAAATCCACCGACAGAAAACAAAAGCTGCGCTGTAGAATACGCCAATGCAAAAAATCCACCCCTGCTCTCTCCGCTAATCCGGTTAACGATAATCAACAGAAGCATAGAGGAAAGTGAATTGCAAAGACTTCCAGCCATATTCCACATAAATTTCTTCTTTGCTGTTGTTTCCTTCATTTATTTCTGTTCCCTTTTTTCTTTCTCATCAATTGCAATCTTCTGTACTAATTCTTTTACTTTATTGTCCAGTTTAGAAATGTCCATAGTGAGTTGAAAACATTTGACAAGTAATATAAATATAATCAAAAGAAATATGAAATTAGTTGTGGAATATACGCCTACCAACTCTGACATCCAATCTGCAATCTGTGGAAAAATACTAAACAAAACGAGCATTATCGCAAACAATGTCCAAAAAATAGAATACTCTATCTGTAATTTTTCCTGTTTTACTTTTTTGCACATATAAAGCAATGTAAAAACAGATACGATAATCAATGTAATTCGAAATGCTATCGACATTCTTTTCTCCTTTATCCTGTCTATTTTGTAAAATCCACTTTCTTTTTATTGCGAAAGTTCTGTATTAATAATATAGAGATCAACATTCTGGCCATATATTTTGCAGCATTGACGGCATTAAGATAACTTTGTCCGGCAATTCTTTCATCCATCTTTGCCTGTATTTCTGCCACTTTTGCTCCCATTTTAATCAAATACGATACGGTATCCGGTTCCGGTCCAAAATTTATGTTGTTTGCCAATACTTCTATTAATTTTTTATTATACATACGCATTCCAGATGTCGGATCCATGATTTTTGCACCTGAAGTAAGTCTGATCGCAGTGGTGATCAATCTGCTTCCAATCATCCTTGCTGTAGCCGGTTTCTTTTCTTCAACAAATCTGGATGCGATCACAATATCATTTCCTTCTTCTATTTTCCGGATCATTGCTGCAATATATTCCGGTCTGTGCTGTCCATCTGCATCAAACTGTACTGCGCAATCATATCCCTTTTGATATGCATATTTCATACCAGTCTGAAATCCACCTGCAAGTCCTAAATTTACCGGAAGATCTATAATATTGTAATGATTTGAATGGCATATCTCAGATGTTTTATCCATTGATCCATCATTAATCACCACATAATCATACTCTGGATAATTTTCTGTCAAATGCTTCACCACACGTTCTATATTGTCTTGTTCGTTGTATGCCGGAATGATGATCAATACTTTCATTCTTTCTCCCCATTCATGTCTTTTGCAATCTGCATAACCTTTTCAGCAGTGGCATCCCACGTGAAATATTTTACTAATCTATCATAACTTTTACATTCTGCCTGTGTTCGGTATGCATCATCTTCTATTACTTTTTCCAAATTTTTCTGAATTGATTCAACTGTATTATCTCTCATGATAATTCCATACTGTTCATCTACAAGTAACTCTTTCGCTCCCCCCTGATAGGTTGTTATCACAAAACACTTACATGCCACAGCCTCCAGGACAGAAGTTGGAAAACCTTCCGAATCCGATGGCAGGCAAAATATATCTGACGCATCCAAAATTTTAACAATATGTTCAAAATCAACTTGTCCGGTCAATATGATATACGGATCTGACATTTCTATCAATTCCTGATATAATATACCATCCCCTGCAATCATTAAATAAACTGGTGCCTGTCCTTTTTTTGTCCTGCTTATATTTATCTTCTTTACTGCTGATACAAGCTGTTTAATTCCTTTTTCCGGAATTAATCTGCCAGTAAAAGAAATTACTTTTGCTTCATTCGGAATCTCATATTCCTTCCGATAATCAATGTCGGACTCTTTTAGAATTCTCTGAAATTCTTCGATTTCTACTGCATTATATAGTGTTCCCTTTGATTTTATATGGAAATGCCCGCTCCACTCACAACAGGCTTCTGAAACACCATAATAATCATTACAATATTTTTTCAACAAAAATGTAAGGAAATGTTCATACCATCCCCCCACTGTGTCAAACAACTTATTATTTACACTCAGGTGAGATGTTCCATGCTCTATTACAATGGATGGAATTCCCTTACTTTTTGCAAATTTTGCTCCGTATAATGAATGCAAATAGAATCTCGTATTAATAATCACAAGATCATACTGATTCATCCTGATCAACTTTTCTACTTTTTTAAACTCTTTATTTTTTTTGAACACCGGATATCTTCCGCATAATAAATCGTAACATGGCAGACGATAAATCTGGATTCCTTCTTGTATTTCATCTCCTGATAAATCACCCGTATTTGATGTTACTATAGTAACTTCGTTTCCTGCAGCGATCAATTTTCTGCTCAAATACAAAGTATAACGTTCTACACCACCAACATGCGGATAATACTGTGCAGAAAAAATGCAATAATGTTTTGACATTTTTTTCACCTGTTCAATTGCTCTAATGTATTTTTTCATTATGAATAATAAACTTTTTTAATATATAACATTAAAATTCTTGATGTCAATCCAAATCCTAATATACGATATACCCTATGAACCAGATGAACTGCCGGGTTTATATCATAAGTTAACAGATATGCATATTTTTTCATTATCTCACGATCATTTTTAATTTGCTCATTCTGTTCTATCAAATATGCCTGTCCCATCCAGACTGCAAACGGATACGCTAAATACGCATAAAAAACTTTCCGATATTCTTGATCCAAATATTTTTCTGCATATTGGGTATATTCTATTATAATATTTTTCAGATCATTCACCATATAATATTTCATCTTCTGACTTGTCTGAGCTGTTTCATGGCCTTTGCGGTACACATAAAATGGTTTATCATACCATTCAAACCGTTCTGCGTAAATCAGCATTCTGGCAATCCAGTCTGTATCTTCATTGCGGATTCCCTTTTTAAAATACAGATCATGTTCCCGTATCAAAGAGGTTTTTACAAGTTTTGTCCAAACAGTAACGCTAAGCATTCCAGCTTTTATCAGATTTTCCACTGCCTCTTTTCTTTTCTTTCCCGATACAAGTGTGCGATCAAAAGAAGACGGATTTACAGTTCTATTTTTATCCTGCCAATACACCATGTTTGCGTGCATCACAACATCCGGTTCTGTCTCACTTATCACTTTTATGATATCACACAACGCATCTGGATCACTCCAATAATCATCATTGTCCATAAATGTGATGTAATCACCACTGGCTTTCTCCAATCCGACGTTTCTTGCATCTGATGTTCCACCGTTCTGTTTGTGAATCGTAACAATTCTATCATCTTTTTGGGCATATTCATCACATAGCATCGGACTATCATCCGTAGATCCATCATCTACTAACAAAATTTCGAAATTGTGATACGTCTGCGCCAATATGCTTTCCACACATTGTTTCAAATATAAAGTTGAGTTGTATACCGGTATAATAATGCTTATTTTCATATCTTACTTAATATCTTTTTCTTTTAATTTTTGAAAAAATATCCCTTACTCTCCCAATCCATCCTCAATCGCTTCCACGATCGCTTTTAAAGCCTCTTCCTCATCTTCGCCCTCGCACATGAGTTCAATCTCATCTCCGGACTTGATACATGCACCTAACACGCTTAAGACACTTTTTGCGTTTGCGATATTATCGCGGTAGCGGAACGTGATATGTGATTTAAACTGCATTGCATCCTTACATAAAATTCCCGCAGGTCTCAAATGCAGTCCTGTCGGATTTTTTATTACTACTTTCTGACTAACCATGCTGTATTACCCTCCAAATTCCAGTCCCCTGATTTTTTACTCTGTATGCCGGTCTGGATTCCCCTGTCATAGTCAGACCAGCATTCTGGTCTTCTATAACATAATTCTTGTGATCAGTTCTGCCAGTTTCTTCGCCTCTTCATCAATCACTTTCTGGTCTTTTCCTTCGATCATGACACGCACCAGAGGCTCTGTTCCGGATGGGCGGATGAGAACCCTTCCCTCGCCCTTGAATTTTTTCTCAACATCTGCCACGGCATCTGCAATTTCCTGATATTCCATGAATTTTTCTTTTTTATGGTTTGGAACTTTTGCGTTGACAAGAGCCTGTGGGAGTACTTCCATAATCTCAGCAAGTTCTGACAACGGTTTTCCGGTATTGACCATAACTTCTAATAAATGCAGGGCACTTAATAATCCGTCACCGGTTGTATTATCGTCTAAGAAGATAACATGACCGGACTGCTCTCCTCCGATGTTATAGCCATTTTTTCTCATATTCTCAAGAACATAACGGTCGCCGACTTTTGTCTTTTCCACATGGATGCCCTCTTTCTGCCCCATAAGGGTAAATCCGAGGTTTGTCATGACTGTGACTACGATCGTATCTTTCTTCAAAGTTCCTTTGGACTTCATGTAGTTTCCACAGATTGCCATGATCTGATCGCCGTCCACAACATTTCCATGCTCATCCACCGCAAGCATACGGTCTGCATCACCGTCAAACGCAAGACCAACTGCTGCCTTTTCATATACAACACGCGCTTTCAGCTCATCCATATGAGTGGAGCCACAATTGGAATTGATGTTCGTACCATCCGGATCGGTGTGGATTGCGATAAGATCTGCTCCAAGATCTGTCAGTGCTTTGACAGATGTATAATGGGATGCACCTTCTGCGCAGTCTACAACAATTTTCATACCTTTAAGATCCACCGGAACACATTTTTCCATGAATTTCACGTATTCATCTCTCAGGTCAAAGCGGTAATCAATCTTTCCTACGCCGGAACCGATCGGAAGTACCACGTCTTTCATGTTATTTTTGATCAGAGCCTCAATCTCATCTTCCATCTCATCCGGAAGCTTGTAGCCCTCTCCATTGAAGAACTTGATCCCGTTAAATTCCATTGGATTGTGTGATGCGGAGATGACTACTCCGGCATCTACTTTGTGTTTTCTGGTGAGATATGCGATCGCAGGTGTCGGCATCACTCCGACAAATATTGCATTTGCGCCAACCGAACAGATACCTGCCATTAATGCGCTCGCTAACATTCCTCCTGAAATTCTCGTATCACATCCTACAATAATGGTTGCCTGATGCTCCTGCTCTTTTGTGAGCACGTAAGCTCCTGCCTGACCTAACTTTGTTGCCAGTTCAATTGTCAGTTCCGAGCCAGCCACACCACGGACGCCGTCTGTTCCAAACATTCTTGCCATATTACTGTTCCTCTCTTTGTTCCTATTTCAAATTTTTTAAATCTGCTAACGTTCACTTGTTTTCCTTACCGTTGAGGTACTCTCCAGTTCCTCATCTGTATTATCAGCAGAAGCTGATGTATCAGATGCGCTTTCAATGGTAACCGCGGCATAGGTATCCGCATAGCTGACCGTATTTGTATCCAATTCAAATGTAATCAGTACATTATGTGCACCCAGCTTTAAATCTGTCAGATCGATACTGCCGGAAATCGTCTTTTCGTCCAGCGCATCGATCACACTGCTTCTTCCTGACACTGTCAAGGCAATGTTGTCTTCCTCATACTGTACTTTTTCATCCGAACTCAGTCCGATCACCTGAAGATTCGTCACCGGGATCTGCAAAGTCTTTGTCTTTACTGCCTCCACCACAACTGTAACATCAATCTTGGAGTCTGAACTGATCACTAATGCAGTGCCTGAAGGAAGATATGTGGAAATGTCCACAGTCTTTTCAATATTTGAAGTTGCATCTGTAATATCTAACACTTCTTCCGGGATCGTGATCTTATTGATGGTATTTAAAATAGCCGCCTCGCCTTTAATACGTACTTTCTGTGGTGTATAGGTGATATTCCCTGCCTGGTATCCATCTGCCGGAGTTCCGGTTGTCAGGAATTCCAGTTCCACATCTTTCGTATTCAGTATCTGTGCACTGATATTGACTGTGCTCACACTCAGCGTAAGCTTTGTCGTATCCACAACCTCTCCCTGTGCATCATAAAATACAGGTGTCACACGGTCTGTGATATCCGTTGACATGCCATCTACATTAATAGTCGCCACAACGGTATCGATCTGATTTACCACAGAAGCTGGACCGGATACTTTCATAACATTCGCATCTGTGATCTCAACATCACCAAGCGCGCATCCCGACGCAACCGTACCGGTTGTGTTTGTCTTGATCGGGAACTGCTTTGAAGCAGAATCCTCCAGTTCAAGATCCAGATACAGATCTTTGCTGGTAATATTAATACTGCTGTTGTTACGGTTACAGGTCACGACAACCGGCACACGGTAAGTCCCTGTTTTCTCATCATATTCAATTTTCTGTGCATCCGCCGTTGCTGTAAAGTTCGCATTGGTAAGTGTATTATGCACAGAGCGTTTTGCATACACGCTGAACGTGATCGTATTCTTTCCATCCAGATAATCTGCCCATTTTCCCATGGAGGTGATATAAGATTTATTTTCCAGTGAGACACTGGTTGTGTAAGGTTTTGAGTTGCTCGGATCATCAATATTCACGACTACGATCCATAAAACAACAGCAAACAAAACAGCAAGGATTTTAAGGCCAAAGTTATTCATTACTCTCTTTCCGAATTTTTGTAACATCTTTCAGCCTCCTTCTCCATGATTTCACTTTCGAAGTGTCCTGCTCACGTTTCTGAATGTAAGCCAGTTTATTTTTTAAGAATTCTGCATCTACATTCCGGTAAAGTTCACCGTCCAGTGCAATGGATACTTTTCCGGTTTCCTCCGATACTACAATTGTGAGTGAATCGCTCACCTCACTGATACCGACTGCCGCACGGTGTCTTGTTCCAAGGTCTTTGCTCAGGCTTAAGGAGTCCGTCAGTGGAAGATAGCAGGTGGCAGAAACAACTCTGTCTCCCCTCACAATGACTGCTCCATCATGCAGCGGTGTGTTTTTTTCAAAAATATTGATCAGAAGCTGGCTGGTCAGGATACCATCTACGGCAATCCCTGTCCTCTCATACTCCGTCAGAACGATTTCATCTTCCACTACGATGAGTGCTCCTGTTTTTACTTTTCCCATCTCATAGCAGGCTTTCACCAGCTCTGTGATAGTCTTGTCGGAAAACTTTCCATTCTCCACTTTGTTGAAATCAAAATTAAAAAGATTTACCAAAATGTTCTTCCGTCCGAGATTTTCCAGTGCCTTGCGCATCTCCGGCTGGAAGATCACGACCACAGCGATCATTGCCACGTTAAACAGTTTGTCGGCGATCCAGACGATCGTATTCATTTCAAACAAAACTGCAAGCAAAACAAAGGCAAGGATCACAAGGATTCCACGGAGAAGCATCCACGCTCTCGTATCTTTGATCCAAACCAGCATATAATAGATCAGAACTGAAATGATAATGATCTCTATAATATCTGTGAGGGACATCTGAAGCGTCAGGTAAGACACCGCTTTTTCCCAAAACGTCCGCAATATTACGCCTAAATTCTGCACCGGATTCACTTCCTTTTAATCTAATAAATTTTCGTCTATGTCCATCTCTTCTGCAAATTTCTTCTTGTTCAAACGTTCCTTCTCGTTTTTGCCGTTAAAACGTTTGATCTGTTTATCCTTCTCTGTCACCAGAGACTTTGGAACTGCTTTTACATAATAATAGTAATCATCATCCTCGAACTGGAGTCGTTCCGTTCTGGAGTAATCCAGATTAAAAAACAGAAACTGGATGATCATGGCGATCACACCGGAGATCACGCTTCCAATGATCACACCGGCAATTTTGTCTGAAATCCCAAGTAAAATGTATCCTGCTGTCAGTCCAATCGCTTCAAATAAAATACCGGATGCCCATGCAACCGTCCATGAATGCTCAATGTCAAGCTTTCTCACCACATAGACAATGAGTGTCGTAATGATAAAAATGCCAAGAACAAGGTACATCTCTTTATTTCCAATCAGCTGGTTCAATGCCACTACTACTTTTGATACCGAAGAATCCGTCTCTTCCGCTGCATCGCTCAATGCGCTTGCATTCTCGCTCACTCCATGGATAAAGAAATAGATCACCGTACCGCAGGCAACAGACACTACAGAATACGCCTCACTCAGCAGACCGGAGCCAACCGGTACCGCATAAGGAATATGCAGCTTAAAGCAGACCGGTGTCAGAACCGCATTGATACCACTCTTTGGGGAAAAACGGAAATAAATAAAATAGATGATCGCAAACATGAGAAGTCCTACCAGACATACCTCAATGGATAATGCGTACAGATCCGCCAAAACGACCAACGCAGCAATTGCGATCAGTCCATTGACCGGAAGCATGGAACACACAAGTGCAAGAATGACTGCAACCGGAGTCTTGCTGACCAGTTTCATATATCCAATACTGTTGTTGATCACAAGGAATGTAAACAATGCAAGTACAAACCGGATCGCCGGTTTCACATATATTTCATTTTTTCCGTAAAAACGGATCAGTTTCTCTTTCAATTCTAATAAGGTTGTCATTTTAGCCTCCCGCCGTTTGTTTTACTCCTGATTTTCCTGCCCCCCGGCAGCGTTCAGTGATTATTCCCAGTCTTTATTCTCAGACATTTTCAGCTTGTCTTCCCTCTCGTATAACTGATTCAGCTTCTTCAGATTGCCATAATACTTCTTTACCTCACGGCGTCCCTTTGTATATCTTCTATTATAAACAAAATACGTGATCGCCATGTAAGCAATCATAAACACAATATACTTTACCAGCACGGATGTCAGCAGTTCCTGAATATCCATTGCATTCAGATTCTCCATTAACTGGTTCATGGAATAAATGCCCCATGTCACAAGGATCAGCGCAAAGCCAATCGTTCCTGACACAAAGCTTCCAAGCATACGCAGCGAAACATAATCTTTTCTTGCATACTGTGTCATCGGCTTACATTCTTTTCCCTGATTGGTGTCAAATATCGCCATTTTTATCATATGATGTAAACGTTCTTCGTTAACCATGCAGATTTCCTTCCTGTCTGTCACACAATGTATCTACTATAAAATAAACCCATCTCATTTTCTGAAAAAGTACATTCTTCACGCAATTATGCATTCTTATTCATCATTATAACACAGTAGGCGGTATTTTCAAACAAAAAAAAGCAGATGCGACCTTTCTACGTTTCTATCTATATAAATAACGTAGCTATGCGCCCTGCTTTTTTATAAATTCTGTCCTTATTTTCAGATATGTGACATTCTGTTCCCGGTTCTATCTCAGGAATCTCATCTTATCCCCTTCATCACGCTCTCCGCCCGATCTCTGCTGCATTGGACGTGGTCTGTTCAAAGCACTCCGCAGATTATTTGCCATAGCAGCTTTACACTTGTCACAGAAGCGTCCGCTTGTGATCGGTCTGCCACAGTGTTCACACAACACACCATCTAAAGAAGCTTCCGAGAGGATCAGTCTCTCCTCTTTCACCCACTGTTTGATCTGTTTCACAGAAACATCCATATCCTCTGCCACCTGACTGATGGATGCCTGTGGATGTTCACCGATATAATCTTTCACGCTGCTAAATTTCTTCTCAAGCTTTGCCCTGCATTCAGGGCAAAGCTGTGCGCCACTCATATAATTAAAGAGTTTTCCACAGCCCTTACAATTTCTTACATCCATAGCATATTCCTCCTAAAATCCCTCGCCGATACTGATACATAGGAAATAAATCTCATCCACCCCTGCCTGCAAAAGTACCTCTGCCACTGCATCGATCGTGCTTCCCGTCGTATAGATATCATCTACAATTAATATTTTCCTATATTTTACTATATTTGGTACTAACTGGAAAGCTTTTTTTAGATTTATCTTCCGTTCGACATCATTTAATTCTTTTTGCGGCGTGGTATTCCGGATTCGTTTTACCATGCGCTTTTCCACCGGAAGATTCATTTTTTCTCCCAGAGTCCGCGCAAATACGGCTGCCTGATTATACCCTCTCCCCTTTTCCTTCAAACGGTACATGGGAACGGGTACAATTGCTTCGATCTGTTTTCTCCGGATCCAGTCTCCATAGATGCGCACTGCTTCTTTCGCATAAAAATCTGCATATTCGCGTTTATTACTATATTTAAAACGGTACATGGACTGGCGGATTTCTCCCTGATAAACAAAAACCGCTTTTCCCTGGGAAAAATAGTGTTTTTTCCTCATGCAGTCTGTGCAGTATTCCCTCCTCTGGTCTTCTAATGGCTTGCCACATTTTTTGCAGGACGGTTCCCCGATACAGATCACTTTCTTCCGGCAGTCTTCACAGGTATCTTTCCCAACATATATCACCTCATCACAGACAGGGCATCTTGGAGGAAATACAATGTTGGATAACCCCTCTTTTATTTTCATAAAATCCTTTCTAAAAATCTCTCCGGTTTCCATCCTAACACTTTTCTGCCCTGCATACTATAAAGGTTTTCTTAAGATTTTAAATCTTTTTCTTATGATCCTCACCGAAAAAATGAGTGTCCTTTACACATTTTTTCTCAAATTCCGGTTGACGAATCCTGTATGAGTGATTATAATTCAATCATTAAAAGTATTAATGCTTTAAAGCATTAAAGGCTATGATCAATGATAAGGAGAATGAATATGAAAAAGATGAACAAAATACTCTCTGTCATGATGGCAGCTGCAATGACAGTTTCCATGACAGCATGCGGCGGCGATACAGCCTCCGACAATACCTCTGCATCTGCTGACAATTCAGCAGCAACAACAGAATCCGCTGCAGCAGGCAGTACCGATGGTCAGAAATATACGATCGGTATTTTACAGCAGTTAGAGCACCCTGCTCTTGACGCTGCTTCCCAGGGCTTTGAGGATGCACTGACAGAGCTGCTCGGTGCAGATAATGTAACATTTGACCTTCAGAACGCACAGGGCGAGCAGGCAAACTGTGCTACCATTGCAAATAATTTTGTTGCCGGCAACTATGACCTGATCCTTGCAAACGCAACCACTGCTTTACAGTGTTCTGCCGCTGCTACAAGCACGATCCCGATCCTTGGAACTTCTGTCACAGATTATGCAACTGCCCTTGAGATCGACGACTGGACAGGTTCTACCGGAAGAAATATCTCCGGAACTTCCGATCTTGCTCCTTTAGATGAACAGGAAGCCATGATCAAAGAATTATTCCCGGATGTAAAAACAGTCGGTATCCTTTACTGTTCCGCAGAGCCAAACTCCAAGTATCAGGCTACCCAGATCGAGGCTGCTTTAGATGCTGACGGCATTGCGTACAAAGAATATACTGCTTCTGATTCCAATGATATCACCTCTGTGGTACAGACAGCAGTTTCAGAAGTAGATGTTATTTATATTCCAACAGACAACACAATGGCAAACAACACGGAAACCATCAATAACATCGCTCTTCCGGCAGGTATTCCGATCATTGCCGGTGAGGAAGGCATCTGTTCCGGATGTGGTGTTGCAACGCTTTCTATCAGCTACTATGATATCGGATACACAGCAGGCCAGATGGCTTATGATATCCTTGTAAACGGTGCTGATATCACAACGATGGAGATCAAGACTGCACCACAGGTAACAAAAGAGTACAATGCAGATATTTGTTCCCAGCTTGGAATCACACCTCCTGATGATTATGTTGCAATTGAAACAGAATAATCTTTCATCAATGCAACAAGTTAAAGCTTTAAATCGTTTTAGTATTATGTTATAATATGCCTGCGGTATTTCGTCTCAACAAATACCGCAGGTATTTTATGCTGTGGGTATTTTGTTCTGCAAGCAATTGATTTCATGAATATTATTTTATATTTGTAGATAATTTTTGCACCAAATAGTTCCGCACAGGCATTTTATAAAAAAATAAGGAGAGATTTCTTATGACGATGATGTTAACAACTTATTTAGCTTCCCTGAGCCCGCTGGCATTGCTCCGTTCCCTGCCGGGCGCATGCGCACAGGGACTCATCTGGGGACTCCTTGCACTTGGAGTCTACATTACTTACAAATTGTTGGATTTTGCCGATCTGACCGTTGACGGTTCCATGGCGACCGGAGGTGCAGTCGCCGTTATGCTGATCCGCGCAGGCATGAACCCATGGCTTGCTCTTATCTTTGCTTTTCTTGCAGGAATGGCCGCCGGATTTATCACCGGAATGTTACATACCGCACTTGGGATCCCGGGAATCCTTGCAAGTATCCTGACGCAGATTTCACTTTACTCTATCAACTTAAATATTCTCGGAAGTTCCAATCAGGCAGTCAGCGTTGACAAATACAACCTTGTTGTTTCACTCCGCTATATTTCGGACTCAACTGCAAGCAAAATCCGTATGTTTACGACCTGTATCCTCTTCTGCGTTGTACTCGTTGCCATTCTCTACTGGTATTTCGGAACAGAGCAGGGACATGCGATCCGTGCAACCGGCTGTAACCGGCAGATGGCAAGAGCGCAGGGAATCAACACTGATTTTCATACCGTACTTGCACTGATGATCTCTAACGGTCTTGTAGGACTTTCCGGTGGACTTTACGCCCAGTATCAGGGAGCAGCGGATGTCAATATGGGACGTGGTGCGATCGTTATCGGACTTGCTGCTGTTATCATTGGCGATGTCCTCTTTGGAAAAATGTGTGCCGGCAAAAAAATTGCATTTGCTTACACACTGCTCTCCGTCATTGCCGGAGCTATCCTGTACTACCTTGTTTTAAGTGTTGTTTTATGGTTGAAATTCCCATCCGACGACCTGAAATTATTCTCTGCAATTGTAGTAGCTATCTTCCTTTCAATCCCGTATCTGAAAGCGAAACATAGCAGGAAAGGAGTGGCAAAATAATGGCTGAAATGTTAAAAATCGATCATATCTGCAAAACATTTAACGCTGGTACGATCAATGAAAAAGTTGCTTTAAACGGAGTTGATCTGACATTAGAAGATGGCGATTTTGTCACTGTTATCGGTGGTAACGGTGCTGGAAAATCCACAACTTTAAATGCTGTCGCAGGTGTCTGGCCAGTGGATTCCGGTAAAATATTTATTGGTGGTGATGATGTCACAAAATTATCCGAATACAAGCGTGCCAAATATTTAGGCCGTGTCTTCCAGGATCCTATGACCGGAACTGCAACCACCATGTCCATCGAGGAAAATATGGCAATTGCAGCCCGCCGTGGCAGAAAACGTGGGTTAAGCTGGGGAATCACGAAGGCAGAACGCGACACCTACCGGGAAATGTTAAAAACATTGGATTTAGGTCTTGAAGATCGTCTCACCAGCAAAGTCGGACTGCTTTCCGGTGGACAGCGTCAGGCAATCACACTGTTGATGGCTTCCATCCAGAAACCAAAACTTTTACTGTTAGATGAACACACCGCTGCCCTTGATCCGAAAACGGCTGCAAAAGTACTTGAGATTTCCGACAAGATCATCTCCGACAATCATCTGACCGCTATGATGGTAACACACAATATGAAGGATGCTATTGTGCACGGAAATCGCCTGATCATGATGCACGAAGGAAAAGTTATCTTAAATATTTCCGGCGAGGAAAAGAAGAAACTGACAGTTGAAGATCTGCTGCACCAGTTTGAAAAAGTCAGCGGGCAGGAATTTGCTAACGACAAGGCCTTGTTATCATAACCGGAGGTTCATTGGCGTAGTGTCGCAGATTCTGTGGTGCTTTCTCAGGGCTTGAAGGGCAGATATAAGCGTCCTTTCACAAGTCAGAATTTTATATGTTAATGAAAAAGAAAAACGGTATAAACGAAATATTATGTTTCTGTTCGCTGGGCATTCCGATAGGCTTCTGAGCAACAATCTTGAGAAGCAGTGCTTCCCAAGATTGTTAGAATCCTATCTCCATAGCTCACAAAGAAAATAATATTTGTTCATACCGTTTTTCTTTCATTTACGTTATGAATGACTTGTGAGAGGACGCTTATACATGCCCAATTTACGCTGTGAATTGCACCACAGAATCTGCAATTTACGTTATGGAACTCACGGTTATGGGATGAGTGCCTATAAAGAGAGGTAACGACAAAATTCAGTCAGATTCAAGTGCTATAGTTTCTACAACAATCACATAAATCCCCACTTCTTATTTGATTGTAATATAATTTGGTTTTCTCAACATCCAAAGCATTCACATCCTCAAACTGTTAAGGAAACAATCGGAGTTGGTGTAAACGAAAAAGCAGCCTTGAGTTCTGATAAAAACTGCCCTTTCGTTTACATCAATTTCGATTTTACCTTGGTGAACAAAGTCGCGTCCCTTTAGCCGATAGCTATGGGGATTCAATCGTTGCTCTTTTCCTTAAGTTTATCATACCGGATGTTTTGGTAAAAGTTTTTTTATTCAAGAAATCAATTTCAGGCATGACAAACAAACCTCCTATGAGGAAGTCATTTATTCTATGCAATTGTAGATCTTAACATCTCATATGTGCACGAAAAGAAGAACTGTATTTATCTTTGCGGGGTGATACCATATTCCCTCCACAAGAAGAACATTTGCATACATCGATGTGATATAAAACCCTTATCATTTCTACTGCATTTAGATTTTTTAATGTAGAAATGTATTTCTTACATCCAAGCAGGTTTCTGCAGTGAGTTATCTTTTTTCTCTTGTTTCTACATGATAGCAGACCATAGTGCCGGATTCTGACAAATCGTTTGGGAGGAACATGCATCATGAATCGACGGATGAATTCTTCTCCTGAAATTGTTTTCTCTTTCCAGCAGCCTTCGTTTTTATAGTCTTTTACTACATATGTAACTGTCGTATCTGTCATGGATTTGATTCGATGATTACTGATTGCTATCCTGTGGGTATATTTTCCAAGATAATTGATAACCG
>OGLZ01000038.1_pt1 | contig 153292 bp, 125 predicted proteins | sample 1572991 | NCBI WGS metagenome assembly OGLZ01 (sample SAMEA2581893, study PRJEB24529) | metagenome | biome: Human gut stool | place: China | collected 2011 | reverse complement strand
TTGCACGGTATGGATACTGCAAAGACCCAAATGCAAAAGGAAAACTCATCATCGATCCGGAAGCAGCCGAAGTGGTAAGGCGGATCTTCTCTATGGCTCTTAACGGAATCGGTGCACACAAGATTGCACGGACTCTGAATGAGGAAGAAATTCCAAGCCCAACGGCCTATAAGCAGCTGCATGGCATCCATTACCGCATTGCATTGAAGAATACAAATGCAGCTCTTTGGAGCAGTCCCACCGTATATCAAATATTGCATGATCAGCTTTATATCGGAAATATGGTGCAGGGAAAGCATAAAAAGGTAAGTTACAAGTCTGAAAAGACGATTTGGATTCCAAAATCGCAGTGGATCGTTGTAGAAAATATGCATGAAGCTATCATTGAGCGAGAAACGTTTGAAACGGTTCAGAGGATGATGCAGGGGCGCACCCGAAGCGCTGTCGGCGGCAGGATCCATCCTTTGGCACGGAAAGTAGTGTGCAGCTGCTGCGGCTGTATCATGGAGCAGACTGGCCGTCCTCCCCGGGCAGACGGTACCCGGATACGTTATGTCCGCTGCCGGATGCACCAGCGCGCACCGGAAGTGTGCGGCAACAAGACCTGTACAGAGATGAACGCATTGGAGAATGCTGTACTGGAACGTATCCGGGCGTATGCGGCAGACTATTTTGACCCTGAAAAAGTTACCCTTCCAGAACAGGATGACCCCATCCAGCAGCGAGAGCAGGCCAAGCGCGACGAGTTGAAACGGTTGAAAAGCGAAGCAGACCGGCGGCGCAAGGCCATGCAGGAACTGTATTTGGATAAGGTGTCAGGTTTAATTGATGCCGTTCAGTTTTCTGAAATGAACCAGACTTTTCTGGAAGAAGTGAAAAAGGCAGAGACCCGAATCGATACATTGGAAGCGGAACTGGAACAACAGCAGGAAGAGACCCGTGTGATCAAGACGCAGAGGCAGCGTGTCAGTGAACTGGCACAGGTTTCACAGCTGACCCGTGAACTTGTTGTACGGTTGGTCCATCGGGTCATTGTCAGCCCAAAAGATCCGATTACCGGAGAGCAAAAAATCACGATTGAATGGAATTTTTGAACGAAAAAGCTCTGGATGACCCGTTGGGTTATTTTCGTCCGCCCAGGTGGGGTATACCTCGCTGGAGGCGACATTGGCGATATAATCCCGGAAGGACACGGTCACGTTGCGGGCTGAGGCGGCCGGTTTGCCCAGATGCACCGTGATGTTTTTGGGGATGATCACCTTGTCCAGCACACGGGGCGTGCAGTTTTCCACCGGCTGTGCACCGCTGCCGCCGCTGCCCGCAAACAAAGGGTGCGGCGGGATGACGATGGGCGCGTTCGGGATGTCCTTGCCTTCCTCCGTGACCGGAATCATCGCAGGCTGTGCCAGCGTTATCTGCCCGGCAAAGATCTGGATGCCCTCAATGCGCACGGTGCGGTAGCCGGATTTTGCGGCGGTCAGGCTGACAACGGCGTAAGGGCGGATGGTGTTGTCCTCGTCCAGCGAGAGGGTGCAGGCGGGGGCTTCAACGGGGATATCGGCGGCGCTGCCGGTCGCATCGGTGATGCAGTGCAGGGTAAAGCCGTCTCCCTGCACCGCAACGGTCACCCCCTCCATGGGGGCAGACTGGCGGGCCGCAAAGGTCTGGATGCGGAGAGTTCCGGTGTTTTTCATGGAGATACGCTCCTTTGCTGGTAAAAGTATGCTTCTGCCCCAGCGTATTCCGTCCGGCACCCGGGCGTGCATGGCAATGCACATCGTAAATAAAAAAGCCGCCCGAAGGCGGCAGGGGAGAAAGGTTTATTTGGCGCTGTCCTTGGCAAGGGCGGCGTCGATATTTTTTTGCAGAGCGGCAAGGTTTTCTTCCTTGTCGATGCCGCCAAGCAGGGGCTGCCCCACAACGTTGCCGTCCCGGTCAAAAACGTAAGTGGTGGGGAAGGCCATGATGTTCAGTGCAAACTTGCCGGCCTCACTGCCGGAGGCAAAGTAGATGTTGCGGTAGCTTGCGCCCGTTGTCTCCAGCAGTTTTTTGGCGGCATCAATGCCCTGCTGGTTGCCGTCCAGCGTCTCGGTGTTGATGCCGATGACCTCACCGCCCTGTGCCTTGACCTTCTCGTTCAGGGCGTTCAGGTCGTCCAGTTCCTCCACGCAGGGCTTGCAGCCGTTGAACCAGAAATTCACCACCGTAAAGGCGTTGCCCGCAAACAGGCTGTTGTCCACCGGGTTGCCCTCTAAATCGCTGCCCTCAAACTTGGGGAAGGCGGTGCCCTGTGCGGCAGCACCGGAAGCGGCATCCTCTGCGGGGGCAAGAGCGGCGATCTGATCCTCGATGGCACGAATCTTTTCGGCATCTGCGGTCAGGGTCTTGTACTCCTCGTCCGAGAACTGATCCTTGGCCTTTTCCACAGCACTGAGCAGAAAATCGCCGTAGTTGGCGCTGATCGTGGTTTCGGTCACGTTCTTGTCCATGGAAGCGAACACCTTCTCCCACAGGGCATCGTTTGCGGAAAGGATCTCGTTTTCCTCGGCCAGCAGCTGCTCCTCGGTTTTGCTTTCTGCTGCCGCAGAGGAAGCGGCAGAAGAGGATGCAGAAGATGCAGAGGATGCGCCCTGCCCGCAGGCGGCAAGGCTGAAAGCCAGCACAAGGCTGAGCAAAAGTGCGGCGATACGATGGATCTTCATGGTTTTACTCCTTTGTTGTTTCGGTATTTGATTGGTCCCCCAGCCCGAACTTGTACTGAATGGCGTCCGTGGGGCAGGCTTTCATGCACATCCCGCAGCGGATGCATTCGGCGTGGTTGGGGGTCTTGGTAATGTCTACGTCCATCTTGCAAGCCTTTGCACAGGCTCCGCAGGAGACGCATTTGTGGGTGTCTACGCGCATCTGGAACAGCGAGACCTTGTTCAGCAGCGCATAGAACGCGCCCAGCGGGCACAGCCACTTGCAGAAGGGGCGGTAGAACACCACGCTGCCCACGATGACCGCCAGCAGGATGCAGGCCTTCCATGTGAACAGCTTGCCCAGCGCAGCGCGGATGCCCGCATTGGTCAGGGAGAGGGGAATGGCACCCTCCAGCACGCCCTGCGGGCAGAGATACTTGCAGAAGAAGGGGTCGCCCATGCCCAGCTCATTGACCGCCAGCAAAGGCAGCAGCACCACCATGACCAGCAGCACCGCATACTTTAAATAGCGCAGCGGCTTCAGCTTTTTGGTGGAGAGCTTGGGGGATGGGATCTTGTGCAAAAGCTCCTGAAACCACCCGAATGGGCAGAGGAAACCGCAGATGAACCGCCCCAGCAGCACCCCAAAGAGGATGAGGATGCCGGTAATGTAGTAGGAAAAGCGGAACTTGGAAGAGCCCACCACCGCCTGGAATGCTCCCACCGGACAGGCACCGGCCGCGCCCGGGCAGGAATAGCAGTTCAGCCCCGGCACGCAGACGTATTTTCCGCTGCCCTGATACAGCGCTCCTTTTGCAAAATTGGGCAGGTGAATGTTGGTCAGCAGGGTAGCCCCGGCTTGTATAAAGCCCCGGAAGCGGGCAAGGGGAGAAAACTTTTTCTTTTTCTTATCCAATGCCCACACACTCCATACACAGCCGGATGGCTTTTGAAAATACGGTGTCGGCCTCGCCCCGCCATAAGCCGAACAGCAGCATCAGAACCCCGGCGGCCAGCAAAAGCAGCTGCGCCTGTTTTTTTGTCATGAACATCATAGCCTCCTGTTGTTTGATGGCATCAGTATACACCATGCGGGATAAAATCTCTGCTAAGAAAATCTTAACACGAATCTTAACACCGTCTGCTATAATCTGCTATAATGAAGAAAAAACGCAATTTTTATGGGAAAGGTGGAAAACAAAGATGCGCCTTTTGGTGGTAGAGGACGAGCACTCCCTGCGGGAGGATATTGCCCGAAAGCTGCGGCTGTCCGGGTACGAGGTGGATGCCTGTGCAGACGGCGAGGCCGCGCTGGAAGCGCTGGCGGCAGAGCGGTACGACCTTGTACTGCTGGACCTCAACCTGCCCAAGGTGGACGGAATGCAGGTGCTGCGCACCCTGCGCCGGCAGGACCTTGAGACCTGTGTGCTGATCTTATCAGCGCGCAGCGAGATCGCAGATAAAGTGGAGGGATTGGATGCCGGGGCGAACGATTACCTTTCCAAGCCCTTTCACCTTGCAGAGCTGGAAGCCCGGGTGCGCAGCCTGACCCGGCGCAAATTTATTCAGCAGGACGTCTGCCTGTGCTGCGGACGGCTGAGCTTCAACACCCGCAGCCGCGTTGCTGCTGTGGACGGTCAGACCCTTGCGCTGACGCGGAAGGAGAGCGGCGTACTGGAATATCTGCTGCTGCATCAGGGCCGCCCGGTCAGTCAGGAAGAACTCATCGAGCACGTCTGGGATGGCAGCGTAGACAGCTTCAGCAACTCCATCCGGGTGCATATCTCTGCCCTGCGCAAAAAACTGCGGGCGGCGCTGGGCTACGACCCCATCCGCAACCGCATCGGGGAAGGCTACGAGATCGGAGGCGAGGTGCAATGAAACATTTGTCCCTGCAATGGCGCATCACCCTGCTGACCGCGCTGCTCATCGCCTGCGCCTGCGTGTGCATGAACCTGCTTTTATACCGCACCGGCGTTACCGGCATGGATGCCCTCAACGGCTTTATGATGCAGTACCAGCCCGGCAGCGCGGATCCGTTGACCATCGAGATCCCGCAGGAGGAAATGTCCAGTCTGCTGGCGCATTTTTCGCAGGAAGTCTACGATGCAAAGGTGGTCTTTGGCCGCAAGGGCTGGTGCATCACCATCGTGGTCACCATCGTCAGCGCTGCCATCGCTTATTTTGTCAGCGGCAGAGCGCTGAAACCGTTACAGCAGCTTGCGCAGCAGGCGCAGCAGGTCGATCAGGACAGCATTGCCACCACCCGTCTGGACGAAAACACTGTGCAGGAATTCGGGCAGTTGAGCCGGTCGGTGAACAAGATGCTGGATGGTCTGGCGCAGTCCTTTGAGTTGCAGCGGCAGTTTGCGGGCAATGCCGCCCACGAGCTGCGCACCCCGCTGGCTATATTGCAGACGAAGCTGGAACTGTTTGCAGAGGAGCACCCGGCCATGGACGCCGAAACTGCCGGGCTGATCCGCTCTCTGCGGGAGCAGCTGGACCGCCTGACCGCTCTTGTGCGCACTTTATTAGAGATGAGCAATCTGCAATCAGTCTCCCGCACCGACCAGATCGCCCTTGCGCCGCTGGTGGAGGAGATCCTGACCGACCTGACCCCCCTTGCCCAGAAAAACAATATCTCTTTGCAGCAGGACTGCGAGGAACTTGGCATGGTGGGCAGCGATGCGCTGATCTACCGGCTGGTGTTCAATCTGGTGGAAAACGGCATCAAGTATAACCGCCCCGGCGGTGCGGTGCGCGTCACCCTGCAACAGGAAAAGCAGACCGCTGTACTGCGCATTACGGATACCGGCCCGGGCATCCCCACAGACTGTCGGGACAGCATCTTCCAGCCCTTTTTCCGGGTGGATAAATCCCGCAGCCGGGAGATGGGCGGCGTGGGGCTTGGCCTTGCCCTTGTGCGGGAGATCGCCGTGCTGCACGGCGGCAGCGTGACCGTGGAGAGCAGCAGCGAAAACGGCACCACCTTTTCCGTCACCCTGCCGCTGGCACAGCGGTGCTGAAGCCCGGCAGACTGGGGCTTTCTTTTTGCGGGAGGGGAGAGTATACTGGTATCAGGAAATTTCATAAAAAGGAGACATAGCAATGCAGGCAACCATTCACAATGAATTTCTGACCCTGACCGTGGACACCCACGGTGCCGAGGCTGTCAGCCTGAAAAACGCAGCAGGCGAAGAGCTGCTGTGGCAGGCAGACCCGGCGGTGTGGAAGCGCCACGCCCCCATCCTGTTCCCCTGGACGGGCAAGCTGCCCGGCGGCACCTTTGAGGCAAAGGGCAAGACCTACAAGGGCGGCCAGCATGGCTTTGCCCGCGATGTGGAGCATACCCTGCTCAAGGCCGAGGGCGATACCATCCAGCTGGAGCTGCGCGCGGATGAAGCCATAAAAGCCGAGCGCTTCCCCTTTGACTTTGTGCTCACCAGCACCTTCCGGCTGGACGGCAAGACCGTGCACCACACCTTGAGCGTGCGCAACCCCGGTACCGAGGAACTGCGCTTTGGCATCGGCTACCACCCGGCCTTCAACATCCCCTTTGATGCCGCGCACACCACTACGGATTATGAGTTCCGCTTTGACCAGCCGGAAAGCCCGGTCATTCTGGACGCTTACCCCAACGGCCTGCTGACCGGCAAAAACCATTACCAGTGGAAGAACCAGCAGGCCATCCCGCTGACGGATGACCTGTTTGCCAACGACAGCTTCTGCATGGCGGGCCTGCGCACCAAAACGGTCGGCATCTACGAAAAGGACACCGGCCGCCACATTGTGTGCAACGTGGAAGGCTATCCCTACTCGCTGATCTGGTCGGCCCCGGCAAAGCCCGTGCGCTTTGTGTGCATCGAGCCGTGGCAGAGCCTGCCCGGTGCTGAGGACGACCCGCAGGACTGGAACCAGCGTGCTGCTGCGGCCTGCCTTGCCCCCGGCGAGGAGTGGTCCACGACCTTGAGCACTACCTTTGAACGGTAACCGCAGAAACGAAAAAAGCTGCTGTGCAAACGCACAGCAGCTTTTTTGTTGGGGGTTATCAGATTTTAGTAGGCGATGCCCCAGTAGACCATGGTCTTGGCGGGCTTGCCGCAGCAGGGGCACACGTCGCTCAGGTGCTCCTGCTCGAAGGGCATGCAGCGGCTGGACAGGCCAGCTTCTTCCTTCATCTTCAGCTCGCAGTCCAGGTCACCGCACCACATGGTCTTGATGTAGCCGGTGTTGGCCTTGGCCAGCTCCTTGACCTCATCCATGGTGGTGGCAGCCCAGGTGCGCTTCTCGCGGTTCTCGAGGGCACGCTGGTACAGGTCCTTGCGCAGGGCCTCCAGCTGGGCGGGAATGGCGGTCTCCAGCTCGTCCAGGCTCACGAACACCTTCTCGCGGGTGTCGCGGCGCACCAGCACGCACTGGTTCTTCTCCAGATCCTTGGGGCCGATCTCCAGGCGCAGAGGCACGCCCTTCATTTCCCACTGGGAGAACTTCCAGCCGGGGGCGTTGTCGCTGTCATCCAGCTTCACGCGGGCGTACTTGCTGATCTTCTCGGCCAGCTCGGCAGCCTTCTCGGAGACGCCGGGCTTGTGGGCGGCGATGGGCACCACAACCACCTGGATGGGGGCGATGGCCGGGGGCAGGATCAGGCCGTCGTCGTCGCCGTGGGTCATGATGATGGCACCCACCAGACGGGTGGAAACGCCCCAGCTGGTCTGGTAGGGGTGATGCAGCTGGTTGTCGCGGCCGGTGAAGGTCACGTCATAAGCCTTGCTGAACTTGTCGCCGAAGTAGTGGCTGGTGCCGCTCTGCAGGGCCTTGCCGTCCTTCATCATGGCCTCAATGGTGTAGGTGGCCTCAGCACCGGCAAATTTTTCCTTGTCGGTCTTGCGGCCCTTCACCACGGGGATGGCCAGATCCTGCTCGCACACATCGGCGTAGCAGTTCAGCTGCTGCTGGGTCTCAGCCTCCGCCTCGGCGGCGGTCTCGTGGATGGTGTGGCCTTCCTGCCACCAGAACTCACGGCTGCGCAGGAAGGGGCGGGTGGTCTTTTCCCAGCGGATGACGCTGCACCACTGGTTGTACTTCATGGGAAGCTCGCGGTAGCTGTGCAGCACACGGGACCAGTGATCGCAGAACAGGGTCTCGCTGGTGGGGCGGACTGCCAGACGTTCTTCCAGCTTTTCGGAACCGCCCATCGTGACCCACGCCACCTCCGGCGCGAAGCCATTGACCAGTTCGCCCTCTTTCTTCAGCAGGCTTTCCGGCATCAGCACAGGCATGGCCACGTTTTCATGGCCGGTGGCCTTGAACCGGGCGTCCAGATCCTTCTGGATCAGCTCCCAGATGGCCTGGCCGTAGGGGCGCAGGATGATGAAACCCTTCACGCTGGAGTACTCCACCAGTTCTGCCTTCACGCAGATGTCGGTGTACCACTGTGCAAAGTTTTCTTCCTGGCTGGTGATCGCCTGCACGAGCTTCTTGTTGTCTTTTGCCATTTTGTTTTATCCTCCCAAGGCCGTGCGCCAAACGCTGCGCGTTCCGCACGAACCAAAATAAAGCCCCGTCTGCAGCAGCAGCCGGGTGCCGCGCTGCAAGGGGCGGGGCTTTTTACCAAAATCAGTTGTTCTGCGTGTGGCTGTCCACAAACTTTACCACATCGCCCACGGTACGCAGAGACTCAATGGCGTCGTCCGGCACCTCGATGCCAAACTCGTCCTCCAGCGTCATCACCATGTCCACGATGTCCAGGCTGTCGGCCTCAAAATCGCTCATGATGTCGCTGTCCGGGGTGATCTTTTCCGGGTCAATGTCCAGCTGCTCCGCCAGCAATGCGCGGATTTTTTCAAAAGTATCCATTCTTGTGGTCTCCTTTTTGCAGTTGTTTTGCATACGCGCACAGCGGGGTCTCTCTGCGGTGCCGCGCGGCACGGCCCGCTGTACAAAAGCGCTCTCTTTTTTTATATCCCATGCCATGCATATTGTCAAGCCCTGTTTTCCGGTTCGGGGACAACTCTTTGCGAAAAATTGCCCCGAAACCGGCTTTTCTGCTTGACAGATGCGCCCCGGGTTCTTATCATTATAAGAGAACAGTTTTCGGGGACTGACTGCCAGCCCCTTGAAAGGAGTTTTGAGCATGGAGCTTTCATTTACCAAAATGCAGGGCTGCGCCAACGATTATATCTATCTGGACTGCCGCACAGCCGGTGTGCCGGAGAACATCGCGGCCCTTTCGGAAAAGCTGTCCCGGCGGCATTTTTCCATCGGGGCAGACGGCATCATCTGCATCTGCGCACCGCGCACCGCCGGGGCGGATGCCATGATGCGCATCTTCAACGCCGACGGCAGCGAGGGCAGGATGTGCGGCAACGGCATCCGCTGCGTGGCCGAGTGGCTGTACACCCACGGTGTGCAGAAGGAGCAGCTGGCCATTGATACCCTCAGCGGCCTCAAGACCATCACCCGCAGGGGCGAGGGACTGTGGCAGGTGGAGATGGGGGCCTACAGCACTCTGCCCGCCGACCTGCCCGCTGTGAACATGGGAGGTGCACCTCTGGTGGATGTCCCACTGGAAGTGGACGATAACCTCTGGCGGGTCACCTGCATCAATGTGGGCAACCCCCACTGTGTGACCGTTGTGCCGGATGTGGATGCCCTGAGGCTGGAGGAGATCGGCCCGGCCTTTGAGCATCATGCCAACTTCCCGGAGCGCATCAACACCGAGTTCGTGCAGGTGGTGGATGCCACCCACCTGAAGATGCGGGTGTGGGAGCGCGGCAGCGGCGAGACCTGGGCCTGCGGCACCGGCACCTGCGCCACGGTGGCAGCCATGACCGAGCTGGGCATCTGCCCCGCCGGTGAGGATGTGCATGTTCAGCTGCGCGGCGGCGAGCTGACCATCCGGGTGCTGCCGGGCAACGAACTGCGCATGACCGGCGCGGCCGAGACCGTGTGTGAGGGCACGACGAACGTATAAGATAGAATCGAGGGAAAGCATTATGAAAATGAACAAACACTACAACGAGCTGAAGGCCAGCTACCTGTTCGTGGACATCGCCCACAAGGTGGCTGCTTATCAGGAGGCACACCCGGAAAAGGAGATCATCCGTCTGGGCATCGGCGATGTGACCCAGCCGCTGGCCAAGTGCGTGGTCAAGGCCATGCATGACGCTGCCGACGAGATGGGCACCAAGGAAGGCTTCCACGGCTATGGCCCGGAGCAGGGCTACCCCTTCCTGAAGCAGGCCATCCAGGGCTACTACGCCGGCCGCGGCACCAAGATCGCTGAGGATGAGATCTTCATCTCCGACGGTGCCAAGAGCGACCTGGCCAACGTGCTGGGCCTGTTCGATGTGGACAACACCGTGCTGGTGCCGGACCCTGTGTACCCCACCTATGTGGATGACAACGTCACCGACGGCCGCAAGATCATCTACAGCCGTACCAGTCAGGAAAACGGTTTCCTGGGGATGCCGGACGAGAATGTGAAGGCAGACATCATCTATATCTGCAGCCCCAACAACCCCACCGGTGCCGCCTACACCCGCGACCAGCTGAAGGTCTGGGTGGACTACGCCCGCAAGAACGACGCCGTGATCCTGTACGATGCCGCTTACGAGTGCTTCATCTCGGACGGGGACCTGGCCCGCAGCATCTTTGAGATCGAGGGGGCCCGCGAGTGCGCCATTGAGATCTGCTCTTTCTCCAAGATCGCAGGCTTTACCGGCACCCGCTGCGGCTACACCGTGGTGCCCCATGAGCTGGAGCGCGAGGGGATGAACATCAACAAGCTGTGGCTGCGCCGCCAGACCACCAAGTTCAACGGCGTGCCCTACGTTGTGCAGCGCGCAGCCGCTGCTGTGTTCACCGAAAGCGGCATGGCAGAGATCCAGTCCAACCTGGACTACTACCGCCGCAACGCCAAGGTCATCGCTGACGCACTGGACGAGTGCGGCGTGTGGTACTGCGGCGGCAAGAACAGCCCCTACATCTGGCTGCGCTGCCCCGGCAACATGAAGAGCTGGGAGTTCTTCGACTGGCTGCTGGAGAACTGCGGCGTGGTCGGCACCCCGGGCGTGGGCTTCGGTGAGTGCGGCGAGGGCTATTTCCGCCTGACCGCGTTCGGCGACGCCGAAAAGACCAAGGTGGCTGCCCAGCGCATCAAGGCTGCTATCAAGGCACTGTAAAAAGGAAAACTCCCTCAGTCATCGCTGCGCGATGCCAGCTCCCTCTGAGAGGGAGCCTTCAGGTGCGGCCCGGAAAGCTGCCCGCTGCGAAAAAAGCCTCCCTCTATGAGGGAGGTGGCACGGCGTAAGCCGTGACGGAAGGAGTTCTCAAAAGCTCTGTTGCACAAATTGTGCAGCGGAGCTTTTTTGTTTGCCCAACTTTTCTTGTACCCCTTGACAACTGTGTATCTACTGTATATACTGTACATGTACAGATGAACGGGAGGAACTGCCGATGGATCTGTTTATTGACAACAAGAGCGGCGCGCCCATCTATGACCAGATCTACACCCAGATCAAGGATCAGATCATTCAGGGTGCACTGCAGCCGGATGAGGCCATGCCCTCCATCCGGGGGCTTGCGCGGGACTTGCGCATCAGCGTCATTACCACCAAGCGCGCCTACGACGAACTGGAAAAAGAGGGCTTTCTCTACGCAGTACCGGCCAAGGGCTTTTTTGTGGCCCCGAAGAACACCGAGCTGCTGCGGGAAGAGAACCTGAAAAAGATCGAAGCGCATCTCACCGAGGCCGTCCGCCTGTCCGCATCCTGCGGGCTGAGCAGGGAAGAGCTGCGGGAGATGCTGGAACTGCTATGGGAGGGCTGAATATGAACGCACTGGAACTGCAGGGGCTTACAAAACACTATAAGGACTTTACCCTTGGACCGCTGGATCTGACCCTGCCGGGCGGCACCATCTGCGGACTCATCGGTGAAAACGGCGCAGGCAAAAGCACCACCATCCGGTTGATCTTAGACATGGTGCAGAGGGACGGCGGTACGGTGACGATTCTTGGCAGGGACAGCCGCACCGCTTCTGTCCGCAGCAAGGAGGAGATCGGCGTGGTGCTGGGCAGCGATGGCATTCCGCTGTGCCTGAACGCTGTGGAGGTGGGCAAGGTGATGGCGGGCATCTACCGCAACTGGGACGCTGGTGACTACACGGCGTTTTGCCGGAAATTTGACCTGCCGCCGGACAAAAAGTATAAGGATTACTCCGCTGGAATGCAGAGGAAGCTGTGCATTGCGGTGGCGCTTTCCCACCACCCGAAGCTGCTGCTGCTGGATGAAGCCACCAATGGGCTGGACCCGGTGGTGCGGGATGAAGTGGTGGATATCCTGCTGGATTTTGCCCGGGACGAAGAACACTCCATCCTCATCTCCTCCCACATTGTCAGCGACCTGGAAAAGCTGTGCGATACCATTGCATTCCTGCACAAGGGCAGGCTGCTGCTCTGTGAGGAAAAGGACGCCCTGCGAGAGGAATACGCCTTGTGGCATGGCACGGCGGCGCAGCTGGCGGCATTGGATGCGCGGGTGTACGGCAAGCGGGTCACCCCCTACGGGGCAGAGGCGCTTGTGCGCCGGGACGCAATGCCCGCCGGAGCAGAGCTTGCCCCGGTAAGCATTGAGGAATTGTTTGTGTTGATGGTGAAAGGGGAGGATGTGCAATGAAGGGTCTGCTGTTAAAGGATGCCTATCAGATGTGGTACTATACCAGAATGCTCATTCTGGCAGCGGTGGTCATGATGCTGGTGGGAGTGTTTGGCATGAAGGAAGGCTCTAATTTCTTTATGCTGTACGGTGGGTTTTTGCTGGGGATATTCCCCATGACATTGCTGGCCTACGACCAGAACAGCCGGTTCAGTGCTTACAGTGCCGCCCTGCCGGTGACAAAAGAGCAGCTGGTGGGCAGCAAATACCTGATCGGCTTGGGTGCTATGGCACTGTCGGAGCTGCTGAGCATGGCAGCGCTGGCAGTAGCACAGCTGCTCTGGGGCACGGTGACCGTGCAGATCACCGTGGCGACCCTGCTGCAGGTGGCCATGCTGACCCTGCTGGGCAACATGATCCTGTTGCCTCTGACCTACCGCTTTGGCTACGAGAAGGCAAGGTATGTGTATTATCTTTGCATCGGCGTGCTGGCCAGCTTGATGGGCATTGCGGTGTCCTCCGATGAAATCCTGCTGAACAGCATCCTGCCTGCCCATGGCTCGCTGTTGTTGCTGGTGGTCGTGCTGGCAGCGGTGCTGGTGCTGTACGCTGCCTCCTGGCGGCTGTCCGTTGTATGGTATGGAAAGGCAGAGCAGTAAGATGAAGAAAAGTCAAATCGCGGGCATCCTGTTCGGTGTTGCTATGGGCGCTTTGTTCAGTGTGTCGCTGGGAACAGTCGGTTTTGCGCTGGGAGCAAGCCTTGCAAACTTGGGCATGGTGATGTTTGAAGGGCTGGATGACCCACCGGATAAAAAGTAAGGCATAAAAAATGCGCCGCCCTTACCGGAGAATCTTTTCCGGTAAGGGCGGCGCTGTATTTATTTCTCGGACTTTTCGGCGGTTTTCTGCGCGGCTTCCAGTTCACCCACCCGCTTTTGCAGGGCGGTGATCTTGTCATCCATTTTCAGAAATGCCCAGACCAGAACAGCCAGCACCACCGCGGGAGGAACGATCATCCACAGGGACTGCTGACACCAGAGCAGCAGCGAATAGCCGCCGAACACAGTAAAAAGAAACACGGCAAACAGGCTTGCAGCCAGTACAGCAAAAAATCCCATGCAGAAGGTCTCCTTTCGGTTATTCTTCCGTCTCATCCTCGTCCGGGTCCAGCTCAATGCTGAACACGGCTTTTTTCAGCTTGCCGCAGCCCTGGGCCTTCAGGCCGGATTTGTAGGGCTCCCCGGCCAGATACAGGGCAAACCGGCCCTCGCACAGCATGCCGGCGATGCTGGTGCCGGCGGTGCCCACAGTGGTGTCGGCGGCTTCGTCGGCGGGCTTGGTGGGGGTCAGCTCGGCCAGGCTCACCTCAAACAGCTCGCTGCCCTCCAGGTCGGTCTCCAGCACGATGTGGGCATCGTGGCGCTGGAACAGGGCCTTGTCGGAGCTCTGCGGGGTAACAGTGCTGACGGTGACCACAGCCTTTTCGCCGTCGATGCGGGTGCGCCCGGCGGGCAGGGTGGTGATATCGCGGGCCATGATGTACTCGATGACGGTGTCCAGGTTATCGCTGACGCCCAGGTAGTTGGGCAGGTTGTTGAGGGTATCGTAGATCATGGAAAAGCTCCTCCATCTATAAGTTTCGGTTACCTGTATGGTATCACAGGTCAGGGGCAGATGCAATATGCACAAAGCAAAGAGCCGGGCAGACACGGCGGTCCACCCGGCTCTGGGGGTCAGTTTACTCGGCGTCCTTGGGGTCGGTCAGCAGTTCCTTGATGCTGGGCACCACGCCGCCCAGATTCTGCAGTTCCGAGGGGATGATGATCTTGGTGGCCTTGCCGTTGGCCACCTTGGCCAGTGCCTCCAGGCTGCGGATGGCCAGCACCTTGTCGGTGGGCATGGCCTCGTTCAGCAGACGGATGGCGTCGGCATTGGCCTTCTGCACGGCCAGGATGGCCTGTGCCTCGCCCTCGGCCTCCAGGATGCGCTGCTGCTTGACGGCATCGGCGCGGAGGATGGCGGCTTCCTTTTCGCCCTCGGCAGCGGTGATGGCGGCCTGCTTTTCACCGTCGGCTTTCAGGATGACGGCGCGCTTTTCGCGCTCGGCCTTCATCTGCTTTTCCATGGCTTCCTGGATCTCACGCGGGGGAATGATGTTCTTCACTTCCACGCGGTTGACCTTGATGCCCCACTTGTCGGTGGCTTCGTCCAGAATGGCCGTGATCTTGCCGTTGATGACGTCACGGCTGGTGAGGGTGTGGTCCAGTTCCATCTCACCGATGATGTTGCGCAGGGTGGTGGCGGACAGGCTCTCGATGGCGGCAATGGGCTGGTTGACACCGTAGGTGTACAGCTTTGCGTCCATGACCTGGAAGAACACCACCGTGTCGATCTGCATGGTCACGTTATCGCGGGTGATGACGGGCTGAGGGGGAAAGTCGGCTACCTGCTCCTTCAGGCTCACCTTTTTGGCAATGCGCTCAATGAACGGGATCTTGACGTGCAGGCCAGCAGACCAGGTGTCGGAGTAGCTGCCCAGCCGCTCGATGACGTAGACCTTGGACTGCGGCACGATGACGATGTTGGTGATGATCACCAGAAGGACAACAAATACCAGCGCGAGGATCACAAAAAACAGAACCATAGTGCATCTCCTTTGTTGATAGGGTGGTCAGGCCTTGCGGCTTTCGGTGAGAATGGGCTCCACCAGGAGCAGGGTGCTGTGGATCTCGGTGACGCGGCAGTGGTCGCCGGGGTTCAGGATGTCGCCGGGGGTCACGCAGCGGGCGTTCCAGTCCACGCCGTCCAGCCGGACGCGGCCGGGCTCCTCGGCGGTGACGGGGGTCAGCACGGTGGCTTCCCGGCCAAGGTTGCGGTCGCCGTTGGTGGCGGTGTGGGTTTTGCGCAGTTTTGCGGCCAGCGGCCGGAAGGCCAGCAGGCACAGCACGCTCACCACGATGAACAGCAGCGCCTGCACCCGGAACAGATCGGTGAACAGACAGCTGATCAACGCGGCGGCCGCGCCGATGGCAAACCAGATGGAGGTCATATTAAAGGTACAACCCTCCAGCACCAGAAAGCCGACCGCGGCAATGAGCCAGAAAAATGGGGCGGTGTTCATGGGCAATTCCCTCCTTATGGCCCTATTATAGGGCATCCCCTTGGGGGAAGGTCAAGTGTTTTTTACTAGAACGTTGCGCAGAAAACAAAGTTTGGACAAAAATGCCAAAGAAAAATCGGAAATCCCACGGCAGGGGGGTGCCCGAGAAGCTGCCTGTCTGCCGCTGCGCCCCTCTCTGTGAAAAAGTAAGCTGGGAAGATCCGCAGATCTTCCCAGCTTACAGATCAAAATCAAATTCCGCTAAGGATGCTCAGAGCGCAAGCGGAGAGCATTTTATCGCAAGTCAAGAAATTAGCGCAACATTCAAACAGCATATTTGCGATATGCAATTCAACGTTGTTGCTGTTGCATTAAAAAGTTGAATTGCTATAAATCGTTGCAGCCTACAGGCATTACTGGATGTCGTAGTAGCTGTGGTTGGGGTTGTGGCCGTTTTCCTCCACCACGATGGTAAAGCCCATGGGGTTCACCTCGGTGTGTTTGCCGCTGGCCAGCGGCTCCACGATGATGTGCTCCGAGCGGTTCACGATGATCTCGGCGGTCTCGGTGGCTCCCACACGCTGGTAGTGCAGCACGCCGCCCTCGGCCCGCAGTACCCGCAGCGCACCGGTGCGGAAGGCCTCGCAGCTGTGGCGCAGCTGGGCCAGCTGCGCCAGTACCGGCTTGAGCCGCTCTTCGTGGCTGTCCCAGCAGTAGTACCCGCGGTTGAAGGGGTCCCGGTAGCCCTGCATGCCGATCTCGTCGCCGTAGTATAGGCAGGGCAGACCGGGCAGGGTGTAGATGATGGCATAGGCCATGCGCAGCCGCAGCATGCCTTCCTCGTAGGCTTCGCCGGACACGTTGCGGCCGCTCTGCCACTCGCGGCCCCGGCCGTTGGCGGGCTCGTCCGCAATGACGGTGAGGGCGCGCTCGGTGTCGTGGGTGGACAAAAAGTTCAGAGCCGTGTTCAGAGCCGGGGCAGGGTAGTGCTCGCAGATGGACAGGATCTCTCCGGCGGCCTGCTCGGCGGGCTTGCCCTTGACAAAGTCCAGCACGGCGTTCTTGAAGGGGTAGTTCATCACGCTGTCCAGCCCCTTGCCCAGCAGATAGGTGCGGCGGTGGCCGAAGCCATACTTGGTGGTGGCGTCCTCCCACACCTCGCCCAGCAAAAACTTTTCCGGGCTGACCCGCTTGACGGCGGCGCGGATCTTCTCAATGAAGGCGTCCGGCAGCTCGTCGGCCACATCCAGACGGAAACCCGCCGCACCCCGGCGCAGCCAGGTGTCGATGACGCCGCCCTTGCCGGTGATGAACTCCACAAAGGAGGGGGTCTCCTCGTTGACCTCCGGCAGGGTCTCAAAGCCCCACCAGCTGCGGTAGCCGCCCTTGTACTTAGGGTCAAAGTCGTACCAGCTGCGGTAGGGGGAGTTGGGGTCGCGGTAAGCGCCGCCCTCGCCGTAGCGGCCCTCGCGGTTGAAGTAGCGGCTGTCGGAACCGGTGTGGCTGAACACGCCGTCCAGCACGATGCCGATGCCATACTTAGCGGCTTCCTTGCACAGGGTCTCAAAGTCCTCGTTGGTGCCCAGCAGCGGGTCCACGTTGAGGTAGTCGGCGGTGTTGTAGCGGTGGTTGGAGTGGGCCTCGAAGATGGGGTTCAGGTAGAGGTAATCCACGCCCATCTCGTGCAGGTAGGGCAGCTTGAGCTGGATGCCCTTCAGGTCACCGCCGAAGTAGTCCTCGTTCAGGTGGCCGCCCGTCTCGTTGGGCTGCCAGAAGGGCTCGGCGTGCTTGTCGGCCTGATACAGTCGGTCCGGGAAGGGCATGGGCTTGTTCTCCACACCCTCGCAGAAGCGGTCCGGGAAGATCTGGTAGAACACCTTGCCCTTGAAGGTCTCCGGGGTGCGGAAGTCTGCCTCATACACGGTGATCTGCCATTTTTCGCCGTCCTGCCAGCTGACCACGCCGCAGTTGTCCGGCCCGCGCACGATGCGGCGGAAGTCGGTATACAGGTCAAAGTAATAGAAGTACAGGCCCACATCGTTCAGGGTCACATCCACCGAAAAGTGGTTCTGTTTGGGGGTCTGACCGTCAAACTTCATGCGGTAATGCACCGGTACGTCGTATTTGCCCTCCTTCTGGAGCACCAGATGGGGGTCCACATAGCCCAGCTCTTCCGGGATGCAGAGGGTCAGGTGCACGGACTGCCCGGCCCGCACTGCACCAAAGGGCTGCTTGAAATAGGGGTCGTAGCTATTGAACAGACAAGACAAAACTGGGTCGTCCTTTCTCAAAAAAGCCCCGGCGGGCGAAACGCCACCGGGGCTTTGGATTTTTAGCAAACCCTCTCAGGCTGCCTTCGGCATCCAGCTCCCCCGAGGGGAGCTTTTTACAAGAGAGGGAAACATTCAGGGAAGATGACGGAGAGGGTTCTTACTTGCCCATGGGCACAGTGGAAGCGTGCCAGATGTCGCGTGCGTAGTCCAGCACGGCGCGGTCGGCGCTGAAGATGCCGCTGTTGGCGGTGTTCTTCAGGCTCATCTGTGCCCACTTCTCACGGTCGCCATACAGCTTCTGCAGGTCGGCCTGTGCACGGCGGTAATCCTTGAAGTCGGCCATGACCATGTACGGGTCGCTGGTGCGCAGGTTCTCGGTGACCTCGTGGAAGTTCTCACCGTTCCAGCCACGCTCCAGGAAGTTCAGGGTGTAGTTGGCCACGTCGTCGCCCGTGATAAAGGCGTTGGGGTGGTAGCCCACCTGCTTCAGGTTGTTCACCTCGGGGGTCAGCATACCGAAGATCAGCTCGTTCTCCTTGCCGGCGGCATCGGCGATCTCGACGTTTGCGCCGTCCAGGGTGCCCAGGGTGATGGCACCGTTCAGCATGAACTTCATGTTGCCGGTACCGGAAGCCTCGGTGCCTGCCAGAGAGATCTGCTCAGAGACCTCGGCAGCGGGCATCAGGTGCTCGCTCAGGGACACGCAGTACTCTTCCAGATACACCACGCGCAGCTTGTCGCGCACGGCGGGATCGTTGTTGATCAGGTCGCCCAGCTTGCAGATCATGCGGATCATCTGCTTGGCCATGTAGTAGCCGGGAGCAGCCTTTGCGCCGAAGATGTAGGTCTTGGGGATGAAGTCGGCGTTGGGGTTCTCCTTCAGGTACAGGTACTGGGCAGCGATGTTCAGGGCGTTCAGGTGCTGACGCTTGTACTCGTGCATGCGCTTGACCTGGCAGTCAAAGATGGAGTTCGGGTCGATGACCTGGCCGGTGCTCTTGGACAGGTAGTTGGCAAATTCCTTCTTGTTGGCCAGTTTGATCTCGTTCAGGCGCTTGAGCACGGTCTTGTCGTTCTCGTACTTGTTCAGCTTGGTCAGGTCGGAAGCATCGTGCTTGTAGCCGTCACCGATGGTCTCATCCAGCAGCTTGCACAGCTCCGGGTTGGAGGCCAGCAGCCAGCGGCGGTAAGCAATGCCGTTGGTCACGTTCTTGAAAGCCTTGGGCTTGAACAGGTAGTAGTCGTGGAACACACTGTCCTTGATGATCTCGCTGTGCAGCTTGGACACGCCGTTGATGCTGTTGGCGGTGTAGGCGCAGATGTTGGCCATGCGCACCTGATTGTCGCCGATCAGTGCCATGTAGTCAATCTTGCCCTGGTCGCCGGGGAAAGCCTTGGCCAGCTCTTCGCGGGCGCGGCGGTCCATCTCGACCACGATCTGGTAGATGCGGGGCAGGGTCATCTTGAAGATGTCCACGTTCCACTTCTCCAGAGCCTCGGCCATGACGGTGTGGTTGGTGTAGGAGAACACCTTCTGGCAGATGTCGAAGGCTTTGTCCCAGCCAAAGCCGCACTCATCCAGCAGGATGCGCATCATCTCGGGGATGGCCAGGGTGGGGTGGGTATCGTTCAGCTGGATGGCCACCTTGTCGGGCAGGTTCTCCAGCGTGGCGTAGCTGGACAGGTGGTTCTGCACGATGTCGCCGATGGAGGCAGCAGACAGGAAGTACTGCTGACGCAGGCGCAGGATCTTGCCTTCCACATGGTTGTCGTTGGGGTACAGCACCTTGGAGATGAGCTCGGCGTTGGCGTTCTTGCTCATGGCGGTGTTGTAGTTGCCCAGAGAGAAGCTGGACATATCAAAATCGGGGGCCTTTGCCTGCCACAGACGCAGCTTGGCAACGCCCTTGCCGTCGTAGCCCTGCACATACATGTCGGAGGGAATGGCCATGACGCTGTTGTAGTTGGTGTGCTGGATGTAGTGGAAGCCGTTGTCCCAGTTCTCACGGATCTCGCCGTCAAAACGGACCTCCACGGCCTGATCCGGGTGGCTCTTCAGCCACACCTGACCGCCGGGCAGCCAGTTGTCGGCACGCTCCTGCTGCCAGCCGTCCACGATCTTCTGCTTGAAGATGCCGTACTCGTACAGGATGGAGTAGCCGGTGCCGCACACGCCGGTGGTGGCCATGCCGTCCAGATAGCAGGCAGCCAGACGGCCCAGACCGCCGTTGCCCAGGCCTGCATCGGGCTCTTCCTCAAAGATGCTGTCCAGGGGGATGTCAGCATCGGCCAGCGCCTTCTTGGCCACTTCGTCGAGGCCCAGATTGAACAGGCTCATCTTCAGGCTGCGGCCCATCAGGAACTCCATGCAGAGGTAATACACCTGCTTGGTGCCGGTGCCGATGGCCTTGGACTGGAACTTCTTGTAGTTCTCGCTCATCATCTGACGGCAGATCAGTGCAAGAGAACGGTAGATCTGCTGCTTGGAAGCAACGTTCAGCTCCACGCCGTACTCGCTGGTCAGCTTGTCCTGAAGAATTTTGCCAAATTCTTTCGATGTCATAACTGTACTCCTATCCGCATTCGTGCATAAAATGCTAAAAATCTTGCGTAATGTACGGCCTCTGGTGCTTTCCCTCTATCCGCGTGCCGTCAACATAACAACGTTATTATAATATGAACACTTGGCAAATGCAAGAAATCAATGGATTTTTTCCGTAACTGCCATTTTTTTAACCTACTTTCTGACCAATATGCCGAAAATTCAAAAAATACACTTTTTCTTGCTGCTTATTTATATTATAATAAAGAAAGTATACGGGGCAGGCGGGCATCCGGCGGGGGTAACTCGGCCAGAAATGTGCCGGGTAACTCGCCCAGTGCGTGCCGGAATGGGAAAACGATTCCGGAAACGGTGCCGCTGTCCCGGGAAAAGCAGGAATACACCGCCCGCGTGCCGGGCGGAAACGGATAAAAGGGGAAAAGACACATGGTCAACAAAGTACGGGTGAACATTGCGGGGACGCCGTATGCCATTGCAACGACGGATTCGGAAAAATACATTCAGTCTCTGGCCAAAAAGCTGGACGAGGACATCACAAAGCTGCTGGACGAGAACGAGAATCTCTCGGTGACCAAGGCGGCGGTGTTCTGCGCCATGGATTATCTGGACGAGTACCGCAAGAGCACCGGCAGCGCCGAGAACATGCGCAGCCAGATCCAGGACTACATTGCAGATGCCGCCCGCGCCAAGCTGGCCGAGGACAAGGCCAAGGCTGAGAACGAAGTGCTGCGCCGGGAAGCCGCTGCCCTGCGGGAACAGCTGGCCAAGGAGCGCCGCCGTGAAAGCCGCCGCGAGGAGCGGGCAGAGCAGGCTGCCGCAGAACAGGCTGCCGCCGACGAAAAACAGGGCTGAATACTACCTTATATAAATGGGATGGAGAATTATGTCGAAGATTGAGATCCTTGCCCCTGTGGGCAGTGAAGAAATGCTGCGTGCCGCCGTGTTCAGCGGGGCGGATGCGGTCTACCTGGGCTTTTCGGGCTTCAATGCCCGCACCGGAGCCGGCAATTTTGACGCCGGCAGCCTGAAAGAGGCGGTGCGGTTCTGCCATGCCCGCGGCGTGGCGGTGCATGTGGCGCTGAACACCACCGTGTACGGCACCGAGCTGCCGGCCCTGGAACAGGCCATCCGGTCAGTGGCTGCCAGCGGAGCCGATGCTGTGATCTGCCAGGATCTGGCGGTGGCCACCCTGATCGGGAAGATCGCCCCGCAGCTGCCGCGCCACGGCTCCACCCAGATGAGCGTGCACACCCTGCAGGGCGCACTGGAGCTGAAGGAGCTGGGCTTTACCCGGGTGGTGCTGGCCCGGGAACTGAGCCTGCCCGAGGTGGAACACATCACGAAGCACTGCGGCATCGAGACCGAGTGCTTCGTGCACGGTGCGCTGTGCATGAGCATGAGCGGCCAGTGTTATATGTCGGCCTTTCTGGGCGGGCGCAGCGGCAACCGCGGCTCCTGCGCCGGGCCCTGCCGCCTGCCTTTTGAGGCCAACACCCTGCCGGAAGGCAAGCCGGGCCGCCTGCACCACCTGTCGCTGAAGGACAACTCGGTCATCGACCAGTTGGACAAGCTGCAGGCGCTGGGCGTGGCCTCGGCCAAGATCGAGGGCCGTCTGCGCACGCCGGAATATGTGGCGGCAGCGGTCAGCGCCTGTCTGGCGGGCCGCGAGGGCCGCGCCTATGACCGCGACCTGCTGAAGAACGCCTTCAGCCGCTCGGGTTTCACTTCCGGCTATCTGAACGGAAAAATCGACGGCACCATGTTCGGCGTGCGCAGCGAAGCGGACGCCGAGCTGACCAAAAAGACCCTGCCTATGCTGCGGGAGCTCTACCGCCGGGAGCGCTCCCGGGTGCCGGTGACCATGCGTCTGGAGATCGAAGAGGGCGGCGAGAAGCTCACCGTGACCGATGCGGACGGCAATAAAGCGTTTGCCTACGGCGATTTTGAGCCGCAGCCCGCCCGCACCGACCCCACCGAAAGCCTGCGCCGCAGTCTGGCCAAGACCGGCGGCACCCCCTTTGAAGCGGCGGACATCGCCGTGGAGATGGACGGCGGGCCGTGGTTCGTGCCCGGCAGCACAGTGAATGAGCTGCGCCGGGAAGCACTGGACGCCCTGCTCAAAAAGCGGGAAGTGCTGCGCCCCTGGCCCACTACCGAGGAGCATGTGCCTGCCCTGCCGCAGCGCACCCTGCCGCCGCACCGCACCCTGCGTGCCCGGTTCGAGCGCTGGGATCAGGTGCCGGAACAGGCCCTGAGCGGAGTGGAGTATCTCATCCTGCCCATTGCACAGGCCGACCGGGTGCCCCGCGAGTGGCGCAGCAAGACCATTCTGGAGCTGCCCCGGGCCATGTTCGGCGCACTGGAACAGGACACCGCCCGCCGCATTGCGGCCACCCAGGATGCCGGCTTTGCCGGGTACGAGGCAAGCAACATCGCCCACCTGCGGCTGTGCCGGGGCCTGCCGCTGTCCGGCGGTTTTGGCCTGAACATCACAAACAACGCAGCAGCGCAGTCCTATGCGGAGCAGGGACTGAACAGCCTGCTCATCCTGCCTGAGGTCAAGGACAGCGACATCGCGTCCATTGCCCCGATGCGGGACGGCAAGCCGGTGCCCACGGGCGTGATGGTCTACGGCCACATGCCGCTGATGCTCACCCGAGCCTGCCCGCTGCAGAACATCCACGACTGCGCCCACTGCGACAAGACCGGCACGCTGACCGACCGCAAAGCCAAAAAGTTCCCGGTGCGGTGCAGCCTGGGCATGCGCACCATCTACAACCCGGTGCCCATCTACATGGGCGACAAGCCCGGTGCGCTGGCCGTGGACTACGGCGTGGCCTATTTCACGCTGGAGACTCGCGAGGAAGCCGCCGCAATTCTGGATAGGATCCGCACCCATGCGCCTTTTGAGGGCGATTTCACCCGCGGACTGTATTTCAAGGGGACCAATTGACCCTCTCACCGGCCTTGTCCGCCTGCGGCGGTGCAATGTCGGAGCTCTCCCGAAGGGTGAGCTGGATCGAGGAATGACAAAATAAACGAGGTATACTATGGAACCGATCACCGTAAACTATAAAGTTCTGGATGCGCGGGCAAAGGTGCCCGCCTATGCGACCCCCGGCTCTGCCGCCGCCGACCTGTGCGCCGTGCTGGATGAGCCGCTGACCGTTCAGCCCATGGAGCGGGTGCTGGTGCCCACCGGCCTTGCCATTGAGCTGCCCGGTGCCCACAGTGTGGCGCTGGTGTATGCCCGCAGCGGCCTGTCCATCAAGCACGGCCTGTGCATGGCCAACGGTGTGGGCGTGGTGGACAGTGACTACCGCGGCGAGCTGAAGGTGCCCATGATCAACCTGGGCAAGGAGGCCTACACCATCCAGCCCGGGGAGCGGGTGGCGCAGCTGTGCATCGCCCCGGTGTACACGGCAGCCTTTGTGCCGGTGCAGGAGCTGGGCGACACCACCCGCGGCGCGGGCGGTTTTGGCTCCACCGGCAAATGAGAGAAAAGGAACGCGATATGGAACTGATCTTAGCCTCCGGCAGCCCGCGCCGCCGGGAACTGCTTTCCCTGTATACGACCGACTTCACGGTCTGTGTCAGCGACTTTGACGAGAGCACCGTGACCGCCGACACCCCGGCCCATCTGGTGGAACAGCTGGCCCGGGGCAAGTGCCTGGCGGTGGCAAAGGACCACCCGGACGCCGTGGTCATCGGCTGCGACACGGTGGTGGACGTGAACGGGGAAGTGTTCGGCAAGCCTCACGGCGTGGAGGACGCAAAACGGATGCTGCGGGCCCTGTCCGGTGCCGCCCATCAGGTGCACACCGGCGTGTGCGTGAGCCGCGGCGGCCGCACCGAGAGCTTTGTGGACAGCTGCAAGGTGACCTTCTTCCCGCTGAGCGAGGAGGAAATCGACTTCTATGCTTCCACAAAGGAGCCCTACGACAAGGCCGGTGCCTACGCCATCCAGGGCCGGGCAGCCCTCTGGCTGGACCGCATCGAGGGCGACTATTACACCATTATGGGCCTGCCGGTCAGCCGTACTGTACAGCTGGTAGAGCGTTTTGTGTGAGAAAAATGGAAAAATGTAAGAAAACGAACGGAAACGCTTGAGAAAACAGCAGCTTGGGGCTATAATATAACCGTGTTATTCTGCGAAGGACGGCGCAAAACGGCCGTCAGACGCTATGGGATAGATCTACTGGAAACGATGAAGGAGAGACTTTACAATGGGTTTTCTGTCGAAGGACGTTGGCATTGACCTGGGTACCGCCAATACTCTGGTCTATATGAAGGGCAAGGGCATCATCATGCGGGAGCCGTCGGTGGTGGCTGTGGACACCAAGACCGACGAGGTGCGCTGTGTGGGCGGCGAGGCAAAGGCCGTCATCGGCCGTACCCCCGGCAGCATCGTGGCAGTGCGCCCCCTGAAGGACGGCGTCATTGCCGATTTTGACATCACCACCAATATGCTGGAGAACTTCCTGAAGAAGGCCTGCGGCAACAGCATGTTCTCCCGCCCCCGCGTGGTCATCTGCATTCCCTCCGGCGTGACCGAGGTGGAGCGCCGCGCCGTGCGGGAAGCTACCCTGAAGGCTGGTGCCCGTCAGGTGTCGGTGATCGAGGAGCCCATGGCCGCTGCCATCGGTGCGGGCCTGCCCATCAGCGAGCCCACCGGCAGCATGATCGTGGACATCGGCGGCGGCACGGCCGAGATCGCCGTGATCTCGCTGGGTGGCATCGTGGCCTCCCGCAGTGTGCGCATGGCCGGTGACATGTTCGATCAGGCCATCATCGCCTTTATCAAGCGCAAGTACAACCTGCTCATCGGTGAGCGTACCGCCGAGCAGATCAAGATCGAGATCGGTTCCGCCTACGTTCTGGACCCGGAGCTGACCATGGAGATCAAGGGCCGCAATCTGGTGGACGGCCTGCCCAAGAACATCGTGGTGCACTCTGAGGACGTGCGTGCCGCCCTGCTGGAGTGCCTGGAGAAGATCACCAGCGCCATCAAGGAGACGCTGGAGCGTACCCCGCCGGAACTGAGCGCCGATATCATCGACCGCGGCATCACCCTGACTGGCGGCGGCGCCCTGCTGCGCGGTCTGGATCAGCTGATCCAGAGCGAGACCGGCATTGACGTGCATGTTGCCGAGGACCCGCTGGACTGTGTGGCCAAGGGTGCCGGTGCAGTGCTGGATCATGTGGATGTGCTGCACGACGTGCTGGACACCGACGGCGGTCATATGTAATCAGCGGCCCGGAAGCGGGCTGCCGGATCTCTTGCGGAAAAGCTATTGACGTTGCACCTGCGCTGTTTTCCGCTGCAAACAGGACCCTTGCGCGGATGGCACGGCTGTCCGCGCTTTTTTTGTGAACGCGCAGGTTTGCTCCGAATGGGAGGACAGACCCCTTGAAAGATTTTTTTGACACCTGGAAATTCAAGATCCTGGTCATCGTGGCGGTGTTCCTGGTGGGCATCATGGCCTATGCCGGTGCCAACGGCCGCCTGACGGCAGCCCCGCAGGAGCTGCTGAGCGTGGTGCTCACCCCCCTCCAGAAGGTCACGTCGGCCCTCAGCGGCGGTGCGGCCTCGGTGTGGGAAAAATACACCAGCATCGACGATGTGATGGACCGGAACGAGCAGCTGGAAGCCGAAAATGCAGAGCTGCGCCAGCAGATGGTGGACTACGACCGCATCAAGGCCGAGAACGACGCCTACAAGGCACTGGCACGCATCCAGGACACAAATTCGGAGGCGAGCTATGTGTCGGCCTTTGTCATCGGCCGTGACCCGCTGGATGAATTTGGCGGTTTTACGCTGGATCAGGGCAGCACGGACGGCGTGGCGGTGAACGATGCCATCATCAGTGACCGGGGCTATCTGCTGGGCGTGGTGGTGGAAGTGGACGCCACCAGCTGCAAGGTGATGACCATCCTGCACCCCAGCTTCAACGCAGCGGGCGTGATCTCCCGCACGCGGGAAAACGGCATCATCACCGGCAGCGCCGACTATGCCGCCGACGGTCAGTGTGTGCTGACCAATCTGGACCGCGCCACCGAGGCCCGCAGGGGCGATCAGGTGATCACCACCGGTCTGGGCGGGGTGTTCCCGGCAAACCTGCTGGTGGGCACTGTGCAGGAAGTGGTGCCGGAGCAGAGCGGCAAGTCCTCCAGTGCGGTCATCCTGCCGGGTGCCGACCCGCGCACGGTCAAGCATGTGTTCATCATTACCGAATATTAAGGAGGCAGATGTATGGAATCTCGCCGCAAGCGCAGCCGCAGCCAGATCCTGAAGTGGTGCTGCTATGTGCTGGGCCTGTTTGTGTGTGCGGCGCTGCAGACCACGCCGGGGCTGTTCCAGCTGGGTCAGGCAAAGCCGCTGCTGCTGCTGCCGCTCTGTCTGGCCGTGTCGGTGTGTGAGGGCGAATTTGCCGGAGCACTGTTCGGCATGGTGTGCGGCCTGCTGTGGGATTACACCGCCGGGCGCACCGTGGGCATGCTGGCACTGGAAATGATGCTGCTCTGCTTTGCCGTGGGCGTGCTGGTGCAGCTGTACCTGCAGAGCGCTCCGGGCAACTTTGCGGTCATCTCGGCCGCAGCGGCTTTGCTGGTGCTCTCCTGCGACTGGCTGTTCTTTTACCGGATGCCCGGCTACAGCGGCTCGGCACAGCGCTACCTGTGGTTCGTGCTGCCCTCGGCGGCCCTTACCATTCCGGCGTCGCTGGTGGAGTTTGCCATCGTGCGGCACATTTACAACAAGTTCAAGATCGACAACGGCGTGGTCTGACCGCCGGAGGAACTACGGATGAACCAAAACGAACGCAAGACCGTCATGCGGCGCATGGTGCTGCTGATCGCTGTGGCGGCACTGGTCATGGGCCTGTACGCCCTGCGGCTGATCTTTCTGCAGTTGGTCAACAGCGACGAGTACAAGTCCCAGGCCACCAACACGACGGACTATAACTTTACGGTCACCGCTGCCCGCGGCGACATCGTGGACAGCACCGGCAAGCGCATTGCCACCACGACCACCAGCTACAACGTGGTGCTCAACAAGCTGCAGATGGGTGACGAGGATCTGGACAGCCTGCTGCAGCGGGTGGTGGAGCTGTTTGAGAAAAACGGCGAAAGCTGGACCGATACCCTGCTCATCAGCCAGCCGGACGCGGCGGGCAACTATACCTTTACAGCCCGGGATGACAGCAGCAGCGACCAGCGGCAGCTGACCACGATGAAGGAGAACCTGGGCCTGCAGCAGTATGCCACCGCCAACGACGTGATGGAAATGCTGGTGGAGAAAAACAACCTGCAGGATCTGCCGCTGCGCTGGCAGCGCACTCTGGCCGGCATCCACTATGAGATGGAACTGCAGGCATTTTCCAACGTGAACAACTTTGTGATGGCAGAAAACGTCAGCGACGTGACCGTGGCCACCATCAAGGAGAACAGCCTGTCGCTGCCCGGCGTGGAAATCGTGCAGACCAGCACCCGCAGCTACGAGCAGGGCGATATCGTCCCGGCGGTGCTGGGCCGTGTGGGCAAGATCACCGCCGAAAAGTGGAAGGTGACCGACGAGAACGGCCAGGTGACCTACCCCCTGCGGGACAAGGGCTACAACATGAACGATGTGCTGGGCATCTCGGGCCTGGAATCGGCCTATGAGGATGAACTGCGCGGCAAGGACGGTGTGGAGACCATCACCCGCAATTCCGACGGTGTGATCGTGAACACGCAGCTCACCACTGTGCCGGAACCGGGCCACACGGTGCAGCTGACCATCAACAGCGACTTCCAGCGGGCGGTGAACAAGGCATTGGCCAACAACATTGACATGATCAACCGCACCTACAACACCGGCAACATGAAAGCGGCAGCCGGTGCGGCGGTGGTCATTGATGTGAAGAATGGCGGCGTGCTGGCGGCCTCCAACTACCCCAGCTTTGACCAGAACCTGTATGCCACTCAGTACGACGAATACAGTGCCGACCCCAGCCTGCCGCTGTTCAACCGCAGCCTGCAGGGTCTGTACACGCCCGGCTCCACCTTTAAGCCGGCCGTGGCCGTGGCCGCGCTGGACAGCGGCCTGATCAACCAGTATTCCACCGTGAACTGTACAGGTGTGTATACCTATTACAAGGACTACCGTCCCCGCTGCACCCAGCACGGCCACAGAGGCAACATCAGCGTGGTGGATGCCATCAAGTGGAGCTGCAACATCTTCTTCTACGATGTGGGCCGCCGCCTGACCAGCGACGTCTACGACGCCTATGCCTACAAGCTGGGTCTGGCTCAGCGTACCGGCGTGGAGGTGAGCGAGAGCCTGGGCCGTCTGACCACCAAGAACGACAGCAACTACAACACCTCGCTGGACATTCAGGCGGCCATCGGTCAGGGCAATACGGTGGTCACCCCCATTCAGCTGGCCACTTATGCGGCTACGCTGGCCAACAACGGAGTGCGCTACCGCACCCACTTTGTCAAGGCCATCCTCGACACGAATACCGGCGAGGTGATCCATGAGACCCAGCCCGAAGTGATGGATGTGGTGGAGGACAATGGCACCACCTTTGCACTGGTGCGGCAGGGCATGAAACTGGTGCCCAGTACCATCACCGGCAAGATCTCCAGCTACCCGATCGCCATTGCCTGCAAGACCGGCACCCCCCAGCGCAGTGAGACCTACGCCCCCGGCAAGCACTACCTGAACGCGATGATGATCGCCTACCTGCCGGCCGACGACCCGGAGATCGCTATCGGCATCACGGTGGAGTACGGCGGCTACGGTGCCCGCACCGGTGATCTGGTGGTGGACATCGCCAATGCCTACTTTGCCATGAAGGATGGCACGCTGGAGGTAGATCCCTATGTGAACCCTGCTCTGAGTGCGGATCCTTCGGATGACACGACCGGCACGGCCGATACCACGGACACTGCCGGTGCCGAACAGGATGAGACACAGCCGGAGCAGGGAAGTGCAGACTAACGTCGTTTTGCGGTGCACACTCTGAAAATTTAAGACAAAATTGAATATTCTGTATAAAAACCGGTTGTAAATGATTGGATTTTGTGATATCATTTTGTACAAAGGGAAATTTCCGCAAATGACACGACAGAGGAGAGATAACAGATGACGATTGCACTGATTGCGCATGACTCCAAAAAGGAGTTGATGGTTCAGTTTTGTACGGCGTACTGCCGCATCCTGAGCCAGCATAAGTTGGTGGCGACCGGCACAACCGGCAAGCTCATCGCCGAGGCGACGGGCCTGCAGGTGCAGCGTTTTCTGGCCGGTGTGCAGGGCGGCGACCAGCAGATCGCGTCCCGCATTGCCTGCAATGAGATCGACCTGCTGTTGTTTTTCCGCGATCCCATCAATGCAAAGCCCAGCGAGCCCAACGAGATGACTCTGCTGCGCCTGTGCGATGTGCACAACATCCCCATGGCCACCAACATCGCCACCGCCGAGGTGCTGATCCACGGCCTGGAGCGCGGCGATCTGGACTGGCGTGACATCGTGCACCCCCAGAACGACTGAGGCACGAAACCTTTATCCACAACAAAAGGCACCGCAGAAGCGGTGCCTTTTTTGCGTCCCGGAACGGGGAACTATGAAAAAAGTTGTCTTACAACTGAAGCTCCTGCGCCAGCTCAGCCAGATCTCCGGCGTCGAATTCGCCCAGAGGCAGCAGCAGACGGGCCAGCGTCTCCTGCGGCAGGGCAGCCAGTGCGGTGCTGTCATCGCGGGCAGCGTCCACCGGGGGCAGCACGGTGTGCACGCCGTCGGTGCCCACCTCCAGCCGGGCGCGGCTGCTGCTGCCGATGTACTGGATGCCCAGCTTGTCGGCGGCGGTGAGCAGGGCGGCGAACTGCGGCCAGGCCCCGGAGGCTTCCGGCTGCTGGGCCAGCGCTTCGGCGTTCAGCAGGATGCACTCGATCCCCAGCGCCTCGGCGGCTTTTTTGGCTCTCTGTGCGGCTTCGGCCTGCTCCGGGGCAAGGCGCACCACGGCACCCACCACGGCAAACCCCTGCTGCTGCAGGATGCGCACCGCCATGGCCGCCTCGGTGCTGCCGTCCATCTGCATCAGGACCTTGTCCTGGCTCTCGTAGGTGTCAAACCCGCTGCCGGGCAAAAATGTGTCGTTCATGTTCCCTGCCTCCCGCCGTGTGCTTTGCTTTGGGCTACGGCCAGCTGGTCGCAGCGTTCGTTTTCCGGATGGCCTGCGTGGCCCTTGACCCAGACGTATGTGATGGTGTGTCTTGCTTCCTGCTCCAGCGCCTGCGCCCAGAGGTCCGGGTTCAGGGCAGGAGAGCCGTCCGATTTCTTCCAGCCGCGGCGCTTCCAGCCTTTGGCCCAGCCCTTCTGCAGCCCGTTGATGACATATTGGCTGTCGGAGCAGTAGCGCACCTCGCAGGGCTCCTTGAGCTGGCGCAGGGCCTCGATGAAAGCAGTGAGCTCCATGCGGTTGTTGGTGGTGCTGGCGTCGCCGCCGCTCAATTCCTTTTCGTAAACTTTGCCGTTGAAACGGTAGCGCAGCACAGCGCCCCAGCCGCCCGGGCCGGGGTTGCCGCTGCAGGCACCGTCGGTGTATACTTCGACCTGCTTCATGCGGGTTCTCCTTTATAAAGTAGTATCTCTATTTAGCGCTATTTTGGCCGGGATGTCAAGGGGCAATGCATAAAGACGGCGCCCTTTGCCAAACCTTGGAATTGACAAAACCGGTGCGAAATACTATACTAAGCGTAACAAAATGCGTATAGGGGCGCACCGAAGGCGTGCGCTCAGACGTTCCTGCAGAAAAGCCGCGGTCGCATCGAACAGATGGACTGTACGGGCTGAGGGATTCTTGTGGAACGACCAGCGGTGCCAAAAGCACGCTGACAGGACAATTCTATACGGTGCATCCAACGGAAGCCGATGCAAAGATCCGGTGCTTCCCCATGCAGCGCACGGCTGTCTCCCTTGTGGAGACGGTCCGCGCCGCCATTATTTTTGGAGGTCAAGAATGGCTCAGACGAAAGAAAAAGAAAACACGGTCCCGGCTGCCCGCGCAAAGCAGAACGCAGCCGCAGCCCCGGCAGCGGCCGGGGAAAAGCGCCCCCGCACCACCCGGCGGCCCTACTACAACCGCCGCCCCCGCCGCCCACAGCAACCCAAGGAGGCTGCAACGCCCATCCACATCTACCCGCTGGGCGGTCTGGGCGAAGTGGGCAAGAACATGACCGTGTATGAGTGCAACGGGGACATGATCATCGTAGACTGCGGTCTGGTGTTCCCGGACAGCGAGATGTACGGCGTGGACATGGTGATCCCGGACTTTACCTTTGTGGTGCAGAACAAGGACCGCATCAAGGGCCTGCTCATCACCCACGGCCACGAGGACCACATCGGCAGCATTCCGTATCTGCTGCAGAAGTTCGACCTGCCCATCTACGGCACCCGCCTGACCTGCGGCCTGATCCGAAACAAGCTGGAGGAGTTCGGCCTGGCCGGCAAGACCAAGTTCGTGGAGATCACCCCCCGGCAGAAGATCAAGCTGGGCTGCTTCACCGTGGAGCCCATCCATGTGAACCACTCCATCCCGGATGCCGTGGCCTTTGCCATCGACAGCCCCGCCGGCACCATCATCCAGACCGGCGACTTCAAGATCGACTACACCCCGCTGGCCTGCGGGGTGACCGACCTGTCCACCCTGGCCGAGTATGGCCAGCGTGGTGTGCTGGCCTTGCTGAGCGACTCCACCAACGCGGAGCGCCCGGGCTTTACCGCCACCGAACAGAAGGTGGCCGCCGGTGTGCGCAGTTTGTTTGCCCGCGCCCGCAACAAGCGCATCATCATTGCGACCTTTGCGTCCAACATCTACCGCGTGCAGCAGATCATTGATCTGGCCGTGGAGGATGGCCGCAAGGTGGCCTTCAGCGGCCGCAGCATGGTCAACAATACTGCCATGGCCCAGGAGCTGGGCTATATGCACATCCCGGAGGGCACCCTCATCAGCGTGGACGAGCTGAACCAGTACCCGCCGGAGCAGGTGGTGCTGATCACCACCGGCAGCCAGGGCGAACCCCTGAGCGCACTGAGCCGCATGGCCTCCTGCAGCCACCGTCAGGTGCGTGTGGGTCCCGGCGACTTCATCATCATCTCCGCCAACCCCATCCCCGGCAACGAGAAGAGCGTGACCAAGATCGTGAACGGTCTGCTGCTGCTGGGCGCAGAGGTCATCTACGAGAGCATGTACGACGTGCACGTTTCCGGCCACGCCTGCCAGGAGGAGCAGAAACTGATGCTCACCCTGACCAAGCCCAAATATTTCCTGCCGGTGCACGGCGAGTACAAGCAGCTCAAGAAGCACGCCCTCACGGCGGCCAGTCTGGGCATCCCCACCAGCAACATCCTGATCGCGGAGAATGGTTCCAACGTCATCCTCAGCCAGGACGAGATGAAGCTGGGCGAGCCGGTCACCGCCGGTGCCGTCATGGTGGACGGCCTGGGTGTGGGTGATGTGGGCAACGTGGTCCTGCGGGACCGCAAGCACCTGTCCGAGGACGGCCTGGTGATCATCGTGGCTACGGTGGACAGCAAGACCGGCAAGGTGCTGGCCGGGCCGGACCTCGTGAGCCGCGGCTTCGTGTATGTGCGCGAGAACGAGAGCCTGATGGACGGTGCCCAGAGCATCGTGGAAAACGCACTGGAACGCTGCGTGGACGAGCATGTGCGCGACTGGAACAGCGTCAAGACCCGCGTGCGGGAGGCGCTGAGCAGCTATATTTACCGGCGCACCAAGCGCAGCCCCATGATCCTGCCCATCCTGATGGAGGTATGAGCAGGGCGCGCCGCCGGGCGGCACAGCATATGACCGGGAGGCAGAAAAGCAGATGAAACAGAAACCGAGATGGACCATGGAGATGCTGACCGCAGCGCTGGCGGTGCTTTGCGCCCTGCTCACGCTGGTCCTGCTGATCCAGCGGCCCAGCATCTGGCCGGTGCTGCTGGCACTGGTGGTGGCGTGGGGCATCTGCATGGCGGCGTTCCGCTACCAGCTGCGCCGCTGGCTGTCCCGCTGGGTGCGCGGCGACAACTTTGAAAAATCCAAAACAAAATTCAGTCTGGAGCAGCTCTCACAGCCGACGGCTCTGCTGTCCGGCGAAACGGTGCTGTGGTACAACGAGCAGTTCCGTGCCCGTCTGCTGGGCGGGCAGGATATGCTGACCAGCCGGGTGCAGAAGGTACTGCCCGGGCTGGACCTGCAGCAGTGCCGCACCCAGCAGGGCCAGCTGCTGACGCTGGCGGACGGCTTCTGGAGCGTGCACAGCTCCACGGTGCCCGGCGGGGCCGAGTGCATGACCCTGCTGGTGCTGAACGAGGAGACCGCCCTGCGCAAGATCGAAGCGGAGTACAAGGCCAGCCGCCCGGGCTATCTGGTGTTTCTGGTGGACGGCTATGACGATGTGTTCGGCGACATGCTGGACAGTGAGCGCGCCCGCCTGCTGGAGGGCATCAACCGCATCCTGGAAGATATGATCGGCCGGGGCAGCGGTTTTCTGCGCCGGGTGGCCAGCGGCCGTTACATCGCCGTGGTGGAAGAACGCCAGATGGAGCAGTTTGCCAAGCGCGGCTATGACGTGCTGGACAAGATCCGGGCCCTGGACCCCAGTGTGAACCTGTCACTGTCCATCGGCATCGGCCGCGGGGCCAAGACCCTGCGGGAAGCCCAGGACATGGCCGTGCAGGCGCTGGACATGGCGCAGGGGCGCGGCGGTGATCAGGCCGCCGAGATGACGCCGGACGGCTTTACCTTTTACGGCGGCGTGAGCCATGGTGTAGAAAAGCGCAGCAAGGTGCGCAGCCGCATCGTGGCCGACCAGCTGGTCAAACTCATCAAGGAAGCGGACCATGTGGTCATCATGGGCCACCGCATGAGCGATCTGGACGCCATTGGTGCCGCCGAGGGTGTATTGCGCATCTGCAAGATCTGCGACGTCCCGGCGGTGATCGCCGTGAAGCGGGACGCCACGCTGGCGGGCAGCCTGATCGACGCGCTGTGCAGGGCGGGCCAGAAGGATGACTTCATCGACCCGAAGGACGCACTGCCCATCATCTCCAAGCGCACCCTGTGCGTGGTGGTGGATACATACCAGGTGGGCCTTGTGGAAAGCAAGGAGATCCTGGAAAAATGCGGCAAGGTGGCTGTCATCGACCACCACCGCAAGGGTGTGGGCTACATCCAGAACCCGGATCTGGTCTGCCATGAGCCCTATTCCTCCTCGGCCAGTGAGCTTGTCACCGAGCTTTTGCAGTATGTGGGCGACCGCGACGACAAGCCCAACCGGGTGGAAGCCGAGGGCCTGCTCTCCGGCATCCTGCTGGACACGCAGGACTTTACCCTGCACACCGGCGTGCGTACCTTTGAAGCCGCTGCAGCCCTGCGCCGTTACGGTGCCGAGACGGAACGGGTACGTCAGCTGTTTGACGTGACCATGGTGGAATATGCGGCCAAGGCCGAACTGGTGGAGCGGGCACGGATGTACAAGAACTGCGCCATCTCGGTGGGCGGCGAGATCGCCCCGGAGGCCCGTGTGGCCATTGCGCAGGCCGCCAACGACCTGCTGCGCATCCAGGGCGTGGACGCCAGCTTTGTGGCGGTGCAGGTGGGCACCGGGGTGAACATCTCGGCCCGCAGCCTGGGTGCCGTGAACGTGCAGGTGATCATGGAAGCACTGGGCGGCGGCGGCCACCAGACCATGGCAGCGGCACAGCTCAAGCACATCACCCCGGAGGCTGCCCGCTCCCGCATCGAGACGGCCATTGACAACTACTGGGCATCCCAGAAAAAGAGCGGTGCCGAAGAAAAATGAGAGTGAGAGGTTCTTCCCATGAAACAGTATGATTACCTGATCGTCGGTGCGGGCCTGTATGGTGCCGTGTTTGCCCACGAGGCAAAGAAGGCCGGCAAGAAGTGCCTTGTCATCGACAAGCGCAGCCACATTGCGGGCAACATCTACACCGAGCCGGTGGAGGGCATCAATGTGCACCGCTACGGTGCCCACATCTTCCACACCAACAACAAGACCGTGTGGCAGTATGTGAACCAGTTTGCGGAGTTCAACCGCTACACCAACAGCCCGGTGGCCAACTACCACGGCGAGATCTACAATCTGCCCTTCAACATGAACACCTTCAACAAGATGTGGGGCGTGGTGACCCCCGCCGAGGCAAAGGCCAGGATCGAGCAGCAGAAGGCGGAGGCAGGCATCACCGACCCGCAGAATCTGGAAGAGCAGGCCATCAGTCTGGTGGGCACCGACATCTACGAAAAGCTCATCAAGGGCTACACAGGCAAGCAGTGGGGCCGCCCCTGCACCGAGCTGCCGGCCTTTATCATCAAGCGTCTGCCGGTGCGCTTTACCTACGACAACAACTATTTCAACGCCCTGTATCAGGGCATCCCCAACGGCGGCTACACCGCCATGGTGGAAAACATGCTGGAGGGCACCGAGGTGCGCCTGAATGTGGACTATCTGGCTGACCGTGAGGCGCTGAACGCGCTGGCCGACAAGGTGGTGTACACCGGTCCGGTGGATGCCTACTTTGGCTACCGTCTGGGGGCTTTGCAGTACCGCAGCGTCCGCTTTGAGACCGAGGTGCTGGACACCGACAACTATCAGGGCAACGCCGTGGTGAACTACACCGATGCCGAGACCCCCTACACCCGCATCATCGAGCACAAGCACTTCGAGTTCGGCACCCAGCCCAAAACGGTCATCAGCCGGGAGTACAGCGCCGAGTGGAACAAGGGCGACGAGCCGTACTACCCGGTCAACGACGCCAAGAACGGTGCTCTGTACGCCGAATACAAGCAGCTGGCCGACGCCGAGCCGGGCGTAATCTTCGGCGGCCGCCTGGGCGAGTATAAGTACTATGATATGGACAAGGTCATCGAGGCGGCACTCGATGTGGTGCAGAAGGAACTGGCGTAAAAGCCTGACCGTTTAGAATGGCCGCCGCGTGTGCTCTGGCCAGAAATAGCGGAAATAAATTGGATTTTTGCACTTCCGGAACGCCTGCGGGCGTTCCGGAAGTGCATTTTTCACAAGAGGGGCCGGAGAGAAAACATTCTGCACAACTTTTTGCAGGGAGAAGTTATCAACGGCAGCAGCTCCTTGCGTGAAAGGGTGTTTGGAGCAGCCCGCAGGCTGCGACAAACACGAAATAAATCATAAACTTCCGATGAATATGGTCAGAGCGAAGCGGAGACCATTTTAAATGGTTGGCTGCCCCTCTTGCTCAAAGCCGACAAATGCGCTATACTATAAACACAAGAACGGCACCGGGGTTCCGGTGAAAAGTGAGGGATAAACATGAAAGTGATTCTCAAGCAGGATATCAAGGGCATTGGCAAAAAGGACGAGATCCATGAGGTGTCCGACGGCTACGCCCGCAACTACCTGTTCCCGCGCAAGCTGGCGGCTGTGGCCGATGCCAGCGCTGTGAACGTGGCCCGCGGCAAGGAAGCCGCAGCCGATTTCCATGAAGCTGAGAATGTGGCCGCTGCCAAGGCACTGGCCGCCAAGATCGAAGGCAAGACCGTGACCATCAAGGCCAAGGGCGGTGCCTCCGGCCGTCTGCACGGCAAGGTCACCGGCAAGGAAGTGGCCGAGGCTCTGGCACAGCTGGCCGGTGCTCCCATCGACAAGAAGAAGATCGAGATGGAGACCCGCGACATCAAAGATGCCGGTGTGTTCAACGGCAAGGTGCGCCTGCATGTGGGCGTTGTGGCTTCCTTCAAGATCCAGGTGGAAGTGGAACAGGCCTGATTTTTCTGCCAATCTGCGCCCCCTCACAGCAGGGGGCGCTTTTTGGCTTTTCCGGGAGGAACGGAAAATGAAGCAAGTACAAAAGAAGCATTCCGCGTGGCTGCAGACCCTGCTGACCGTGGTGCTGTCGGTACTGATCGCGTCAGCGGTCTGGATCGGCCGGTATGGAGTGCCGCTGCTGGGGCTGCCCAAGGCGGAGGATGTGCAGAGCGTCACCCTGGTGAGCCTGGACAGCGGTTCCGTTACGGTCACGGACACTGAGAATGTTGAGCTGCTGGTCAAAGCGGCCAACCTGCTGAACTATAAGCTGGGGGCGCCGGACACCACAGACCCGGAACTGACCGTGACCTATACCCTGAAAAACGGGGAAGTCCGGGTGCTTTCCGCCAGCCGCACGACCATGTGGTGGAAGGGCAGAGCACATCCGCTCAGGCAGCCGGAGGTGTTCTGCAATATTGTGGACGGCCTGTTTCTGGACGGATACGACAACAATGCAAAAGGATAAAGGACCATGCCGAACGAACGACATTATAACAACGAACTGAATCTGGAGAGCGTGGGCATCAACCAGCCGTTCAACATGCAGGCGGAGCAGAGCGTGCTGGGCGCGGTGCTGCTCAAGCCCGACACCCTGACCGACCTGGTGGAGATCATCAAGCCGGAAATGTTCTATACCCGGCAGAACGCGCAGATCTGGAGCGAGATGCTGCGGCTGTTCACCAACGACCAGACCATTGACTTTGTTACCCTGCTGGATGCGGTCATCTCGGACGGAGTGTTCCCCAGTGCGGACGAAGCCAAGGTGTACCTGACCGGTCTGGCCGAGACGGTGCCCAGCATCTCCAACGTGAAGGCCTACGCCCAGATTGTGCAGGAAAAGTATCTGGTGCGCCAGCTGATGGACGTGGCCAAGGATATCCTGCAGGACGCCGGGGACGAGCCGGACGCCGACCTGCTGCTGGAAAATGCCGAGCAGCGCATCTACGAGATCCGCTCCGGCCGGGATTCCAGCGCCCTGACCCCGCTTTCCTCCAGCATGGTGGAGACCCTGACCAACCTGCAGAAGATCAGCGGCCCGGATGCCGACAAGTACAAGGGCATCCCCACCGGGTTCCGCCTGCTGGACACGGTGCTCACCGGCCTTGGCCGCGGTGACCTGATCATCCTGGCCGCCCGCCCCGGCATGGGCAAGACCAGTTTTGCGCTGAACATCGCCACCCGCGTGGCCATGCAGCAGAAGGTGCCGGTGGCCATCTTCAGCCTGGAAATGACCAAGGAGCAGCTCACCAACCGCATCCTGTCCGCCGAGGCCGGCATCGACAGCCAGGCTTTCCGCACCGGTGCCCTGCGCGCCGAGGACTGGGAGTATCTGGCGCTGGCCACGGAAAAACTCCACGATGCACCGATCTATATGGACGATACCTCCGGCATCACCATCACCGAGATGAAGGCCAAGATCCGCCGGGTGAACCAGGACCCCACCCGCCCCAACGTAGGTCTGATCGTCATCGACTATCTGCAGCTGATGACCACCGGCCAGCGCACCGAGAACCGCGTGCAGGAAATCAGTTCTATCACCCGGAACCTCAAGATCATGGCCAAGGAAATGAACGTGCCCATCATCGCGCTGAGCCAGCTGTCCCGTGCGGTGGAAAAGCAGGGCAACAACTCCAGCCACCGGCCCCAGCTGTCCGACCTGCGTGATTCCGGTTCCATCGAGCAGGACGCCGACTGCGTCCTGTTCCTGTACCGCGATTCCTATTACGCCAGCCAGAACCCGGACGGTGCCGAGGTGGATGCCGACACGGCCGAGTGCATCGTGGCCAAGAACCGCCATGGTGAGACCAGTACCGTGCCGCTGGGCTGGGACGGTGCCCACACCCGCTTCATGGATGTGGATTTCAAGCGCTGAACCGATGAAAAACGAGAAAGACTGCCGGGCTGCGGTGCGGGATTTCTGCCTGCAGAACCGGCTTTTGTGTCCGGGGCAGCCGCTGCGGCTGGCGGCGGCGGTTTCCGGTGGGGCCGACAGCATGGCGCTGCTGCTCCTGTTGCGGGCGCTGCAGCCGGAGTTTGGCTACACCCTCTCAGCCTGCCATGTGAACCACGGCCTGCGCGGCGCCGCCGCCGACCGGGACGAAGCCTTTGTGCGGCAGGCCTGCGGGGCGCTGGGGGTGCCGCTGCGGGTGTTCCACGCGGCAGAACTGGCCGACACGGTGGATGCGCCGCCGCCCCACGCCGGGGAGGACTGGGCCCGCCGCCTGCGCTATGCCTGCTTTGAACGCCTGTGCGAAGAGGGGATAGATGCCGTGGCAACGGCCCATACTGCAAATGACCAGGCCGAAACGCTGCTGCTGCGGCTGGCCCGGGGCACCGGGCTGCACGGCGCGGCAGGCATCCGGCCCCGGCGCGGGTGTTATCTGCGGCCGCTGCTCTGCCTGAACCGGGCCGACACCGAGGCGGTCTGCCGGGCGGCCGGGCAGACATGGGTCACCGATGAGACGAACGAGACGGATGCTTACGCCCGCAACCGGCTGCGCCGGGCGGCACTGCCTGCTTTGCAGAGCACGAACGAGGCGGCGACGGAAAATCTGGCCCGCTTCTGCGAGAAGGCGGCGCAGGCCGATGCCTACTTTGCCCAAAAGGCCGAAGCGCTGCTGATGGATGCCCGCCTGTCGGACACGGACCCCGTGTGCTGGCGGCTGGAGCCGCTGGCGGCAGCGGATGCGCCCATTCTGGAAACGGCCCTGCGCCGTCTGGCGGCCCCGGTGCGGGACCCGGAAGAAAAATATATCCGGCTGTTGGCGCAGCTGGTGCAGCAGGGCAGCGGAGCCGTGCAGCTGACCGGGAAGGTCCGCTTCTGCGCGGCAGATGGGGTGCTCCGGCAGGAAACACAGGCCGAATCCACCGGCTGGGACGCCGATGCGGCGGCCGCATTTACCGCAGCCCTGCAGGCCGGAAAACCGGCCCGGATGCCTCTGCCGGGGGGCAAAACCCTGACTGCACGGGTGTTCCCGGCGGATTTTGAAGAAAAAATACAAGTCGTTCATAAAAAAGACTTAAAAAATCGGGCGGATTATGCTAGAATAACTACGTTGTATGCTGGTCTTGTTCTGCGCACCCGCCAGCCGGGGGATGTTTACCGCCCCGCCGGGCGAGCGGTGCACAACCGCCTGCGCAAATGGATGAACGAAGCGGACATCCCGGCGCAGCAGCGGGACACGCTGCCGCTGCTGGCAGCAGGCAGCGAGGTGCTTTGGGTGTGCGGCAGCGGCTTTGCCGAGGGCCTTGCACCGGATGAGACCACGACGCAGATCCTGCAGATGGAACAGGAAACTTGAAGGGATAAAAAGGAGAAACATCATGAGCATGAATGATGACATCAAGACCGTTCTGGTCTCGGAAGAACAGCTGAAAGCCAAGGTTGCGGAGCTGGGTGCACGCATCAGCAAGGACTACGAGGGCAAAAACCTCGTGCTGGTGTCCATCCTGAAAGGATCGGTGGTCTTTATGGCCGACCTGATGCGGGCAGTGACCATCCCCTGCAGCATCGACTTCATGGTGGTGTCCAGCTACGGCGGCAGCAACACCGTGACCAGCGGTCTGGTCAAGATCATCAAGGATCTGGACGGTGATCTGTCCGGCAAGGATGTGCTGATCGTGGAGGATATCCTCGACACCGGTGTCACCCTGTCCAAGCTGGTGCCCATGCTCAAGATGCGCAACCCCAACTCGGTCAAGATCTGCACCATCCTCGACAAGCCCAGCCGCCGCAAGGCCGACATCCAGCCCGATTACGAGGGCTTCCAGGTGCCGGACGAGTTCGTGGTGGGCTATGGCCTGGACTACGACGAAAAGTACCGCAACCTGCCCTATGTGGGCGTGCTCAAGCCCGAGATCTACACGAAGTAAGTCCCGGATCAAATTCACCCTGAACTGGAGTTGATTTTTTTGCAACCGAAGAAACCTCGTTTCAACCCGCTGATCCTGGCACTGGCACTGGCTGCCGTGCTCATGGTATGGAGCGTGCTGGGCGGCGGCAGCAGCAGCGGCGGCTCGTCCTCCATGGTTTACTCCACGGCGGTGCAGTATTTTGAAAACCTGCAGGTCACCAAGTTCACGCTGGACCTGAACACTGGTGTGCTCACCATGACCCTCAAGGAGGGCAAGCTGGACCTGCCCGACCCGTCGTCCGTGAGCACGGTGCAGTCCACCGGCGGGCTGCTGTCCGGGATGCTGTCCTCTTCCTCCTCCGGCTCCACCGGGGCCGAGAAGAACAGCGACGGCACCGTGACCGTGCGCTACAAGCTGCCCTATGCCTCCATGTTCGTCAAGAATGTGGACAGCTACATTGCAGCCTACGACGAAGCAAACCCCGATGCCCCGATGGAGTATGATTATACCCCGCTCAAGGAGAGCATCCCCTGGATGGAGATCCTGTTCTATCTGGCCATGCTGGGCTGCACCGGTTTTCTGCTGTTCTCCATGATGCGCGGCGGCGGTGCCGGCGGCGGCATCATGAACGTGGGCAAGGCCCGCGTGAAGGATGAGCGCGAGAACAAAAAGACCGCTACCTTTGCCGACGTTGCCGGTGAAGACGAAGAAAAAGAGGAACTCAAGGAAGTGGTGGAGTTCCTCAAGAGCCCGGACAAGTTCAATACGCTGGGTGCCCGCATCCCCCACGGCGTGCTGCTGGTGGGCCCTCCGGGTACCGGCAAGACCCTGCTGGCCCGTGCCTGTGCCGGTGAGGCAGGGGTGCCGTTCTATTCCATCTCCGGCTCCGACTTTGTGGAAATGTACGTCGGCGTGGGCGCATCCCGCGTGCGTGACCTGTTCGACAAGGCGAAAAAGACGATGCCATGCATCATTTTCATTGATGAGATCGACGCAGTGGGCCGTCAGCGCGGTGCCGGTCTGGGCGGCGGCCACGACGAGCGCGAGCAGACTTTGAACCAGCTGCTGGTGGAGATGGACGGCTTTGAGGCCAACGACGGCATCATCGTGATGGCTGCCACCAACCGTGCCGACATTCTGGACAAGGCGCTGCTGCGTCCCGGCCGTTTTGACCGTCAGGTCTTTGTGGGCCTGCCGGACGTCAAGGGCCGCGAAGAGATCCTGAAGGTGCACACCAAGAATAAGCCGCTGGCTCCGGATGTGTCCCTGAAGGTCATCGCCCAGCGCACCGCCGGTTTTGCCGGTGCCGACCTGGAGAACCTGGTCAACGAGGCTGCCCTGCTGGCAGCCCGCCGCAGCCGCAAGGCCATTACCATGGAGGACATCGAAGAGGCTTCCATGAAGGTGATGGCCGGCCCGGAGAAAAAGAGCCGTGTGGTGACCCCCGAGGAGAAAAAGCTCACCGCTTACCACGAGGCAGGCCATGCCGTGGCGGGCTTCTACTGCAAGCACCACCCCCGCGTGCATGAGATCACCATCATCCCCCGCGGTCAGGCCGGCGGCTACACCATGTACCTGCCCGAAAAGGATCGCAGCTATGTGACCAAGGGCGAGATGTTCGAGGACATCGTGTCCAGCCTGGGCGGCCGCGTGGCCGAGCAGCTGATCCTGGAGGATATCTCCACCGGTGCCTCCAACGACCTGCAGCAGGCCACCAACATCGCCCGGCAGATGATCACCAAGTACGGCTTCTCGGAGCGTCTGGGCCCGGTGGTCTACGGCACTTCGCAGGAGGAGACCTTCCTGGGCCGTGATCTGGGCCAGGGCAAGGGCTACAGCGAGACCACCGCTGCCGAGATCGACGGCGAGATGCGGGATATCATCGACGAGGCCTACGAGACCTGCCGCCGCACCCTGACCGAGCACATCGACCAGCTGCACGCACTGGCCAAGGCTCTGATGGAGCGTGAAAAGCTCAACGAGCAGCAGTTCAACACCATTATGGCTGGGGGCACTCTGCCTCCCCTGGAGGACCCGGATGCCAAGCAGCCGGAGCAGACTGTGCAGCCTGCCCAGCCTGTGGAGACCGCCGAGAAGGCAGAGGCCGCAGAGCAGGCCGAGCAGGCCGAGACGGCAGAACAGCCGACCGGTCAGCAGCCGGAGCAGGACCCCGCACCGGAGCAGGATGCCCCGGAAGCAACGGAATGACCCCGGAAAGGAGCGAGTGTCGTGGAGGAAAACTTCAACCCGGTCGCACGGACCCGTGCGAACTATTACACCCCGGGCAGCCCGGTGCAGTTTGTCTGCGTGGAGCTGCTGCGGGGGGATGTCAGCGGCGAGAATGCCGTCTGTCTGACCTTCAAGAACATTTCCCGCGTGACCCTGACCGCTCTGGAAGTGCACTTCAAGTGCAAGGGCGTGGACGGCGTGATCCTGTGTGAGGATCAGTTTGAGTACCGGGACATCGAAGTGAAGCCCGGCGAGCTGTTTGGCATGGACGATGCCGTGTTCATTACGTCCAAGGCCATCACCAGTGTGGACGTCTCGCTGGTCAACGTGTACAACGGCAAGCGCGTGGTGCACCTCAAGGACATCAAGCGGGTGCGCCTGTCGGCACCCCGCCGCCTGAGCCCGGAGCTGCAGAAGGCGCTGGAAAGCCGCATGAACCGCACCGGCCTGAAGTATCAGCCCCAGGTGTTTGAGAACGGCTGGTACTGCGCCTGCGGTGCATTCCATCCCAAAGAGGAAGATACGGTCTACTGCACCGAGTGCCGGTGTGACCGCATCCTGCTGCAGAACGCGCTGAACACGCTGCTGCAGCCGGAGCAGCCCGCCCGGCCTGCGGCCGAGGTTCCGGCGCAGCCCGCCGCAGCGGAAGAGCCTACCCGCATCGTGGGGGCTGCACCCGCTGGCGAGGAGCCCACCCGCGTGGTGAGCGCACCCCGCAGCCCGGCCGAGGAGGTGGAACCCTTTGAGCTCCGCCGCGAGCCGCTGGAGGATGCCGAGGAGCACACCCGTGTGCTGGATGCATCCACCCGGGCGGCGTTCCCGGGCAGCAGTGCCGACGAGGGCACCCGGGTGATCCCCGCGCCCTCCCGCCGCGCCGAACCGGTGCAGGAAGTGCCGGATGACGATCTGGACGAGGACGAGGAAGATGACCGCGACAGCGTGGCCGAAGCGCTGATCCGCTGGGTGCCGCCCATCACGGCCATCGTCTGTGCGGCAGTGGCCCTGTGCGGCTTTGTGTATTATCAATTCATGCTGTAAAAGAATGCAGAAAGAAGGCGGAGGAAGGCGTGTGCCACCTCCGCCTTTTCTGCACAAGAAGGAAAAAGGAGGCCATTATGCAGGACGAAGCATTGCAGGCTGCATTTGAGATCAAGACCGAATGCGACGAGATCAGCCGCCGCCTGCTGCGCTGGCACTGGGAGCAGAAGCCGGGCAGCCACAGTCTGGACGCGCTGCTGCGGCACATTGCCCAGCGCCAGAAGGAAAGCCCGGACTATTACGACCGGATGCCGGACCTGAGCGGCAAGACCAGCTGGCAGCAGCTGGACACCACCCTGTGCATGCGGGTGCTGCTGGACCCGGAGAAGGACGCCGCCAAACCGCTGGACCTGCTGGGCAATACCCGGCACCCCGGCGCAGCCCGCCGGGCCTGCAACGCGGTGCGCACCGCCCGCAACGAGGCGGCCCATGCCGCCGACGCACAGGATGCAGCGCAGGCCGCACTGCTGTTCCATGAGGCCATCGAGAGCCTGGAAGAAGGGTATGCGGACACCGCCTTCCGGGAAAACGAGCTGGCCCAGTATTACCGGGAGGCCGAGAGCTTTCTGGAGCAGTGCGGTGCCCGGAAAGCGGCCCGCCCGGCCGACAACACCCGCGGGCAGAGCAAAGCGGCGAAGCCTGCGGCCCGTACCGGCAGCAGAGCGTCGGGCGGGAAAGCGTCGAACAACAGCCGCACGGCTGCCCGCAAGCGCAGCGCCCCGGCACGCCGCAGCTCCAAAAAGAAGCGCACCGGGAACAGGACCATCCTGACCCTGCTGCTGGTGGTGCTGGTGCTGGGCCTGCTGCTGCGGGCACTGCACATGGGTGTCCTGTAAGGGCTGCCCGCCGGAATAGCAAAAAGAAGTTGGATCCTGCTTGCCAGATGCAAGCAGATTTGTGCAGGACTGCCAAAAACTGGGGATGCCGCTGCAACAAAACAGGCCATTGCACCCCTTGCGGGACGGTGCAGGCCGGTTTATAATAGAAAGTGAAAACGTTTACAATCTGCGGGATGCAGAGCGTGTGAGAGGAACTTGCCCCATGACCATCAGTGACATTGCAAAAATGGCTGGCGTGTCCAGCGCGGCAGTCAGCCGATATCTCAACGGCGGGCCGCTCAGTGAACAGAAGCGGGAAGCCATCCGGGAAGTGGTGGAAAAAACAGGCTACCGCCCGGACGCCGCCGCGCAGACTCTGCGTACCGGCCGGGTGAACCAAATCGGGGTCATTGCCCCCAGCATCAGCTCCCAGTCGGTGGGGCAGATCACCGCCGGCATCGCCAGTGAGCTGGACCAACAGAACTACCTGATTCTGCTGGGCAACACCGAGCTGGACGAGCAGCGGGAGCTGGGCTACCTGACCGCCATGCAGCGCAACCATGTGGCGGGCATCATCCTGCTGGGGTGCTACTACAGCCCTCAGCTGGCCCGGGCCTTCAAGGCCTGCCGGGTGCCGCTGGTGGTCACCGGGCAGCGCTTCCCGGAGGTGCCCTGCGTGTACAACGATGATCGCAGTGCGGCCCGGGAGCTGGCCCAGCGGATGCTGGCCTGCGGGCACCGCAGGCTGGCGTACATCGGCGGCACTGAGCGGGATCAGGCCGTCGGGCTTGCGCGCCGTCAGGGTGTGCAGGACGCCCTGAACGCTGCCGGGCTGGACGGCGACAAGCTGCCCCGGCTGTGCTGCTCTGCCTTTACCATGGAAGAGGGCGAACGCTGCATGAACGAGCTGCTGGCCTGCTGCCCGGATCTGGACGGCGTGGTGTGCGTGACCGACACGGTGGCGCTGGGGGCCATGCGGGCACTCAGGGCGGCAGGCCGCGCCATCGGCACCCAGGTCAGTCTGGCCGGCATTGGCGACAGCTGGGTGGGCGGCGTTGTGGAGCCGGGTCTGACCACCGTGCGCTTTTACCAGAAACAGGTGGGTGTGGAAGCTGCCCGGATGCTGCTGCAGATGCTGGAGCACCCGGAAAACGGCGGCCCTGTCCGCCAGACCACCCTGGGCTACAGCGTGGTGGACCGTGGTTCGATCCGGATAAAGGAGGACGCATGAACCGTAAGCTGATCTTTTTGGACATTGACGGCACCCTGCTGCCGCCGGGGGATATGCTCATCCCGGACAGCACCCTGCAGGCGCTGCGGGCGGCCCGGGCCAACGGGCACAAGCTGTTTCTGTGCACCGGACGCAACCTGCGCATGACCGCGCCGCTGCTGGAGTACGGCTGTTTTGACGGTGCCATCTGCAGCGCGGGCGGCTATGTGCTTTGCGACGGGCAGGTGCTGGTGGACCTGCCCATGGAGCCGGAACAGTGCAGCGGCCTGAGCGCCGTGTTGGAGCAGCACGGCGTGGACTACACGCTGGAGTCCCGTGACGAGACCTTTGCCGGGCCGAAGATGACCGCGCGCTGGAAGTTTACCGCCGACGCACCGGACAAGCCCCTGAACAGCGAGGCAGCCCGCTGGCGCAAGGCGATGCAGGACGGTATGAGCCTGACCCCGCTGAGCCGGTACGACGGCCAGCCGATCTACAAGATCGTGTACATTGCTGAGCACCTGCACGATCTGGACGAGGCCAAGCGGCTGTATCAGGACCAGTTCGTGTTCTGCGAGAGCAACCTGGACACCATGGATGACGGCATGGTGAACGGGGAGCTCATCAACCGCAAATTCGACAAGGGCACCGGCATCCGGGCCATCTGCCGCCATCTGGGCCACCCGCAGGAAGATACCATTGGCTTTGGCGACAGCGATAACGACCTGCAGATGACCCAGGCCGCCGGGATCAGTGTGTGCATGGGCAACGGCTCGGAGCGGCTGAAGCAGCTGTGCGACCGCATCGCCCCCACCGTGTACGAGGACGGCCTTGCAAGAGAGTTTGCAGCCCTGGGCCTGACAGAATGAAAAACAACAGCAGGCAGCTCCTTTTTGCGGGAACTGCCTGCTGTTTTGCTATGTGAGGTAAAAAGCGTGGTAAATAATAAGAAAGGCACGCTGATTCCAGACGAATCAGCGTGCCTTTTTCGTGGAGCGGGCAATGGGAATCGAACCCACCTCCTCAGCTTGGAAGGCTGATATACTAGCCGATGTACGATGCCCGCATTTGCGAAGAATAGTATAGCATGTCTGCCGGAAAATGTCCAGCCCCAATTTTGCCGGGAGCCTGTTCATAAAACGTTCCATATTTTCTGGGCAGATTTCCTGTTTACTTTATGCGTGTTTTATTGTAAAATACACTTGAATAACAATGCCGGGCACACAGCCCGGCGGAATATAAACAGGTGGTGTTTGGATTATGGCATTGAAATATCAGCGTATCCTGCTCAAGATCAGCGGCGAAGCATTGGGCGGCGAAAAAGGCATGGGCTTTGACGAGCCGACCATGGATGCGATCTGCGGCGGCGTGAAAAAGGCCCACGATCTGGGGGTTCAGATCGGCATCGTGGTGGGCGGCGGCAACTTCTGGCGCGGCCGTTCCAGCGGCAAGATGGAGCGCACTCTGGCCGACAAGATCGGCATGCTGGCTACGGTGATGAACGCTCTGGCCGTCTCCGACAAGCTGGAGCAGCTGGGCGTGCCCACCGAGGTGTTCACCTCCATTACCATGCCCCAGGTGGCACAGCCCTTTACCCGCAAAGACGCCCTGCGCGCCATGGACGAGGGCAAGATCGCCGTGTTTGGCGGCGGCACCGGCAACCCCTTCTTCTCCACCGACACGGCAACGGCCCTGCGCGCCGTGGAAGTGAGCGCCGATGTGATGTTCAAGGCCACCATGGTGGACGGCGTGTACGACAAGGACCCCCACAAGTACCCCGACGCCAAGAAGTACGATACCCTCACCTTCACCAAGGTGCTGGAGGACCAGCTGGCCGTCATGGATGGCACCGCTGCCACCCTGTGCCGCGACAACAAGCTGCCCATCCTGGTGTTTGATCTGGCAGACCCGGACAACATCGCAAAGGCTGTGCAGGGCGAGAACGTGGGCACGCTGGTGTATGAGGGCTGACCGCGTATAGCCTTCTGCGCAGAAACATACAATGAAGGGCGGGGCTGCCCGGTGCACTCTGCCCACCGAATATATCAACAGGAACAGGAGACTACAACAATGAGCAGCAACACCAAGGTTTACGAAGAAAAGATGAAGAGCTCGGTGGAGCACCTGGGCCGCGAGCTGGCCGCTGTGCGTGCAGGCCGTGCAAACCCCGCTGTGCTGGACAAGGTGACCGTGGACTACTACGGCGCGCCCACCCCCATCCAGCAGGTGGCATCCGTGGCTGTCAGCGAGGCCCGCACCCTGACCATCACCCCCTGGGACCGCACCCTGCTGCGTGCCATCAGCAAGGCCATCATGGCCAGCGACGTGGGCATCAACCCCATCGACGACGGCCAGACCATCCGCCTGAACTTCCCGGCTCCCACCGAGGAGCGCCGCAAGCAGCTGGCCAAGGAAGTCTCCAAGCTGGGCGAGGAGGCCAAGGTGGCCGTGCGCAACATCCGCCGCGACGCCATGGACAAGGCCAAGGTCATGAAGAAGTCCGGTGAGCTGACCGAGGACAGCCAGAAGACCATGGAAGAGGATGTCCAGAAGCTGACCGACAAGTATATCAAGAACATCGACGCTGCCGTGGAAGAAAAGCAGAAGGAGATCATGTCCGTCTGATCCGGCTGCGCTGAGCAGAACAACAATGTAAGGTGTCGTGCGCTGGTGGGGGAGCCGCTTTTCAAAAAAGCAGCGCCTGTGGTGCGCGGCACTTTTTTCAGGGCAGCAATGCTGCCGGGAGGAGCAAATGGCACATCCCAGAGAGTTTGCGGAGGGGCTGTCCATCGGCATCATCATGGACGGCAATGGCCGCTGGGCCAAGAACCGGGGCCTGCCCCGCACCGCCGGGCACAAAAAAGGCGCCGAGGTGTTCAGCGATATCGCGGACTACTGCGACGAGCTGGGCGTTTCGTCGGTGTACTTCTATGCCTTTTCCACCGAGAACTGGAAGCGCCCGCTGGAAGAAGTGAACGCCATCATGCGGCTGTTCGGCGAATACCTGCTGAAGGGGTTTGACTACAAGAACCGCAACATCCGCATCAAATTCATGGGCGACCGCACCGTGCTGGACGAGAAGCTGCAGCAGCTGATGAACAAGCTGGAAGGGGAGTCGGCAGTCAAGACCGGCATGACCCTGAACATTGCCATCAACTACGGTGGCCGCCCGGAGATCGTGCGGGCCGCGCAGCAGTTGGCGGAAAAGACCGCAGCCGGGCAGCTGAAGCCGGAGGAGATCACTGAGCAGATGCTCAGCGATGCCATGTACACCGCCGGGCAGAAGGACCCGGACTTTATCCTGCGGCCCAGCGGAGAAAAGCGTCTGTCCAACTTCATGCTGTGGCAGGCCGCTTATGCAGAGCTGGTGGAAATGGACGTTCTGTGGCCGGACTTTACCCGTGCCGACCTGGACGCCGCCATTGAGGAGTATAACCACCGGTCCCGCCGTTTTGGCGGGCTGTAAGGCAGCAACTACACCCAAAATATCCTGTGCACGGCGCAGGGACCGGAATACCCGACCGTTCCTCGGGTTGTGCGGCACCCGCAAGAGGGGAGTGCCTTCCGGCAGAACAAAGGAGAGCCAACCTATGAAAACACGCATTATCACAGCCATTGTGGGCATCATCGTCCTCATTGGCGTCATGTTCACCTTCAACACGCTGATCTTCAATCTGGTCATTGCAGCCATCACGCTCATTGCCCTCCACGAGATCTACAATGCGCTGGGCTTTACCAAAAAGGACTGGCTGATGTACGCGGCACTGGTGCCGTATACCCTGCTGGTGATGACCTCCAACTACATGGTCATGCGCCGTCTGGTCATGCCGGTGTCCTTTGTGCTGGTCACCTTTTACGCCATCTATCTGGTGGTGCGCAACGGGACCATCAGCTACCAGAAGGCCAGCGGTCTGCTCGTGTTTTCGGGCATCGTGATCTTCTGCTTCTACTCCTTCATCCGGCTCAAGGAACTGCTGCCGGTGGAGCAGTTCGGCTACGATGCGGTGTTCTTCATCCTGCTCATCCTCTGCTTTGCCTGGGGCGGCGACACCTGCGCCTACTTTGCGGGCCGTGCCTTCGGCAAGCATAAGCTGTGCCCGGTGGTCAGCCCCAAAAAGACCGTGGAGGGTGCCATCGGCGGCGTGCTGGGCACCATGGTGTTCGGCGTGGTGGCGACCCTGATCTACTCGGTGGCCGCCGACCGCATGGAAGCCTTTACCCGCTCCAACATCGGCGTGTCGATGTACGTCATCATTGCCCTGCTGGGCTGTGTGGCGGCGGTGCTGGGCATTTATGGTGACCTGTTTGCCAGCGTGGTCAAGCGCCAGTGCGGCATCAAGGACTACGGCACCATTTTCCCGGGCCACGGCGGCATTCTGGATCGTTTTGACAGCGTGATGTTCATTGCGCCCTTCGTGACCATGGTCATCACGGCGGTGTTCTACAAGTAAAAGGGGGAACGTGCCATGTCGAAAAAAATTACGCTGCTGGGCTCCACCGGCTCCATCGGCACCCAGAGCCTGGATGTGATCCGGGCACAGGGGTATGAGGTGTTCGGCCTGTCGGCCCACAGCCATGTGGAAAAGATCCTGCAGCAGATCGAAGAATTCCACCCAAAATACGTCTGCATGACCGACCCGGACGCCGCCGCAAGGCTGGACGCCGCGCTGTCCGGCCGGGCGGGTGCGCCCAAATTGCTCACCGGCCCGGAGGGGCTGCGGCAGCTGGCCGCACTGGACGGCCCGGACGTGGTGCTGAACAGTGTGGTGGGCATTGCGGGCCTGGGTGCCAGCCTGACTGCCATTGAGAGCGGCCACGATCTGGCCCTGGCCAACAAGGAGAGCCTTGTCACCGGCGGCCATCTGGTCACCCGGGCGGTGGCACAGCACGGCGTGAAGCTGCTGCCCGTGGACAGCGAGCATTCGGCCATCTTCCAGTGCCTGCAGGACAAGGAGAGCGCCCCCAGCCTGACCAAGATCCTGCTCACGGCGTCCGGCGGGCCGTTCTTCGGCATGAAAACCGAGGAACTGCGCACCAAGACCAAGGCGGACGCCCTCAAGCACCCCAACTGGAACATGGGGGCCAAGATCACCATTGACTCCGCCACCCTCATGAATAAGGGTCTGGAACTCATTGAGGCGGTGTGGCTGTTCGGCCTGCCGCCGGAGAAGATCCAGATCGTGGTGCAGCGCCAAAGCATCGTGCACTCGGCGGTGCAGTTCAGCGATCATTCGGTCATTGCCCAGCTGGGCGTGCCGGATATGCGCATCCCCATCCAGTACGCCCTGACCTACCCCAAGCGGGTGCCGGGCGTGGTGCCGGAGCTGGACTTTGCGGCCCTGAAGGTGCTGACCTTTGATGTGGCCGACGAAGAGACCTTCCGCTGCCTTGCCGCCTGCAAAAAGGCCATCAAGAAGGGCGGCCTTGGCCCCTGCGCGGCCAACGGTGCCAACGAGGAAGCCGTGAAGCTGTTCCTGGAGGACAAGATCGGCTTTTTGGACATCGGCCGTCTGGTGGAAGCCGTCGTGGACAGCGACCGCTTCGGCGGCGACTACACCCTCAGCGATGTGTACGAGTGCGACCGCATGGCACGGGAGTTCGTGCGGGCACATCTTTGATTTTTAGGAGTACGAATGTCAGTTTTTATCACGCTGCTTGCAGCGCTGTTCGTGTTCAGCGCCGTGATCGCTATCCATGAGTTCGGCCACTTTGCGGTGGCAAAGCTCTGCGGCATCCGGGTCAACGAGTTTTCCATCGGCATGGGCCCGGCCCTCTGGAAAACCGTCCGCAAGGGCACCCAATACACCCTGCGGGCCCTGCCGGTGGGCGGCTATGTGGCGCTGGAAGGGGAGGAAAGCCCCGAGAGCCAGCAGGCCGAAGCCGCCCGTGACCGGCGGGAGAAAGCGGCACCCGCCCCGGTGCCGCCGGAAGAAGGCACCGGCATCCCCCTGAACGAGGCCCCGGTCTGGCAGCGGATGCTGGTGATGGTGGCCGGTGCGGTCATGAACTTTGTGCTGGGGTTCGTGGTGCTGCTGATCCTGCTCACGGCCCAGAGCTCCCCGCTGACCAGCAAGGTGATCTATGCCGTGGAGGACAGTGCCCTCTGCGGCCAGACCGGCCTGCAGGCGGGGGACGAGATCGTTGCGGTGAACGGCCGCCGCTGCTTCGTGGCCAATGATATCATCTATGAGCTGGTGCGCACCGAGCAGTACCGGGCTGACTTTACCGTACTGCGGGACGGCCAGACCGTGGAGCTGCCGGATGTGCAGTTCGACACCTGGACGGACGAAGCCGGGCAGGTGCACATGAGCCTGGGCTTTACCGTGTACGGGTTGGCCAAGACGCCCCGCAATGTGCTGCGGGAGGCCGGCAACAGTATGCTGTACTACGGGCGCATCATTTTTACCTCCCTCGCGGACCTGCTCCGCGGGCGGGAGAACATCAACAATCTTTCCGGGCCGGTGGGCATCGTGACGGCCATCGGGCAGGCGGCCAGCTACGGTTGGCAGGATCTGCTGCAGCTGTTGGCCCTCATCACCATCAACCTGGGCATCTTCAACCTGCTGCCCTTCCCGGCGCTGGACGGCGGCAAGGTGGTGTTCCTGGCCATTGAGGGCATCACCGGCCATGCTGTGCCGGAAAAGCTGCAGGGCAGCCTGACCGTTGCGGCCTTTGCGCTGCTGTTCGGGCTGATGATCTTTGCAACCTACAACGATATCATCCGGCTCATCACCGGAGCTGTATAACAGAAAGGGGAACCACAGGATGCGGCAGTTGAAACGAGAAGTGAAGATCGGCAATGTGACCATTGGCGGCAACCATCCCATTGCGGTGCAGACCATGCTGAATGTGCCGGTGGAGGACATTGCCGGCAATGTGGCACAGGCAAAGCGGTGCGAAGCCGCCGGCTGCCAGATCCTGCGGGTGACCTGCCCCAGCGCAGCCGACGCCAAGTGCATCGAGGCCGTGAAGAACGCGGTGAGCATCCCCATCGTGGCGGATATCCACTTTGACTACCGCGCTGCGCTGGCCTGCGCCGACGTGGGCGTGGACAAGATCCGCATCAACCCCGGCAACATCGGCGACGACGACCGGGTGAAGGCGGTGGTGGACGCCTGCCAGCAGAAGAACATCCCCATCCGCATCGGCGTCAACGGCGGCAGCCTGGAAAAGCACATTCTTGCCAAGTACGGTGCCCCTACCCCGGAAGCTATGGTGGAGAGCGCCCTGTACCATGTGCGCCTGCTGGAAAAGTTCGACTTCAACAACATCGTCATTTCCATCAAGAACTCCAACGTGCCCCGCATGATGGAGGCTTACCGCCAGCTGAGTGCCGTCACCGACTACCCACTGCATGTGGGTGTGACCGAGGCCGGCACCTATCAGATGGGCCTGCTCAAGAGCGGCATGGGCATCGGCGGTATGCTGCTGGAGGGCATCGGCGACACCATTCGCGTTTCGCTGGCTGCCGAGCCGGAAAAGGAAGTGGAAGCCGGTTACAACATCCTGCGGGCCGTGGGCTTCCCGGTGGCAGGGCCGGAGGTCATCACCTGCCCCACCTGCGGCCGCACCCAGTACCCCTGCACCGAGATCGCCAACGAGGTGGAAAAGCGGCTGCAGGGCTACAAAAAATCCATCAAGGTGGCGGTAATGGGCTGTGTGGTCAACGGCCCCGGTGAGGCCCGGGAGGCCGACATCGGCATTGCCGGCGGCAAGGGCGAAGCCGTGCTGTTCCTCCACGGCAAGCCGGTGAAAAAGCTCACCGGTGACAACATTCTGGATCAGTTCATGGACGAGATCTATAAACTGTAAACACTGTATTTTCTCTGCTGCCACGCCTGCGGACACAGGCGCGGCAGTTTGTGCTGTATAAAAAGGAGTACCATTCGTGACACCACTCGTTTCCCAGCTCTGGCCCCAGTTCATGGCGGACCCGGCGTTTGCGTCCTGCTTCGGGCAGGTGATCGTGGAACATGCCCGCATGCTGCGGCAGAGCCAGCAGGTCATTTTTACCCTGCGCAGCGCCGCCCCGCTGGACAAGGGCTTGTGCGCCCGGCTGCTGGCCTCGCTGCAGCCGGATTATGAGGGCTTTGAACTGAAGATCGAGAACCACTTCGGCTATGCCATGCTGGACGAAGCCGCCCTGCGGGACCTGCTGGAGGAAATGAAGGCGGACGGCGTGCCCATCAACGGCTTTCTGGACCGGTGCAGCATCACCATCCTGGGGCAGAGCATCACCGTCGGGGTGCGCCACGGCACGAAGTTTTTGCAGGAGATGGGCTTTGAAAAGCTGCTGGCAGACTGCATCGCCCGCCACACCGGGGTGACGCCCAAAGTCAGCCTGATCAGCGCTGTAAGCGAGGCCGAGCAGCACCAGATGGAAGAGAAGCTGGAGCGCAAGATCGCCCCGCCGGTGGTCAAGTTCGAGAAAAAGAATACCGCTCCGTCCATCAAGGTGGAGGGGCTGGACCTGACCGACAAGCCGGTGACCATCTTCCACGGCAAAATGTTCACCCCCAAAAACCTCACCCCCCTCAAGGATCTGGGCGGCGAGGGCGGCAAGTGCACCATCTGGGGCGATGTGTTCTTTACCGAGGTCAAGGGCAACTATCGCAAGATCTACACCGTGTCCATCACCGACTACACCGGCTCCATCAACCTCAAGATCCGCGCGCAGGAAGGCGAGGACTGCTCCAAGTGGGAGAGCATCGGCAAGGGTACCACGGTCATCGTGCGCGGCGACTGCTCCTATGATAAGTACGAGCATGACTACATCGTGTACCCCTACGATGTGCTGTTCGTGGAGCGCAAAAAGCGGGAGGACACCGCCCCGGTCAAGCGAGTGGAGCTGCACCTGCACACCAAACTGTCCAGCATGGACGGCTTCTGCGACCCCGGCGGCATCGTGCGGCTGGCCCACCGCATGGGGCACCCGGCCATTGCCATCACCGACCACGGCGTGTGTCAGGGCTACCCGGAAGCCATGCTGGCGGCCGATGACATCCACAAGAAAGACCCGGACTTCAAGCTCATCTACGGCTGTGAGGCCTACTTTGTGGACGATATGATCCCCTGCGTGTACGGCGTGCAGGAGCAGCCCCTGACCGGGGAATTTTGCGTGTTCGACACCGAGACCACCGGCCTGGACCCCGGCGTGGAGTATATGACCGAGATCGGCGGCGTCATCGTGCGCAACGGCGAGGTGATGGAGGAATTTGACACCTTTGTCAAGCCCGGCAAGCCCATCACCCCCAAGATCACCGAGATCACCGGCATCACCAACGAGATGGTGGCCGATGCCCCCAGCGAGAAGGAAGCGCTGGAAGCGTTCCTCAAGTTTGCGGGGGGCCGCATTCTGGTGGGCCACAATGTGCACTCCTTCGATATGCGTTTTCTGCGGGCTGCCGCCAAACGCAGCGGCATCTCGCTGGAAAATGTGACCTATATCGACACCCTGACCATGGCGCAGGCGATGTACCCCGGCCTGCACAACTACAAGCAGGGCACCATCAACAAGCATCTGGAGCTGCCCGCCTACGAGGCACACCGCGCCTGCGAGGACTCCGCCGCACTGGGCCGCATCTTCTGTGTGATGCTGAAGGACCTGGAAGAAAAACAGGTGACGAAGGTCAGTGAGATCAACACCGGCCTGGGCGGCAACCGCGAGGTGCTGAAAAAGAAGTATTACCACCTGATCATCCTGGTCAAGAACCAGATGGGCCTGAAGAATCTGTACAAGATCGTGAGCGAGGCCCACGTCAACTACTTCTTCAAAAAGCCCCGGGTGCCCCGCAGCCTGCTGAATAAATACCGGGACGGCCTGCTGCTCACCAGTGCCTGCGAGGCCGGTGAGCTGTATCGTGCCATCGTGGACGGCACCCCCTACGAGGAACTGAAGAAAATTGCCTCCTACTACGACATTCTGGAGATCCAGCCCCTGGGCAACAATGCCTACATGGTGCGCGAGGGCAAGGTGGACAGCGAGGAGAAGATCAAGGACTTCAACCGCACGGTCATAAAGCTGGGCGAGGACCTGCACAAGCCGGTGATCGCCACCGGCGACGTGCACTTCACCGAGCCGGAAGATGCCGTGTACCGTGCGGTGCTGCAGGCGGGCAACGGCTTCAAGGATGCCGACAACCAGCCGCCGCTGTTCTTCCGCACCACACAGGATATGCTGGACCAGTTCTACTATCTGCCCAAGGAGAAGGCCTACGAGGTGGTGGTCAAGAACCCGCGCAAGATCGCGGCCATGATCGACAACACCGTGCGGGCCATCCCGCGGGGCACCTACCCGCCCAGCATCGAGGGCGCGGAACAGCAGCTGCGCGACGCCACCTGGGAGCACGCCAAGCGGGACTACGGCGACCCCCTGCCCGAGATCGTGGAAAAGCGGCTGCAGAAGGAGCTGGACTCCATCTGCGGCCACGGCTACGCGGTGCTGTATGTCATCGCGGTCAAGCTGGTGGCCTACTCCAACGCGGGCGGCTATCAGGTGGGCAGCCGTGGTTCGGTGGGCTCGTCGGCTGTAGCCCACTTCTCCGGCATCTCGGAGGTGAACAGCCTGCCGCCCCATTACCGCTGCCCCAAGTGCAAGTACAGCGAGTTCATCACGGACGGCAGCGTGGACGACGGCTTTGACCTGCCGGACAAGAACTGCCCCCACTGCGGCACCCGGATGCTGGTGGACGGCCACGATATCCCCTTCGAGACCTTCCTGGGCTTCTACGGCGACAAGGAACCCGATATCGACCTGAACTTCTCCGGTGAGTATCAGTCCAACGTGCACCGCTACACCGAGGAGCTGTTCGGCAAGGCCAACGTGTTCAAGGCCGGTACGGTGTCCGGTATTCAGGACAAGACCGCTTACGGCTACGTCAAGAAGTATCTGGAAGAGCGGGGCCGCACCGTGAACCATGCGGAGGAAAACCGCCTGACGCTGGGCTGCACCGGCGTCAAGCGTACCACGGGCCAGCACCCCGGCGGCATGGTCGTGGTGCCGGACACCTATGAAATTTACGATTTCTGCCCCATCCAGCACCCGGCAGATGACGTGGCAGGCGGCCTGCTGACCACTCACTTCGAGTTCAAGTATCTGCACGATACCCTGCTCAAGCTGGACGAGCTGGGCCACGATATGCCCACCTTCTACAAGTATTTTGAGGAATACACCGGCATCCCGGTGGACAGCATCCCCATGAACGACCCCAAGGTGTACAGCCTGCTCACCAGCCCGGAAGCGCTGGGCGTGACCCCGGAACAGATCGACAGCCAGACCGGTACCTTCGGCATCCCGGAAATGGGCACCAACTTCGTGCGCGGCATGCTGGTGGAGGCCCGGCCCAAGAACTTTTCGGAGTTGATCCAGATCTCGGGCCTGTCCCACGGCACCGACGTGTGGACCGGCAACGCGGATGAGCTGATCCGCAGCGGCACCTGCACCATCGCAGAGGTCATCGGCTGCCGTGACAGCATCATGCTGTACCTGCTGCGCAAGGGGTTGGAACCCAAGATGGCCTTTGACATCATGGAGGCCGTGCGTAAGGGCAAGGTGGCCAAGGGCGGTTTCAAGGACGGCTGGGAGGAAGCCATGCGGGAGCACGATGTGCCGGACTGGTACATCGAGAGCTGCCGCAAGATCAAATATATGTTCCCCAAGGCCCACGCGGTGGCCTATCTGATGAGTGCCATCCGTCTGATGTGGTTCAAAATCTACAAGCCGCAGGCTTTCTATGCGGTGTACTTCACCGTGCGCGGCGACGACATCGACTATGAGGCCGCCATCGGCGGGGCTGCTGTGGCCCGTGCTCACATGGAAGAGGTCAAGCGCCGCCTGAAGGAGGAAAAGAACGCCAAGGACGAGGACGTTCTGGTGAGCCTGCAGCTGGTGAACGAAATGCTGGTGCGCGGGTACGAGTTCTTGCCCATCGAGCTGGGCAAGAGCCGCGGCTCCAAATATGTGGTGGAGGACGGCAAGGTGCGCCTGCCCTTCAGTTCTCTGAAGGGTCTGGGCGGTGCTGCTGCCGACGCGCTGGAGCGGGTGACCATCCACGGTGAAGAGTACCTCTCGGTGGAAGAGCTGCAGCAGGCCTCCGGCGTCGGTCAGGGCATCCTGGACCGTCTGCGTCAGGTGGGCGCCCTGGGCGACCTGCCGGAGAGCAGCCAGGTGAGCTTCTTCTGATAAAAAAACTTGACACCATATGTGACACCACATATAATAGAAGCAGGAGCATGAACGATGTCAAAATGGGATAAACTGATCGCACGCATCTGTGCACTTTCCAAAGATATGCGGTTCGATGAGCTGCGCAAGGTGCTGGAAAGCTACGGCTATGTGATGTATGCGCCCCGGAGCGGGAGCAGCCACTACACCTTCCGCAAGGCGGGGTGCCAGCCGATCACGATCCCGAAGCATGAGCCAATCAAAAAGGTATACGTTGAGATGGTGAGGCAGATCGTAGAGAGTGAGGCGAAGAACGATGAAAACGCTGAATGAATATCTTGCCATGCCCTATCGGATGGAGATCGTGGAGGACCGGGAAGAGGGCGGTTTCGTAGTTTCCTTTCCGGAGCTGCCGGGTTGCATCACCTGCGGCGAAACGCTGGAAACCGCTGTGGCGAACGCACAGGATGCCAAAAAAGCCTGGCTGGAAGCAGCCCTTGCGGACGGTGTGACGATCCAGGAGCCGGATAGTCTGGAAAAATACTCCGGACAGTTCAAGCTGCGGATGCCGCGCAGCCTGCACCGCGCATTGGCAGAGCACTCCCAGCAGGAGGGCATCAGCATGAACCAATACTGTGTGTATCTGCTGGCCAAGAACGACGCTCTGCACGCGGGCTGACAAGCGGACCGCGACACAACAAAAACTCCCCCTGCGGTGGGCATTTGCTCACGGCAGGGGGAGTTGCTGTTTTTCAGGGAACAGGTCAGCCGGAGGAATTGCTTACTCCACGCTGATCATATAATAATACACGGGCTGGCCGCCGCGGATGTGGCTGACCTCCACATGGTTCGGGCACTTGGCCTTGACCATCTCGGTGACCTTCTCGGCGTCCTCGTCGCTCACGTCGCAGCCGGAAATGATGGTGACAAAGCAAGAGTCCTTTTTGCACATACCCCGGGCCAGACGATAGGTGGCCTTGGTGATATCGGTGGAGGTGGAAACGATCTTGCCGTTTTCCAGTGCCATGATCTCGCCCTTCTTGATGCGCTTGCCGTCGTACTCGCTGTCGCGGGCGGCGTAGGTGATCAGGCCGGTGGACACCTTGTCGGCAGCCGCCATCATGTTGATGGTGTTGGTCTCGGCGTTCACAGAGGGGTCGAAGTTCAGCATGGCGGTGATGCCCATGGGCACGGTGCGGGTGGGCAGAACCACGACCTGACGGTCGGCCAGTTTCTCGGCCTGCTCGGCGGCCATGATGATGTTCTTGTTGTTGGGCAGAACGAACACGGTCTTGGCCGGCACGCTCTGGATGGCTGCCAGAATGTCCTCAGTGGAGGGGTTCATGGTCTGGCCGCCGGAGACCACGGCGTCCGCAGCCAGGTCGGTGAACACGGACTTCAGGCCCTCACCGGCAGCCACGGCCACAAAGCCGTAGTCACGGCTGGGGTCCACAGCAGCGTAGACGAACTCGCTGGCCTGAGAGGGAGCCTTCTCGGCAGAGGCCTGCTTCTCCAGGCTCTTGCCCTGCTTCTGGCGGGCCAGGAACTGCTCGTGCATGTTCTCGATCTTGAAGTTGGTCAGGTAGCCGTACTTGATGGCCTCGCTCAGGATCTTGCCGGGGTCGGCGGTGTGGACATGCAGGTTGATCACATCATCGTCCTCAATGCACACCACGCTGTCGCCGTTGGACTCGGCAAAGGCACGCATCTTGGCGGCGCTGGCACCCTCGTACTTGTTGATGAGGAACTGGGTGCAGTAGCCGTTCTTGATGTCCTCCACCTTCATCAGGTCATCGGTGAACACGCCCTTGCCGGCGTTCTCGGTGGAGAGCTTTGCCTTGTTGGGGGCAGCCTCGCCGCCGGCCACGATGGGCTCGCCGTGGAACACCTTGCCCATGCCCTCAAAGATGATCAGGATGCCCTGACCGCCTGCGTCCACGACGCCGGCCTTCTTCAGAACAGGCAGCAGGTTGGGGGTGTCGTCCAGGGCTTCCTGACCGGCAGCCATCACAACGTCCCACAGGGCGGGCACATCGGCGGCATCGCTGGCGGCAGCCTTTTCGCTGGCCACGCGGGCCACGGTGAGAATGGTGCCCTCGGTGGGCTTCATCACGGCCTTGTAGGCACCCTCGACGCCCTTCTGCAGGGCAGCCACGATGTCGGCCACGTCGGCTTCCTTCTTGCCTTCCAGCGCCTTGGAGAAGCCGCGGAACAGCAGGCTGGTGATGACGCCGGAGTTGCCGCGGGCACCGCGCAGCATGGCGGAAGCAGCGGTCTTGGCGGCTTCCGCCACGGTGCAGCTGTCATCCAGGGCTTCCAGCTCGCGCACGGAAGCACCCACGGTCATGCCCATGTTGGTGCCGGTGTCGCCGTCCGGGACGGGGAAGACGTTCAGCTCATCCACGCGGGAGCGCTGATTGTTGATGTTGTTGGCGCCGGAAATGATGGCGTCGCGCAGGATCTTACCAGAAATCATTGTTTTAAACTCCTTATCAGGCCGGAAAAATTCCGGCAGCCGGGGATACAGACGGACATCAGGCGATCACATCGTCCACCGAGACCACCACGCGGGCGACCTTCAGGCCGGTGGCCTGCTCGACTTCGTCCTTGACGCGGTGCGAGATGCTGCGGGCAGCGGTGGAAATGTTCAGCCCATAGCTGACAGCGATGTGCAGCTCGATCACGAGACGTCCATTCTCCTGCGTGACGCGGACACCCTTTTCGGAATAATCGGAACCATGGACCAGGCTGCGCACAGCGTCGGTCATATCACGGGGTGCCATTGCGGCAACGCCGTAGCAGTGTTTGGTCGCCTCACCCACGAGGGTCGAAAAATACCCGGCGGTAAAGCTGACATCTCCCAGCGGGAAACGGGAAGTGATCATAATCGCTCTGCTCCTTTATGTTATTTTTCAGAAAACACATTCAGGGTCTGGGGCCGTGCAGGCGGGCCAAACCCGCAGACTGCACCGAGAAACACCCGCTCTATTATACAACTTTGATGCGCGGTTGTACAGTTCAAATTGCTGGCAGCGGGGCTTTTTTGGCTGTTTTGCGTCCTTTGCCCACAAATTTGCGGGCAAAACTGTACGGCTGGGCAGAGCAGTGCGTTCGTTCGACAGGGCATGACCGTCCGGGTGTGATATGCTGTCCGGTGCACAGCGGCCGCGCTGCGGCAGAAGTATGACGGATGCCTGCAAACAATCTGTAAAAAAATTATAAAAACTCCCTCCGGATGCTTTATCCCTCTATGAAAAAGTGCTAAAATGAAAGCAGAGAGAGGGGATGCGCACCGGGCGGTGTGTGTCCCCTGTAAAACGAGCAGACCCAAATCATCCATCCGGCCGCACGCGCCGTGCATAAAATACCGATTTAGGAGTTGTTGGCATGAACATTCTGTTTTTCCTCTCCCCCAAGCAGGATCTGATGTACGTTTACGACGATTTTACCCTCCGGCAGACGCTGGAAAAATGGGAGAACAACCGCTACGCCTCCATCCCGGTGCTCAATCGCCGGGGCGAGTATGTGGGCACCCTGACCGAGGGAGACATCCTCTGGGGGCTGAAAAAATACCACGGGCTGGATCTGGAAGCCGCAGAGGACGTGCCCATCTCGGCTTTTCCCCACAAGCGGGATTACAAGGCGGTGACCGTGACCACCAGCATGGACCAGCTGATCGAAGCCGCCATGAACCAGAACTTTGTGCCTGTGGTGGATGACCGGGGTATCTTCATTGGCATCGTGCGCCGGCAGGCCATCATCCGCTACTGCTACGAAAAGTCCCGCGCGGAGGAAGCGCCGCAGCCCGGCCGTGTGGTGCCGGAATACGCCGCCGCCCACTGAGCGCCGGAAAACAACCGGACCTGCAATGCTCCACCTTCCCATTTTTGGGAGGGTGGAGCATTTTTTGTGCAAAAATCCCCGGAAAAGCCTTGAAAGTCCGATTTATGGGATGCCGCATGTGCGATAATACAGCCACAGGGAGCCACCGGCAGCGGGAACCGCCCGGTGCAGGCAGGCTCCCGACAGAACAAAACAGGAGGGGAACACGATGAAGGATTTTGAGATGCGTTATGTGGGCAGCCATGTGGAGGTGTACACCGGCAGCGGGGTGTTCCTCTTTTCGGCCGATACCGTGCGCGAGGCGATGGAGGAGCTGGCCGAGTGACATGGTTTGAAATAACTAATGTAAAATCTGCGTAAAATGTTTGAAAAGGAACCGTAACGAAATGATTGAAAACCAGCAAAATGTGTGGAAAAAGTGATTTTCTTGTAAAATAAACCTTGTTGTGGCAGGGGGATTGATGGTATAATAAGCATAGTGTGAGCGCTGAAACGGAGCCGTGCGCGTGGACGCATGGGGGCGCTGCATGACAAAGGAAAAACGGCTGCCGGGGTACGGGTCCCGCCAAAGGCGGGGCAGGGCCCGGCGGCTGTGTGCTGTTATTGGAAGAAACAGGAAGATCGTATTTAGGAGTATCGCTATGGATATCACACACATTACCTCTCTGCTGGGCGGCATTGCGTTGTTTTTGTATGGCATGTCGATCATGGGCGCGGGCCTGGAAAAGCTGGCCGGCGGCAAAATGCAGGGGGTGCTGCAAAAACTGACCTCCTCCACCATCAAAGGTGTCATTTTTGGCACCCTGATCACGGGCGTGATCCAGTCGTCGGCTGGCACGGTGGTGATCTGTGTGGGCCTGGTCAACTCCGGTATCATGACGCTGACGCAGTCGGTGGGCGTGATCATGGGTGCAAACATTGGTACGACGGTGACCGGTCAGCTGATCCGCATGGCGGATATTTCAGGCGACAGCCTGTGGCTGACCCTCATGCAGCCCAAGACGTTTGCGCCCGTGGTGGCGTTTATCGGCTGCATTTTTTATGTGTTCCTGCGCAACGCCAAAAAGAAGAACATCGGCCAGATCATGCTGGGCTTCGGCATCCTGTTCACCGGCATGAGCCTGATGGACACCGGCGTGTCCCCCCTGCGGGAAAGCGCCGCGTTCCAGAACCTGTTCGTCACCATGACCAACCCCATCCTGGGCGTGCTGGTGGGCCTGGTGGTCACGGTGCTCATCCAGTCCTCCTCGGCGTCGGTGGGCATCCTGCAGGCACTGTCCAGTACGGGTCTGGTCACCTTCAGTTCGGCCATCCCCATCATCCTGGGTGCCCACATCGGCACGGCCTTCACCCCGCTGCTCACCATCGGCGGTTCCTCCAAGGACGGCAAGCGCGCCGCCCTCATCCACCTGTACTTCAACGTGATCGGCAGCATCGTACTGCTGGCCCTGATCTATGCGGTGCAGTTCACCTTCGGCATCCCCATGTGGCATGACGTGATGAACAAGAGCTCCATCGCAAACATCCACACCCTGTCCAGTGTGTGTGCCATGCTGCTGTTCCTGCCGTGCAGCGGGGTGCTGTCCAAGCTGGCCATGCTCACGGTGCCGGACAACGCTGAGGAAGCGCAGGAACTGAGCATGCCGGTGCTGGACGAGCGTCTGTTCAAGAGCCCGGCCGTGGCCCTGCAGCAAGCCAAGAACGCGGTGGTCAAAATGTCCCGCCGTGCCGCCCGCAACGTCAATCTGGCTGCGCCGCTGCTGCTGAAGATGGACGAGGACACCGTGAGCGCCATCAAGGTGCGGGAGAACCTCATCGACCGCATGGAGGTGGCCATCTCCAATTACCTTATTAAGATGACCGATCAGGAGCTGGGCGATGACGAGAGCCATGCCGTGACCGAGCTGCTGAACTTTGTCACCGAGTTCGAGCGCATCGGCGACTATGCCGTGAACATCATGGAAAAGGCCGAGGAGCTGAACGAGAAGGAGGCCTCCTTCTCCGAGAGCGCCCAGAAGGAACTCATCCTGCTGGAAAAGGCCGTGGAGCGCATCCTGACCGTGACCGGCGAGGCCTTTGAGGGCGACGACACCCAGAAGGCCATGCAGGTGGAGCCGCTGGAAGAGGTGATCGACGTGATGGTGGAGCGCCTGCGCGACCAGCACATCCGCCGCCTGAAGGACGGCGTGTGCTCCATTGACACCGGCGTGGTGTTCCTGGACGTGCTGAACAACGTGGAGCGCATCTCCGACCACTGCTCCAATGTGGCCGTGCGTATGATCGGCATGGAGGGCGGCGAGGATTACGACTCCCACACCCTCAAGAGCATCATGCACCACAACCCCACCAAGGACTACATGCTGGAGTACGAGCAGTGCCGCAAGGAGTACCTTGTGCCGCTGGAGCAGATGGAAGCCTGACCCCCAAAAAACAACAGCCCCGGACCATTCGGTCCGGGGCTGTTTTGCGCAGATGGATGCCGGAAATGAGGTGCGGGCTCAGTGCGGCACGGCTACCCACTTGTGCGGGCCATGCCAGCCCTTGCCGTCCTCCGGTGCCTTGAGGCAGACGCCGGGGTTGGGCGGGCCGGAGCGCAGGCTCTTGTTCTGCTGATTGCCGCAGAACTTGCACTTGTAGCGGATGCTGACCGGTTCAGACATTTGGATGCACTCCTTCCCTCCGGAAGCCCGGAACTAAGAATCTTTGCTTTGATACTCTGATTATATAATTCTAATGCATCAATGTCAATAAAAATTGGAAGAAACTGAGAAAAATCACCCGCCAAGGTCCTCCAGCAGGGCCTGCAGCTCCGGCAGGCTGTGCACCCGGATGCCGCGCCGGATGCGCAGCACGTCGTTTTCGGGCAGAAGGTTCACATAGATGCCGGTGAGCTGCTGCAGGGCACCGGGGGTGCCGTCGGCATTGCAGGCATACACGGCCACCCGGCCGCCGGTGTCGCACAGGTAGTAGCCCGCCGCCGTGGGAGCTGCCGCCTGCACCAGGGAACTGACGCTGCCGGAAATGGGCGGAGTTTCGTCTGCCGGGGCCTCCGGCAGGGGGAGGCGGGGCAGCGCCATCCAGAACAGACTGAACGCGATGGTGAACACACAGAGCCCGTAGAACAGGCACAGACCGAATTTGCGCATGGGCAGGGAACACCCCTTTCGTGGTTTTACCGGAAGTATGGCCCGGAAGTGCGCCGGAAAATCATTTTTTGCGGTGGAATGCTGTACTTTGCCGGGCCGGATGTGGTATACTGACCATGATTGAATGGGACACCGGCCCCGCGGCAGAAGATTGGTCCTTGCCCGCGTCCGGCCGGCGTGCTATAATATGGTATCGTATGCTGGGTGACCAGCGGTTTTTTAAAATGAAGATCACAGCGCCGCGTGCGCTGCAGTTTACCAGTATGGGTCAGGAGGCGATCCCTATCTCCAGCAATGAGATGAGAAAGATCCACCGGGGCGGCGAAGGCAGTTCTTCGCAGTCTGCGGCGGGACGTAAGGTAAATGTGAGCCAGAGCCGCCGGGAGCAGCCGGTCAGGGAACCCGGGAAGCCCGGAAAGGCTCCGAAGGAACCGAAGGAAAAGGCAAAGCACCCGATCCTGCGGTTCATCGGCCGCACCATTGCCACTCTGCTGTGCCTGGGCATCATGGCCGGCAGCCTGCTGGCCGTGGGCATGGTGTTCTATGTGGTGCAGGCCACGGCCAACGACGGCGACCTGCTGGACCTGGACAACATCCAGCTGAGCCAGTCCAGCGTGGTCATGGCCAACGATCCGGACACCGGTGCACAGGTGGAGTATGCCACCCTGCGCTCCTCCAACAGCCACCGCGTGTGGGCCGACCTGGAGCAGATCCCCACCAACCTGCAGTATGCATTCATCTGCACCGAGGACAAGGATTTCTACAACGAGCCGGGCGTCAACTTCAAACGCACCATTGGTGCCATGGTCAATGAGTATCTGCTGCCCATCTACAGCTCCAAGCAGGGTGCTTCCACGCTGGAGCAGCAGCTCATCAAGAACCTGACCGATGACAACAGCGCCAGCGGCATCGAGGGCGCTCTGCGTAAGCTGCGTGAGATCTACCGTGCGCTCTGCCTGAGCCGCAGTTACTCCAAGGAGACCATCCTGGAGGCGTACCTGAATACCATCAGCTTCACCGGCACCATCCAGGGCGTTCAGACGGCGGCCAACGAGTACTTCAACAAGGACGTCAGCGAGCTGACCCTGTGGGAGTGTGCCACCATCGCTTCCATCACCAAGAACCCCACCAACTACAACCCCTACACCAACCCTGAGAACCTGATCAACCGCCGAAACTTCATCATGTACAACATGTGGCAGCAGGGGGTCATCAGCGAGGAGGACTACCGCAACGCCGCCGCCCAGCCCCTGACGCTGGCGGAGGACGACAGCGTCAAGAAGAACACCTCCGTGACCTCCTACTTCACCGATGCATTGTTCCAGGAAGTGGTGGAGGACATCATGGCCAAGGAGGGCATCTCGGAGGCGGACGCCCAGAAGATGCTGTACACCGGCGGCTTTACCATCGAGGCCACCGTGAACACCAAGCTGCAGTCCCAGATGGAAAACCTGATGCTGAACACCAACGACGCCTACTTCCCGGCCGGCTGGCATGAGGAAGAGGTGACCTCCATTTCGGACGACGACGTGCAGGTGATGAACGAGGACGGCACCCCCAAGACCCGCGTTGCCGAGGACGGCACCGTGTATTATTACCGCAACGTGCGCACCCAGGCGGCCATGGTCACGCTGGACTACGACGGCAACGTGCTGGCCATCGTGGGCGGTCTGGGCGAAAAGACCAAGAGCCTCTCGCTGAACCGCGCCTACAGCGTGGAGCGGCAGACCGGCTCCACCATCAAGCCCATCGGCGCCTATGCACTGGGCGTGGAGTACGGGCTGGTGAACTGGTCCACCATGCTCAACAATTCGCCCCTGTACCAGAAGCAGGACATGGTCATCCGGGATGAGGACTACTGCCGCAAGAACGGCCTGATGGGCCTTTCCGACAAGCAGCTCCGTGCCTACCCCAACGCCTGGCGCAGCTGGCCCCGCAACTACGGCGGCAACTACGGCGACAACAGCGATGTGCCGCTGTGGAACGGCCTGGCCCGCTCCCTGAACACCATTGCGGTGCGTGTGGGCGATCTTGTGGGCGCAAGCAACATCTTCAACTTCCTGTACAACACCCTGCAGCTGACCACGCTGGACCCCACCAATGACGTGGGTCTGGCCCAGATGGTCATGGGCAGCCAGACCAAGGGCGTGACCCCCATGGCACTGGCGGCGGCCTTCCAGATCTTCTACGACGGTGAGTATACCACCCCGCACCTGTACACCCGTGTGCTGGACCGGGACGGCAACATCTACCTGGAAAACAACGCCACCAGCTATCAGGCCCTGACCAGCGACACTGCGTATGTCATGAACCGCCTGCTGAAGAACGTGCTGTACTCCAGCGTGGGCACCGCCAGCGGCCGCTACCCCAAATCCAACGGCATGGAAGCCTTTGGCAAGACCGGTACGGCCAGCGATGAAAAGGATCTGTGGTTCGTGGGCGGCACCCCCTACTACGTCACGGCCGTGTGGTGGGGCTACGATGCGCCCTATGACATGACCAAGACCCTGACCAAGCAGCAGGCTAAGACCCGTACCTGCGTCATGGCCTGGAAGGCCCTGATGGAACAGGCGCAGGCAGACCTGCCGTACAAGGCCTTCCCGGCCTCGTCCGGGGTGGTGGAGCGCCGCTACTGCACCCAGAGCGGCCTGCTGGCCGGCAGCTCCTGCCCCAGCACGGCAGTGGGCTACTACCGTGCCGACGACCTGCCCGACACCTGCACCTACTCGCACGGTGCCTCCACGCAGGCAGCGGATCCGGCGGCCCCGGCAGAGGATGCTCCCCAGCAGACTGTCATCCCCACAGATACAAGCAACCTCGATACCGACTGATCTGTGCGCCGAGCGTGGACGAAGAACAACAAAAGTCGCACTTTTGCGCCCCCAGAGCCGCAATACCGGCAAGGAAAAACGGTACTTCACGAGTCAAAACTGGATAATCTGCCAAAATCACATCCGGCCTCTTGCATTGCAGGGGGTCGGATGTTATTATATTCTCTGCAAGAACACTTGTGTTTGTGAGGTGAACAAGTTGGAACGCCGCTTTTATCTGGTGGACGCACAGGTCCTGCCGGAGGTATTTCTCAAGGTGGTCCGCGCCAAGGAGCTTCTGGCCAGCGGGGAAGCGCGCAGCATTTCGGCTGCGACCCGCGCCGTGGACCTGTCGCGCAGCGCTTTTTATAAGTATAAAGATTGCATCTTTGATTCCGAGAACGACCGCGAGGTGGTCACCGTGATGGCCACCCTGCGGGACGAGACCGGTGCACTGCAGAGCCTGCTGGCCGGCATCAGTGCCGCCGGGGCCAGCATCGTGACCATCAACCAGTCCACGCCGGAAAACGGGGCTGCCCTTGTGGCGGTGACCATCCGCACCGATACCATGCAGATGACGCCGGAGGAGCTGACTGAAAAGCTCTCCCGCCAGCGCATGGTGGTGGGCGTGCACTGCGGGTACAATCTGTAACAGAGGGAGAGGGAACGCAAATGGCTAAAATTGCAATTCTGGGCTTTGGCACGGTGGGCAGCGGCGTGTACGAGGTGCTGTGCCGCAACGCTGCGGGCGTGTCGCGCCGCGCCGGGGAGCCGGTGGAGGTCAAGTACATCCTGGACCCGAAGGATTTTTCGGGTCATCCGGCTGCAAACCTGTTCGTCAAGAGCATCGACACCATCCTGCAGGACCCGGAGGTCCGGGTGGTGGTGGAGACCATCGGCGGCACCCGTTTTGCCTACCCATACGTTAAGGCCTGCCTGGAGAGCGGCCGCAGCGTGTGCACCTCCAACAAGGAGATGGTGGCCACCTACGGTGCCGAGCTGCTGGGTCTGGCCAAGGCCCACGACTGTGCCTTCCTGTTTGAGGCATCCGTGGGCGGCGGCACCCCCATCATCACCCCCATGCACCAGTGCCTGGCCGCCAACGTCATCAGCGAGGTGGAAGGCATCGTGAACGGCACCACCAACTTCATGCTCACCAATATGGTGCGTGAGAACCTGAGCTTTGACGATGCGCTGAAGGTCGCCCAGGAGCTGGGCTACGCCGAGACCAAGGACCCCAGCGACGATGTGGACGGCCGCGACGCCTGCCGCAAGATCGCCATCCTGTCCTCCATGGTCTGCGGCCACCAGATCTACCCCCAGAACATCCCCACCCGCGGCATCCGTGCCATCACCACCGCCGATGTGGAAGCGGCTGAGAAGCTGGGCTGCGTGATCAAGCTCATTGCCTGGATGAAGCGGGGCAAGGACGGCAGCGTGGCTGCCGGTGTGGAGCCCTGCCTGGTGCCCCGGGCCAACCAGCTGGCCAGCGTGGACGACGTGTTCAACGCGGTGCTGGTCAAGGGCGATATGCTGGGCGACGTGGTGTTCTACGGCAAGGGCGCGGGCAAGCTGCCCACCGCCAGCGCCGTGGTGGCTGACGTGGTGGACGCCCTGAAGCACGGCTCCAAGGTGCACGACAGCCTGTTCTGGCAGCCTGCCGAGCCGGTGGACGGCATGCTCACCGACCCGACCCCTGCCGCATATTATGTGCGTGTGGCGGGCATTGCTCCTGCTGTGGCGGAAGCCATCTACGGCTACGGCAAGGTGGTGGATGAGCGCTACGACGGCTGCGCCTACTTTGTGGAGCGCGCCGACGAAAAGGCACTGGCCGAGGCAGCACGCAAGGTGGAGGCCATGGGCGGCAGCGTGAAGCTGGTGCTCAAGCGCCTGCCCGAGGAAGCATAAGAAAGGGGGCACCGGCAATGAAGATCAAGGTTTCGGTCCCGGCCACCAGCGCGAACATCGGCTCCGGCTTCGATGCGCTGGGCCTGGCGGTCACCCTGTACAACACGGTGACCTTTGAAGAAAGCGAAGTGCTGGACATCTCGTCCGCAGACGGTACCCGCATCCCCCGCGGCGAGAGCAACCTGGTGTACCGCTCGGCCAAGGGACTGTTCGAGAAGGTGGGCAAGCAGATCCCGCCCCTCAAGATCACCCAGACCAACCCCATCCCCATGGCGCGGGGCCTGGGCTCCTCGTCGGCCTGCATCATCGCGGGCCTGCTGGGTGCCAACCGGATGCTGGGCGATGTGCTCAACACCCAGGAGCTGCTGACGCTGGCCACCTCCATCGAGGGGCATCCGGACAACGTGGCCCCGGCTTTGCTGGGCGGCCTGACCAGCAGCGTGTTCGAGGACGGCAAGGTGTACTCGGTCAAGCGGAACGTGGACGAAACGCTCTGCTTTGCCGCCATCGTGCCGGACTACAAGCTGCTGACCGAAGCGGCCCGCGCGGCACTGCCCAAGGAAGTGTCTCACAAGGATGCGGTGTATAACCTGTCCCGCGCGGCACTGGTGCCGGCGGCCTTCTGTGAGGGACGGCACGACCTGCTGGCCATTGCCACCGAGGATAAGCTGCACCAGCCCTACCGCATGCCCCTGATGCCCGGCTCCAAAGAAGTGTTCGACATGGCACGTCTGTGCGGGGCAAAGGCTGTGTATGTGTCCGGCGCGGGCAGCACCGTGATGGCGGTGGCCGAAAAAGCCGATGCCGAAAAGTTCTATACCAAGCTGGAAAAGGGTCTGGAGCTGCTGGAAGGTCTGGACGGATGTGAAGCATTTACACTGCTGCGACTGGATGCCGATAACACCGGCGCAACCGTGGAATGATAAATGGGGAAAGGAAGTGCAAGGAGACTGCCTGCTGCTTCCACCCGGCGTACCCCCTCGCGGTTCCGAGGGGCAAAAAGAGGAGAGTGACAAGATATGGCGTTGATCGTACAGAAGTTCGGCGGTTCTTCGGTGAAGGACCGGGACCGTATCTTCAACGTAGCACGCATCGTGGCCAACACCCACAACGCGGGCAATGATGTAGTAGTGGTGGTGTCCGCACAGGGCGACACCACCGATGACCTGATCGCCAAGGCAGGGGAGATCACCCACAACCCCTCGGCGCGTGAGATGGATATGCTGCTGGCCACCGGCGAGCAGATCAGCATTTCGCTGCTGGCCATGGCCCTGAACGAGCTGGGCTGCCATGCCATCAGCCTGACCGGCTGGCAGGCGGGCTTCCGCACCGACCGTGCCTACACCAAGGCCCGCATCAGCCGCCTGGAGACCGAGCGTATCTCCTCCGAGCTGGAGCGCAACCGCGTGGTGGTGGTGGCAGGCTTCCAGGGCCTGAACAAGCTGGATGACATCACCACCCTGGGCCGCGGCGGCTCCGACACCAGTGCCGTTGCCATTGCAGCAGCCCTGCACGCAGACCGCTGTCAGATCTTTACCGACGTGGAAGGCGTTTACACCGCCGACCCCCGCAAGGTGCGCAACACCCGCAAGCTGGACGAGATCACCTTTGACGAGATGCTGGAACTGGCATCCCTGGGCGCACAGGTGCTGAACAACCGCAGTGTTGAGCTGGCAAAGAAGTATAACGTGGAGCTGGAGGTGCTCTCCAGCCTGAATCCCGTTCCCGGTACGGTAGTCAAGGAGGTTACAAAGGACATGGAAGGTATGCTGATCAAGGGCGTCGCAAAGGACACCGACGTTGCCGTTATTACGATTCTGAACGTTCCCGACGAGCCGGGCATGAGCTTCAAGATCTTTGGGCTGCTGGCTCAGAAGAACATCAACGTGGACATCATCCTGCAGTCCACCGGCCGCGACGGCAAGAAGGACATCAGCTTTACCTGCTCTGAGGGCGAAGCCGACCTGGCCATGCGCGTGCTGAAGGAGAGCGCACACTTCCACGACGTGAGCGTGGATACCACCTGCGCTAAGGTCTCCATCGTGGGTGCCGGCATGCAGAGCCACAGCGGCGTTGCCTCCAAGATGTTCGAGGCACTGTCCAACAACAACATCAACATCAAGATGATCTCCACCAGCGAGATCAAGATCTCCTGCATCATCAACCGTGACGACGCCGACAAGGCTGTCAGCGCGATCCACGATATGCTGTTTGATTGATCTGTAAAAAAATGAAATTTGTGCGCTGTACAGTTTTTTCGGGAACTGTGCGGCGCTCTTTTTGTTAATGGCCTCGCCCTCTCAGTCGCTTACGCGACAGCTCTCCCAAAGGGCGAGCCTCTGGCGAAGAGAAAAACTTTCTGGTTCTGCCAAGGCCTCTCACTTTGGGAGAGGTGGACGCGAACAGCGTGAGCGGACGGAGAGGGCAAGGCCGTGGACGGGGGCGGTCATACTTATTTTACACTTCCGGCGTTTACACAAAATGCAAAGGGGTGTATAATAAATGCTGTATCTGTGCGGCGCTGTGCGCTGCAAATCGGACCGAAAAGGAGCAACGCCGCAGGATGGAACAAAAACGCACCGCGCCCCGGGCGCAAAAGACCCAGCCCCTGACCTACCGTGAATGGAAGCGCCGCAAACAGCTGCGCCTGGCCCGCAACTGGGTGCTGTTTCTGGCCGGGTGCGCCCTGGTGGTGTTCCTGCTGACCAAGGGCATCCTCTGGCTGCTGCCCCACCTGCACGGTGCCGACGGGCCCCAGACCTTTGCCGCCAGCGCCTACGACAGCACCGGCTACCTCTTTGATGCCGACGATGCGCGCCTTGTGCTGGTGAACGCCAATCTGCCCTTTGACGAGGAACCTTCTCCCACGCTGGATGCCGCCGACGAGGCGGGCACCCAGCTGGAAGCGGAGGCCGCGCAGCAGTACCGCAGCATGGCCGCGGCGGCACAGGCCGACGGCATCACCCTGACGCTGGTCACCGGCTATCAGGATGCCAACACCCGCACCGCGGCCCATGAGGCGCAGAAACAGACCTACCTTGCCCGGCACAAGTCGGAAGAGGAAGCATCTGCCCGGGCCGCCGCCATCCTGCCCGAAGCCGATGCCAACGAGCACGGCACCGGCTATGCGGCCGACATCCTCAGCACGGACTACACCGCCCAGGACACCGGCTTTGCCGATACCCGCGCCTACCAGTGGCTCACGGCCTACGCCGCCGAGTACGGCTTTATCCTGCGCTACCCGGAGGACCGGCAGGCCATCACCGGGGTGGTGTTCGAGCCGTGGCACTGGCGGTATGTGGGGGTGGAAAACGCCCTGGCCATCCGTGCCAGCGGCCTGAGCCTGGAGGAATTCCTGGCCGAACAGAAGGCCCTGTGACCTTTGCAAATAAAACGTTCCGCGCCCTGGCGCGGAGACGGAGGAACTGAAATTGGAACGTACTCTCATTGCGCCGGGCGTGCATCTTTCCTGCGACCCGGCGGAAAAATTCAACCGCTGCCGCATCAGCATCCATTTTGCCTTCCCGGCACAGCGGGCCACGGCCACCGCCCACGCCCTGCTGCCGCTGGTGCTGGAGCGCGGCTACGCCGACTGCCCGGACATGACCCTGCTGACCAAGAAGCTGGCAAAGCTGTACGGCGCAGACCTGACCGTGGACGCCCGCCCCATGGGCTGCAACCACAACCTGTGCGTCAGCGTGACCGGCATCAAGGATCGGTTTGCGCTGGAAGGGGAGCCCCTGACCCGTGAATATGCCTCCATTGCGCTGGGGGCGGCTTTCCACCCGGCTTTCGTGGGCGGCGTGTTCGACCCGCAGGCCGTGGAGATCGAAAAGCAGATGCTGAAAAAGGCACTGGAAGATGAACTGAACGACAAGCGCATCTACTGCCTGCGGCAGGCCAACCGGGAATTCTTCGGCGACAGCCCCGCCGCTGTGCGGCAGGAGGGCTATCTGGAAGAGGTGGACGGCCTGACCCCGGAGCAGCTGACCGCGGCTTACCGCGAAATGCTGCGCACCGCCAGCATCGAGCTCATCGTGCTGGGCTGCGACGATGCCCAGACGGCGGCCATCCGGGATGCGCTGCGGACCGAGCTGACCGCCATCGACCGGGCACCCCTGCCGCTGGTGGAAAATATGGCCACCCCCCGGCAGGAGCCGGTGCACAAGACCGAGACCTTTGACATGGTGCAGGCCAAGCTGTGCATGCTGTTTACGCTGGGGCAGCCCATGCAGCCCCAGCAGCTGGCCGCTGTGCGCCTTGCCATGGCTCTGTACGGCGGCAGCGTGACCAGCCGCCTGTTCCTCAATGTGCGGGAGCGGGACCACCTGTGCTACTACTGCTCGGCCTCCTTCCAGAGCTTTACCGGCAGCATGGCCGTGAACAGCGGCGTGGAGCACGCCGACGCGGCCCGCGCCGAACAGGCCATCCTCAAGGAGCTGGCCGACCTGTGCGACGGGCCCATCACCGACGAGGAACTGGAGGACTGCCGCCGGGGCCTGCTCAGCGGCATGAACGGCGTGGAGGACAGCCTGGGCGGCATGGAGACCTGGTATTACATCGAGGTGCTGCGGGCCGGTGCCAACAGTGCGGCCCCCATCCAGACCCCGGCCCAGGCCCGCGCGGCCCTGCAGGCGGTGACCAAGGAGGACGTGCGCAGCATCCTGCGCCAGCTGACCCTGTCGGTCAGCTATCTGCTCACAAAGGAGGAACCGACCCATGCCTGATACCAAACAGACCGTGCTGGAACAGGCCGTGGCCGACCAGTGGAAGGTGCTGCCCTCCGGCCTGACCGTGCTGGTGCGGCCCATGCCGGGCTACTCCAGCACCCACGTCATCTTTGCTACCAAATTCGGCTCCATCGACCGGGATTTCCGGCTGGACGGCAAAGAGGTGCATCTGCCCGCCGGTGTGGCGCATTTTCTGGAACACAAGATGTTCGAGGACCAGGACGGCGACGCCTTTGCCAAGTACGCCAAGACCGGTGCCAACGCCAACGCCTTTACCAGCTTTGACCGCACCTGCTACCTGTTCACCGCCACCCAGCAGCTGGACGAAAGTCTGGATGTGCTGCTGGGCATGGTGACCCACCCCTACTTCACCGAGCAGACCATTGCCAAGGAGCAGGGCATCATCGGGCAGGAGATCAAAATGTACGACGACAGCCCGGACTGGCGGCTCATCACCGGCCTGTTCGAGTGCCTGTATCACAGCCACCCCATCCGCAGCGACATTGCGGGCACGGTGGAAAGCATTGCCCAGATCACCCCGGAGATGCTCTACGACAGCTGCCGGGCCTTTTATGCCCCAGACAACATGGTGCTGGCCGCCGCCGGTGACACCACCATGGAACGGGTGCTGGCCGCCTGCGCGCGCCATGGCCTGATGGAGCCCCGCAGCACCGAGCGGGTGCAGCGGCTGTGGACGCCGGAGCCCATGACCCTTGTCACCACCGAAACGACCCTGAAAATGCCGGTGTCCAAGCCCTGCTTCGGCCTCGGTTTCAAGGAAGAGCCGCTGCCGGAGGGCGACCTGCGCACCGAGGCGCTGTATGACCTCATCCTCTGCTGCATCGTGGGCGGCATGTCGCCGCTGTACCGCCGCCTGTACGATGAGGGCCTCGTGAACCCCGGTTTCGGCGGGGAGGTGCTGCGGGTGGACGGCTGCTGCTGCATCCTGTTCACCGGCGAGAGCGACGAGCCGGACACCGTGCGGCAGCTGCTGCTGGACGAGATCGCCCGCATCCGCGCCGAGGGCGTGGACCGCGAGATCTTTACCCTGTGCAAGAACGAAAAATACGGCCAGCTGATCGAAAATCTGGAAAATGTGGAGGACTCGGCCAGCCAGATGGCAGACTTTGCCCTCAGCGGACAGACCGTGGCCCAGCAGATCACCATGCTGGCAGGCCTGACGGCAGAGGACGCGGACGCGGCCTTGCAGCACATCCTGTGCACCGACCGCATGGCCACCATGTACATCCAGCCCGACGGCACCGCGCCGCAGGCCGGAGAGGATGACGAGGAGGAAGAAGAATGACGCAATTGACAAATCTGGTGCAGTTCCCGGGCCTGGGCCTCAGCTTTCATCTGAACCGGGTGGCCTTTTCCATCGGTGGGGTCCATATCTATTGGTACGGCGTGTGCATCGCAGTGGGCCTGTGCCTGGCCTTGGTGTTTGCCTTCCGCCACAGCATCGAGTTCGGCGTGGACCCGGACGGCATGGTGGACGTGATCCTGATCGGCGTGGTGCTGGGCATCGTCAGTGCCCGGGCCTACTATGTGGCCATGGCACCGTTCAAATACCAGAGCATCTGGGAGATGATCGCCATCCGCGACGGCGGCCTTGCCATCTACGGCGGCATCATCGGCGGTTTTCTGTTCGGCGGGCTGGCCTGCAAGTGGCGCAAGGTGCCGGTTCTGCCCATGTTCGACCTGACCGCCATGGGCTTTCTCGTCGGGCAGTGCTGCGGCCGCTGGGGCAACTTCTTCAATCAGGAGGCCTTTGGCTGCAACACCACCCTGCCCTGGGGCATGTACAGCGAAGGCACCCGCTCTTACCTGATGGGCAGCACGGTCACCGTGCAGAACGGTGTGACCATCGACCCCAACCTGCCGGTGCACCCCACCTTCCTGTATGAAAGCATCTGGTGCCTGGTGGGTTTCATCCTGCTGTTCCGGTACATCAAAAAGCGGAAATTCAACGGCGACATCACCTTGCGGTACCTCATCTGGTACGGCGCAGGCCGCTTCTGGATCGAAGCGCTGCGCACCGACAGCCTGATGCTGGTGCCCTCCATCGGGCTCCGGGCCTCCCAGCTGGTGGCAGGCATCGCCGTGGTGGCCGGTGTGGCGGCAGAAATTTACTTCACCCGCAAATTCAAGGACAAACCACTGATGGTGCCGCTGGCCATGACGGCAGAGAACAAGGCCGCCATGAAGAAGCTGGACGGCCCCATCGCCTTTGCGGGCAGGGACACCCAGCTGCCGGCCAGCGCCTCCCGCAAGGAGTTCGTGGAAAAGACCGAGGCCTATAATGCAAAGGTGAAACAGAAGCTGGAAGAACAGCAGAAGAACCACTGAACGTGAAATCTTGTGAGCCGCAGAGCAGGTAGGTGCTTGTTCTGTGGCTCTTTTTGGTGTATAATATAGCCACAGACGAAGTGAGGTGAACTGTATGCAGATCATTCCGATGCGTGAACTGAAAAATACCGTGGAGATCGAGCGCCGCTGCGCCGAGGAAAACGGCCCGGTGTTCGTCACCAAAAACGGCTATGGCCGCCTTGTGGTCATGGATATCGACTACTATGACCGGACCATGAAAGAGATGGAAGAGGCAAAACTTATCATGGAGGGCCTGCGGGATGTGGAACAGGGCCGTACCGTGGACGGTGAAACGTTCATGAAAGAATTGGGGGCAAAGTATGGGCTTTGAGTACGGCTACCGCTTTGCCCGGCAGGCCGCGGCAGATGTGACAGGGATCGTAGATTATCTGGCAGGAGATCTGGCAAACCCGACGGCAGCGGCTTCCTTTAAAAAGAGCCTGAGGGAATGTCTGGATACACTGCGGATGTTTCCGCAGAGCGGCAGCCTGGTGCAGAATGGTTATGTTCCGCAGACAGGGATCCGGGAAAAACTGGTTGGAAATTATATCCTGTTTTACCAGACGGATGCGGAAACCCGGACGGTCTACATCCTTCGGGTGGTGCATGGAAGCCGGGATTTGGATCGTGTCGTAAAAAATCTCACATAAAGCGGAAATTTCCTCTTGCATTCCGGGCGCTTTTTTGCTATAATATTCTAGCCGCGTGGTGTGGGCGCCTGAAATGACCCCCGTAGGGGCCTGCCTTTACGACCAGCGAGTACAACGAAAAGGAATGAACAAAATGTACGCAATCATTGTTACCGGCGGTAAGCAGTACCGCGTGGAGCAGGGCGACATCGTCTACATCGAAAAGCTGGACGTTGAGGCCGACTCCGAAGTGAAGTTTGATCAGGTTCTCGCTATTGGCGAGGAGGGTTCGGTCAAGGTTGGCGCTCCCGTTGTGGAAGGCGCTACCGTTTCTGCCAAGGTCATCAAGAATGGCAAGGGCAAGAAGCTGAACATCATCACCTATCGCGCAAAGAAGCACAGTGCTCGCCGTATGGGCCATCGTCAGCCCTACACCAAGGTTGAGATCACTGCGATCAACGGCTAAGGAGGTAAATTACAATGGCACATAAAAAGGGCGTAGGCAGCACCAAGAATGGCCGCGATTCCGCAGCACAGCGTCTGGGCACCAAGCGTGCAGATGGTCAGTTCGTTCTGGCCGGCAACATCCTGGTCCGTCAGCGTGGCACCCACATCATGCCGGGTGAGAACGTTGGCAAGGGCAGCGATGACACCCTGTTTGCTCTGGTGGACGGCACCGTCCGTTTTGAGCGCGTGGGCAAGAACGGCAAGAAGTGCAGCGTCAAGCAGTAACTTCTTTCTGAATAACTGCAACCGCAGAGCCGGACCGTTTTGGCCCGGCTCTTTTTGATGAAAATAAGGAGGGGCTGTATGGCAGCACAAACCAACTTTATCGACATCGCCACGATATGGCTCCACGCGGGCAAGGGCGGCGACGGCGCAGTGAGCTTCCATCGTGAGAAGTTCGTGGCCGCAGGCGGCCCGGACGGCGGCGACGGCGGCCGCGGCGGCGACATCATTTTTGTGGCGGACGACCACCTGAGCACCCTGATGGACTTCCGCTATAAGCGCAAGTATGTGGCCCCGGAGGGCGGCAAGGGCGGCGCAAGCCTGTGCCACGGCAAGAACGCCGAGAACCTTGTCATCAAGGTGCCGCTGGGCACCGTGATCAAGGACGCCGAGAGCGGCCTGGTCATCGCGGACCTGTCGGACCACACCCCGGTCACCATCGCCAAGGGCGGCCGCGGCGGCTACGGCAATGCACATTTTGCCACCCCCACCCGCCAGATCCCCAAGTTTGCCAAGCCCGGCATGCCCGGTGAGGACATCCAGGTGACGCTGGAGCTGAAACTGATCGCGGATGTGGGCCTGATCGGCTTCCCCAATGTGGGCAAGTCCACCCTCATCTCCACCATCAGCGCCGCCAAGCCCAAGATCGCAAACTACCACTTCACCACCCTGGTGCCCACTCTGGGCGTCGTGTCGGTGGGCGAGGGTGCCAGCTTTGTCTGCGCCGACATCCCCGGCCTGATCGAGGGTGCCAGTGAGGGCATCGGCCTGGGCCACGACTTCCTGCGCCATGTGGAGCGCTGCCGCCTGCTGCTGCATGTGGTGGACGTTTCCGGCAGCGAGTGCCGTGAGCCGGTGGACGACTTTGAAAAGATCAACGAAGAGCTGGCCAAGTTCAGCCCCGAGCTGGCAAAGCGCCCCCAGATCGTGGTGGGCAACAAGTGCGATCTGGCCACCGAGGAGCAGATCGAAGCGTTCCGCACCTATGTGGAGGGCAAGGGCCTGACCTTCGTGCCCATCTCCGCCGCCACCATGCAGGGCGTGCGGGAACTGCCGGGTCTGGTGTACAACCGCCTGAAGGACATCCCGCCGGTGCCGGTGTTCACCCCCGAGTACAAGAAGCCGGAGCCCAAGGCCAACGACCGTGCCTTTACCATCAAGCGGATGGAAGCCCATGTGTGGAGCGTGGAAGCTCCGTGGCTGGAGTATATTCTGGCCGGCAGCAACGTGGACGACTACGAGAGCCTGCAGTACTTCCAGCGTCAGCTGGGCGAGAGCGGCATTCTGGACGCGCTGGTGCAGAAGGGCGTGGAAGAGAACGATACCATCCTCATCGGCGAGTATCAGTTCGACTATATCTTCTAAAATGGAAGAACCCTCTCCGTCAGCGCTGCCGCGCTGCCACCTCTCCCGAAGGGCGAGGTTTTGTGCAGTGTGAGGAAAGGCGCGAAAAAAGCTCTCCCTTTCGGGAGAGCTGGCGAGCGAATGCGAGCCTGAGAGGGTTTTGAGGAAACCATCTATGAACGAATCGGAAAAGATCGACCCGCGGGAGCTTAGCCCCCTGGCACTGGCCTTTGTGGGCGACAGCGTGCTGGAACTGCTGGTGCGCCAGCGGCTGGCAGAGCATCACCGGCTGTCGGCCGGGCGCCTGAACGCCGAAAAGGTCAAGTATGTCTCGGCCCGGGCGCAGTTCCGGGAAGAGCAGCTGCTGGAGCCGCTGTTCACCGAGGACGAGCTGGCCATGTTCAAGCGGGGCCGCAATGCCAGCAAGGCCAGCGTGTCCAAGCACGCCTCCCCGGAGGAATACCGTGCCTCCACCGGTTTTGAGTGCCTGCTGGGCTGGCTGTACCTGAACGGGCAGCTGGACCGGGTGCACGAGCTGTTCGACACCCTATGGCAGCAGTTCGACCCCAACGAAACCAGATAACGCCGAAAGCCCGCTGCTTTCCGCACTGGAAAACAGTGCCGGAAGGCGGCGGGCTCTGCGTTTACGCCTGTGGTCCGGTCAGGCGCGGCGGGGCAGCATCAGCGGCTGTTTTTGGCGCTGCGGCTGTTCACGCTGTTCTTGGCGCTCTCATCGTCGGCACCCTTGGTGTACTGGTTGGGGTGCTTGTGCTCGTTGGCGGCGCTGTTGGTGGTCTGATTGCTGGTGCGGTTGGAAGTCTGGTTCTTGCAGTTGTTGCTGCGGTTCTCGGTACGGTTTTCCATCGTGAAGGATCTCCTTTCGGTTTTCAAGTGCGGGGGCGGTGTGCCCTCACAAAGCCTAGTGTGGCCGCGCAGGGCCGCTTTATGCATCCACAGGAGGAATGTACTATGCCTACGGAATATTTTGAGCAGCGGGAACGCGCCCTGCTGGGCCCGCGGTACGAGCAGCTGTATGCCGCCCCGCAGGAGGCCGCCGAGCGCGGCGTGACCGTGTCAGCCCTGCGCGCGATGCCGGAGCAGTTTGCGCAGAAAGCGGACTTCCCGCTGGAAGTGTCGCCTTTCTGCAAAGCGGCCTTTGTGGTGCATGCGCCGGAGTTCAAACCCGGACGCCACCCGTACCACCACGCGGGCGTGTTCTACTCGCAGGAACCGTCGGCGTCCTCGGCAGCCCCGCTGCTGGGAGTGCAGCCCGGCATGCGGGTACTGGACCTGTGCGCGGCCCCCGGCGGCAAGAGCAGCCAGCTGGCAGCGGCTTTGCAGGGGCGGGGCGTGCTGGTGAGCAACGAATATGTGGCGGCCCGCGCCGAGATCCTGAAAAGTAATCTGGAACGCATGGGCGTGCCCAACGCGGTGGTGCTCAACGAGACGCCTGCCCGCATCGCGGAGGCCCTGCCGGAGTTTTTTGACCGGGTGCTGGTGGATGCCCCCTGTTCCGGCGAGGGGATGTTCCGCAAGGAGCCGGTGGCCCGGCAGCAGCACTGTGAAGCGCTGGTAAAGCAGTGCGCTGAGCTGGGTGCACAGATCCTGGACTGCGCCGCCGCCGCGCTGGCCCCCGGCGGGCAGCTGGTGTATTCCACCTGTACCTTTGCGCCGGAAGAGGACGAGGGGCAGGTGGCGGCCTTTCTGCAGCGGCACCCGGAATTCGAGCTGGCCGACGCGCTGGGCAATGTGGACTACACCTTTGGCAGCGAGGGCGAGGCCAACCGCACCGGAGGCCTGCCGCTGGATGTGCGCAAGGTGCGCCGCATCTGGCCCTGTCAGGGCGGCGAGGGCCACTTTATGGCAAGGCTGGTCAAGGCGGGCACGCCCCGTACCCTGCCTGCCGCAGGGGAGTACACCCCGGAAGAACTGCTCTGGCTGGACGCCGCAGCCGCCGCCGGTAAAAAAGGCAAGGGCAAGGGCGGCAAACCGGCCAGAGAGCAGGACGCCCGTGCGGCCCGCCGGGCCGACAGCCGCGCCTGCCGGGATGCCGTGCAGGGCGGGCGCAGCCGCAGCCGGGACGCCGGGGCAGGGGAGACCACCCCGGCCCAGAGCCTGGCCGCGTGGAAGGAGTTCGCGCAGGAGGTTTTCCCGGCACTGGCCGGACGTTCCGCCGTGGTGCACGGGGGCGGCGTGCTGCTGCCGGTGCCCTTCCCTCAGACCGGCCTGCATGTGCTGCGGGCCGGGGTGTTCGTGGGCAGCGTACAAAAAGGCCGCTTTGTGCCGGAGCACCACCTGTTCACAGCCTTCGGGGCGCAGTGCGCCAACCGCGAGGAGCTGACGCTGGCCGACCCCCGCTGCGTGGAGTACCTCTCCGGGCGGGAGGTGGAGGCACGCACCGCTGCCGACGGCTGGTGCTGCGTGACCGTGGACGGCTGGCCGCTGGGCGGCGGCAAGGTGTCCGGCGGGCGGGTGAAAAACCACTACCCCAAGGCCCTGCGGCTGCTGTAAGCGGCGGCAGAAAGCGCTTTTTTGCGCATTCGGCGGGAAAACAGGCCGGATAAGGCTTGAACGCGCAAAGCGATTGTGTTAAAATATTAAAGTTAGATTTTGTGTGCTGCCACAATGCGGGCGACCACAGCCCGTCTGCCCGCAGGCGGAGATCTCGATAAAATTTAGGAGGCTCATTCCCATGTCCGGACATAGCAAATGGAACAACATCAAGCGCAAGAAGGAAAAGACCGACGGCGCACGCGCAAAGGTCTTTACCAAGATCGGCCGTGAAATCAGCGTTGCCGTGCGTATGGGCGGCCCGAACCCCGCTTCCAACAGCAAGCTGGCAGACCTGATCGCCAAGGCAAAGCGTATGAGCGTGCCCAACGACAACATCCAGCGCATCATCAAGAAGGCTGAGGGCGGCGACAAGACCGAGTACGAGGCAATCACCTACGAGGGTTACGGCCCCGGCGGCGTGGCTGTCATGGTGGAGACCCTGACCGACAACCGCAACCGTACCGCTGCCGACCTGCGCCACTACTTCGACAAGAACGGCGGCAACCTGGGCGCTATGGGCTGTGTGGCCTTCCTGTTCAGCCAGAAGGGTGTCATCGACATCTCTCTGGAGGACAAGGACGCCGACGAGGCCATGATGGATGCTCTGGACGCCGGTGCCGAGGACTTTGACGCCAGCGAGGACGCTGCCGAGATCACCACCGATCCCGAGAACTACTCCGCTGTGGTCAAGGCTCTGGAGGAGAAGGGCTACGAGATCCTGTCCGACGACCTGGCCATGGTGCCCATGACCACCACTCGTCTGACCGACCCCGACCAGCTGAAGGCCATGGGCAAGCTGCTGGACGCTCTGGAAGAGAACGACGACGTGCAGAACGTCTGGCACAGCCTGGAGAACGAAGAGGACCTGCCGGAATAACCGGGAGCGCTTCGGAATAAGAACGGAAAAAGCTGCTTTTTGCGTGCACTGCACGGGAAGGGCAGCTTTTTTCTTTGCAGTGCCGGCGATTGAATTGAATGGTGCTTCGTGATATAATAAAAGAACAGAAGGAAGGTGCAGAGGATGAGCAACCGAGAATATGCCCACGCATTATTGGATCGCATCCCGGAAAGCAGATTGGCCTACATTGTTTATTATCTGGAAGGTGCAGCGGTCCCGGATGAAGCTGAAACACCGAATGCGGAAACGCAGGAAGCCTTTGAGGAACTGGACAACGGCGGCGGTCATGCCTACAACGGACCGGTCGAAAATCTGATCAGCTCGTTGCTGGAGGACGAAAGTGCTTGAAGTAAAATACTCCACCCGGTTCAAAAAGGACCTGAAGGTATGCCAGAAGCGGCATTACGACATGAACCTGCTGCAGCAGGTCATCAACGTGCTGGCAGTCCCGGCGGCACTTCAGCCCCAGAACAAGGACCACAGCCTGACGGGCAGCTATATCCCGCATCGGGAATGCCACATTCAGCCGGATTGGCTGTTGATCTATTACCAGACGGATACCGAACTCTATCTGTATCGCACGGGAACGCATGCAGACCTGTTTGGATTGTAAGGCAGCACCCTGCCGCTCGATTGGAGCGGCAGGGTGCATTGTTTTAGGGCGGCAAAGCGGCGTTTCCAGAAACTTTCATGAAAAAACACCGGACGTGACGCATTTTCAGACGTCGAATTTGTGCGAAAACCATATCCTTTTGCGGGGGCCTGTGGTATACTCCAGGGGAGAGGAACCAGAAAAAGGACAAGCGTGGAGGAAGTGCGGATGAGTGAACAGGAGCGGATCATGAACGTTGCCCTGCTGTGGGGCGGCTGTTTCTGCCTGACGGCGGCGTTCTGCCTGTCCATGGGAAATGACTACAACCGGGAAAAACGCAACTGGCTGATCTGGATGGAGCTTTCGGCGGCTGCGCTGCTGTGCTGCGATGCGGCTGCCTGGTTCGTGCAGGGCACGCCGGGGGAAGCAAGCCACCTCATCATGGTCGCCACCAACTTTGTGGTGTATGCGGGGCTGTATCTGGTGCTGTTCCTGTTCAACCACTATGTGGGCTGCTATCTGCGGGAGGACGGCCGTCTTTGCGCCCCGAAACGCAGCCGGACGGTGGACATGACCTGCGCCGTGGGCATCGGGCTGGTGTTCGTGTCCCAGTTCAGCCCACTGTTCTACTACATCGACGCCCAGAACATCTACCACCGCAGCGATACCTTCCCGCTGTCCATGGTGCTGCTGCTCATCGGCATGGGCACAGAGACCACCGTGATGGCCCAGTTTTACCAGAAACTCACGATGAGACGCCGCATCGCCATGTTCGGCTGTGTGGTCCTGCCGCTGTCGGTGGCAGCGTGTCAGGTGTTCCAGGACGACATTTCCCTCATCAGCCTGTCGGTGGGGGCATCCATGATCCTGCTGTTCGTGGTGGCCACCAGCGCCCAGAACCGGGAGCTGGCCGTCTCAGAGCGGACCAAGGAGCAGATCCGCCAGCGTCTGGAGATCGCCACCATGCTGAACAGCTGCGTGGGCAAGCTGAACTCCGACACCGACATCGACGTGGGCATCAAGAACCTGCTGGCCACTGTGAACGACTATTTTCAGGCCGACCGCACCTATGTGTTTGAGATCGACCCGGACCGGGACGTGCTCATCAACACCTTTGAGTCCATCTGCGGGCAGGAGGTAAGTGCCCAGATGGACAATCTGCAGGAGGTGCCTGTTTCGGTCATCGAGGTCTGGATGCAGAACTTCCGGCAGGGCCGTTCCTATTATATGTCCGATCTGGAGCAGGAGCGGGGCCAGCCCAGCTATGAGATGCTGAAGGCACAGCAGGTGTGGCGCCTGCTGGCCGTGCCGTTGATGAAAGGCGGAGCCGTGGTGGGCTTTCTGGGTGTGGACAACCCCCGCGCGCACTACGATGACGCGACCCTGCTGGCGTCCATCCAGTTCTTTGTGACCAACAGTCTGGACCGCAAAAAGCAGCAGGCCTATCTGGAAAAGCTCAGCTACCGCGACATGCTCACCGGCCTGTACAACCGCAACCGATACATCGAGCGGCTGGAAGCCTACAAGCAGGTGCAGGATCAGCAGATCGGTGCCATCTACATCGACCTGAACGGCCTGAAAAAGGTGAATGACGAGCAGGGCCACCGCGCCGGTGACGAGCTGATCGTGCGGGCGGCGGGCACCATTGCGGGCATTTTTGCCGAGGACGCCTACCGGGTGGGCGGTGACGAGTTCGTGGTGATCCTGCTGGATGTGAGCCGCGAGGAGTTTGCCCGCAAGACCGAGCAGCTGCGCCGCCAGATGCAGGAAAACAGCGTGGATGCGTCCATCGGCGGGGTATGGCAGGCCAGCACCGAGAACCTGGAGGACCTGCTGCGCCGGGCCGATGAGAACATGTACAGGGAGAAGAAGCGCTACTACAGCCAGGCCGATGCCGCCCGGAAACCGGAAAGCTGACCGACCTGCACGGACAAAGAAACGGGAAATCCGACAAAGGTATTCTATTTCCCTCACGCTTTGCCATAGCAGGGTGAATGATTTTCATCTAAATTGACAAATTTCAACCTGCTTACTATAATTAAAAAAGTGTTTCTCGGTTATGGACGATGGTGTTTATGCAGCCGCAAGATGCCATCGTTTTTCTATTCGCTTTTTCTGTCCGTGTGCCAAGGACAGACGTCTGCACTGTGAGACGCAGATGCGGGAAAGTGCCTGGCTCAGACCGGGAACGCCAAAATAGTATTTCATTGATAGGAATGGAGTGGCATCAAACGATGGCAAAGTACATCATCAAGCGTGTCGCAATGGGCATCTTCAGCATCTTCATTGTGGCCACGGTTACCTTTTTTGTCATGAACTTGGTCCCCGGCGGCCCGTTCGTGGCAGAAAAGTCCATCAGTGCGGCTGCTCAGCAGGCGCTGGCCGAGAAATACGGCCTGGACAAGCCGCTGGGTGCGCAGTACGTCAATTACATGAAGAGCCTGCTGCACGGCGACCTGGGCCTGAGCCTGCGTCAGCGTGGCCGCACGGTCAACGAGATCATCGCCAGCAAGCTGCCGGTGTCCTGCCGCCTGGCAGGCGTGGCGGTGCTGGTGGCCCTGTGCATCGGCATCCCGCTGGGCTGTATCTCGGCTTACAACCGCGGCAAGTGGCTGGACAACATCATCATCGTGTTCGCAACCTGCGGCATTGCGATCCCGAGCTTTATTTCCAGCGTGCTGCTGCTGTATGAGTTCGGTATGAACCTCAAGCTGCTGCCCACCGTGGGCCTGAACAGCGCTGCAGCGTATATCATGCCGGTCACCGCACTGGCGATCTACCCCTCTGCATACATCACCCGCCTGATGCGTTCCAGCCTGCTGGACGTCATGGGTCAGGACTACATGCGCACCGCCCGTGCCAAGGGCGTGTCCCAGTTCATGATCCTGTTCAAGCATGCGCTGCGCAATGCCATCCTGCCGGTCATCACCTACGTCGGCCCCATGCTGGCCAGCCTGATGACGGGCTCCTTCGTGGTGGAGAAGATCTTCTCCGTGCCCGGCCTGGGCCGCGACTTTGTGTCTGCCATCACCAACCGTGACTATACCCTGATCATGGGCACCACCATCCTGCTGTCCAGCATGGTCATTATCGCCAACGTGATCGTGGATATCCTGTACAAGATCATCGACCCGCGCATCAAGCTGCAGTAAAAAAGGAGGAACGCGTTATGGAAAACATCAAAAAGAATCCTCTCAGCCTGCAGCTGAACGCTGACGACTTTCTGCCTGCCAGCAACGAGGAAAAGCAGAGCCTTGTGATCATGCGCGAGAGCGTCAACTTCTGGAAGGACGGTCTGCGCCGCCTGAAGAAGAACAAGATCGCCATGGTCAGCTTTGTGTTCATCATCGCCATTGCCATCTTTGCCTACCTGCTGCCTGCCGTGTGGCCCTACAGCTACTCGGAGCAGGTGAAGGGCAGCAACAATCTGGCACCGTTCGAGTACTCTGCCTCTGAGCAGGCCCGCATCGACGCCGGCGAAAAGGTATTCCCGCACATTATGGGTACCGACCGTATGGGCCGTGACTTTGCGGTGCGTATCATGATGGGCACCCGCGTGTCCCTGTCCGTCGGCCTGATCGCCTCGGTGCTGGTGCTGATCATCGGTGCCACCTACGGTGCTGTGTCGGCCTTTGCCGGCGGCTGGGTGGACAACATCATGATGCGTATCACGGATGTCCTGTACACCATCCCGGATATCCTGCTGATCATCCTGCTGGGCATGGCCCTGAAGGAGCCCCTGGAAAGTCTGGCCACCAAGCCCGGCTTCAAGTGGATGCAGACCCTGGGCCCCAACATGATCTCCATCTTCATCATCTTTGCTCTGCTGTACTGGGTCAGCATGGCGCGTATCGTGCGCAGCCAGATCCTGATCCTGAAGGAGAGCGAGTACGTCACCGCTGCCCGCGCACTGGGCGCTTCCAGCGGCCGTATCATCAAGAAGCACCTGCTGACCAACTGCATCGGCACCCTGATCGTGACCACCACCCTGCAGATCCCGGCTTCCATCTTCACCGAGAGCTACCTGAGCTTCATCGGTCTGGGTGTTGCAGCCCCGCTGCCGTCTCTGGGTTCTCTGGCCACCGATGCCGTCAAGGGCATGAACACCTACCCCCACCTGCTGATCGCCCCCGCACTGATGATCAGCGTGATGATCCTGGTGTTCAACCTGTTCGGTGACGGCCTGCGCGATGCCTTTGACCCGAAGCTGAAGAATTGATGAGGTGAACGAAGATGAGCGAAAAAATTCTTGATATCAAGGAAGAGCGCCTTTCCTTCTTCACCCCTGCCGGTGAGGTCAAGGCACTGAACGGCGTTTCCTTTGCGATGAACCAGGGCGACGTGCTGGGCATCGTGGGCGAGTCCGGTTCCGGCAAGTCCGTTACCGCTTACTCGGTCATGGGCCTGACCGCCTACCCCGGCAAGCTGGTGGGCGGCACCGTGTGGTTCAACGGCCACGAGATCGAGAAGATGAAGGAGAAGGACTTCCGCAAGATCCGCGGCAACGAAGTCTCCATCATCTTCCAGGACCCCATGACCAGCCTGAACCCGGTGTACACCATCGGCAACCAGATCGTGGAGGTCATCCGCCTGCACACCAAAAAGAGCAAGCAGGAAGCCTGGGCACGCGCCGAGGAGCTGCTGGAGCTGGTCGGCATCAACGAGCCGGAAAAGCGCCTGAAGCAGTACCCCCACGAGCTGTCCGGCGGTATGCGCCAGCGCGTGATGATCGCCATCGCCCTGGCCTGTGAGCCCAAGCTGCTGATCGCAGACGAGCCCACCACCGCACTGGATGTGACCATCCAGGCACAGATCCTGGAGCTGATGCAGGAGCTGCGCAAGAAGCTGGGCATGAGCATCATCATGATCACGCACGACCTGGGCGTCGTGGCTTCCATGTGCGAAAAGATCGCCGTCATGTACGCCGGCCACATCGTGGAGTACGGCACCACCGACGAGATCTTCTACCAGCCGGGCCACGAGTACACCAAGGGCCTGATCAACTCCATCCCCAAGCTGAACACCGAGGTGCGTGAGCGTCTGGTGCCCATTGAGGGTACCCCTGTGGACCTGCTGAATCCGCCGGCCGGCTGCCCCTTTGCACCCCGCTGCAAGAACTGCATGAAGATCTGTCTGAGCAAGATGCCTCCGCGCACCGAGCTCAGCGACACCCACTATACCTACTGCTGGCTGCAGCAGAAGGCTGCATTTGAGAAAGGGGAAAAGGCAGAATGAGTGAACAGAAAACGCTGGTGGAAGTCCAGCACCTGCAGCAGTATTTCCCCGCAGGCGGCGTGGGCAAGAACCGCAAGTACGTCCAGGCTGTGGACGACGTGAGCTTTGCCATCCGCAAGGGCGAGACCCTGGGTCTGGTGGGCGAGTCCGGCTGCGGCAAGACCACCACCGGCCGCACCCTGCTGCGCCTGTACGAGCCCACCGGCGGTAAGATCTACTATGACGGCAACCTGCTGTTTGATAAGGAAAAGAAGATCGCAGTGGATATGCTGCCCTACCGCCGCCGGATGCAGATCGTGTTCCAGGATCCCTACGCAAGCCTGGACCCCCGCATGACCATCGGTGACATCGTGGGTGAAGGCATCGACATCCATCACCTGGCCGAGAACGAGAAGGACCGCCACGATAAGATCATCGCCCTGCTGGAGCGCGTGGGCCTGAACAGCGAGCACGCAAACCGCTACTGCCACGAGTTCTCCGGCGGCCAGCGTCAGCGCGTGGGCATTGCCCGTGCACTGGCTGTGAACCCCGAGTTCATCGTCTGCGACGAGCCGGTGTCCGCACTGGACGTGTCCATTCAGGCACAGGTCGTGAACATGTTCGAGGACCTGCAGCAGGAAATGGGCCTGACCTACCTGTTCATCGCTCATGACCTGAGCGTGGTCAAGCACATCTCCAACCGCATCGGCGTCATGTACCTGGGCAAGCTGGTGGAGCTGGCCGACAGCTTTGAGCTGATCGCCCACAGCATCCACCCCTACACCCGCAGCCTGATCTCTGCCATCCCGGTGGCAGACCCCATCACCGCTCGTCAGTCCAAGCGTATCGTGCTGCAGGGCGACGTGCCCAGCCCCCTGAACCCGCCGTCCGGCTGCCGCTTCCGCACCCGCTGCCCCTACGCAGACGAGCAGTGCGCCGCCGAGGTGCCGGAGTTCAAGGAAGTGACCAGCGGCCACTGGGCTGCCTGCCACCATCTGGACAAGGTGAAGTAAAAACACTTCATTCTTCTAAAAGATGAATGCGATTCATCTTTTGGCTGAAATGTAGTAACGAAATGGTTACAGTCTCGCGTTTGGGCTTGTAACCAAAGCGCGAACGCATTATACTATTCGTGTTCCTCCGGAGGACAGGCTGTTTTGGCAGACCGTGCTCCGGATCGAATATAGAGGCGGCTGGGGGAACCTGGCACACTCAATTTGATTTAAGGGAAGGATAATTATTATGAAACGCATTTCTCGTCGTAATTTCCTCAAGGTTGCTGGCGTGGGTGCCGCTGCTCTGGGTCTGGCAGCCTGTGGCGGCAGCAAGTCCGGTTCTACCGCAACCTCCGGTTCTGCTTCTTCTGCTGCTGGTTCTTCTACCGGCAGTGTCAACACCGCTGGCTTCACCGTCCAGTATGGTTCTAACCCCGAGACTCTGGACCCCGCTCTGAACAGCGCAATTGATGGCGCTAACACCATCATCACCATCTTTGAGCCCCTGCTGCTGATCAACGAGAACAACGAGGTCGTCGGCGGCCAGGCTGAGAGCTGGGAAACCAGCGAGGACGGCCTGACCTGGACCTTCACCATGCGTGACGGCCTGAAGTGGAGCGACGGCACCGACCTGAACGCCAAGGACTTCGAGTACAGCTTCAAGCGTATGGTTGACCCCAATACCGCTGCTCCCTATGCAGAGACCTGCCTGGGCATGATCGACGGCTTTGAAGAAGCTGCCGGCTTCCCCGATGCAGACGGCAACCCCACCGCGGAGCCCAACCCCGATGCTCTGAACGTGAAGGCAAGCGATGACGGCAAGACCCTGACCATCGTGCTGTCCTACCCCTGCTCTTACTTTGACAAGATGGCTGCCTTTGCAACCATGAGCCCTGTCCAGCAGGCAACTGTTGAGGCCAACGGCGATGCATGGTGCACCTCTCCCGACACCTTCGTGTCCAACGGCCCCTACATGATCACCGACTGGACCCCCTCCGAGCGCATCGTGCTGACCAAGAACCCCAACTACGTTGGCGGCTGGGACAGCTCCAAGATCGTCTCTGACACCATCACCCTGCTGCTGCTGGAGGACTCTTCCGCTTCCTATGCAGCTTACAACAGCGGTGAGGCTCAGCTGATCAAGGACGTGCCCACCGATGAGATCCCCAGCCTGACCAAGGCAGAGGACGGCGGCGACTTCTACGTTGACACCATCCTGGGCACCTACTACGTCAGCCTGAACCTGCAGCGTGATGCCTTCAAGGATGCCAAGGTTCGCAAGGCTCTGAGCTTGGCCATCGACCGTGACTACGTTGCCAACACCATCATGCAGGGCACCTACACCACCGCCGACAGCATCGTTGGCCCTGGCATCGTGGACGAGAGCGGTTACTTCCACGACAACGGCAATGCTCCCTACATCTCTGCTGACTACGAGGCAAACCTGGCCGAGGCTAAGAAGCTGCTGGAAGAGGCTGGCTACCCCAATGGCGAGGGCTACCCCACCATTGAGTACAGCACCAACGACGCTGGCTACCATGTGCCTCTGGCAGAGTACCTGCAGCAGGCTTGGGGCGATCTGGGCATCACCCTGACCATCAACAAGATGGAGTGGTCCTCCTTCACCCCCGCTCGCCGTGCAGGCGAGTACGATGTTGCCCGTAACGGCTGGGTCATGGACTACAACGATCCCTCCAACATGCTGGATCTGTTCTGCTCCGGCAACGGCAACAACGATGGCAAGTACTCCAACCCCGACTTCGATGCTGCGATCGATGCTTCCCGCGTTGCTGATTCTGCTGAGCACTTTGCACAGCTGCACAAGGCTGAGGACATCCTGATGGAGGATATGGGCTGCCTGCCGATCGCTTACTACAACGACTACTGGCTGCAGAGCCCCGCTCTGAAGGGCACCTGGCACAGCCCCTACGGCTACTGGTACCTGCAGTACGGCTACATCGAGGGCTAATCGCCCCGGTGCGGCGTACAGCGTGAGCTGAACCGTAAATCACAGGCACCCCGCTTACCGGAAACGGCAGGCGGGGTGCCTTTTTGCGTGCAGGACCGAAAAACGGACGTCTTGCACACCCCGGTGGGCTATGATACAATAAAAGATGATCAAAGCACAAAGGGGAGAGAAGAATGGAGCAAAAACGCCTGTGTCCGTACTGCATGGGGGAGCTGCCCCCCGCCGCCGACAGCTGTGTGCACTGCGGCAAGGTGTTTGCGGGGCGCAACCCCGCCGGCTGCCTGCCCGTGGGCACGGTGCTGGCCGGGCGCTACACCGTGGGCGAGATGCGGAGCCTGGACGGGGAGGGCATCCTGTACCGGGGCGTGGAGAACCTGGGCTGCTTCCGGGTGACCATTAAGGAATATCTGCCGGTGACCCTGTCTGCCGAGCGAGGCGCGGACTGCATCCTGCAGCCCAAGACCGGCAGCGAGGTGCTGTTCAAGACCACCCGCATGGACTTTGCCGACCTGTACCGGGCGCTGGAGCGCATCACCCCGGCCACCGGGCTGGAAGCCGTGCTGGACGTGGTGGAGGCCAACAACACCGTGTATGCGGTGATGGAGAACCTGGGCGGCACCCCGCTGGACCAGTGGCTGGAAGCGCAGGGCGCGCCGCTGCGCCCGGACGACGCCTGTGCCATGCTGCAGCCGGTGTTTGAGGGCGTGGCCGCCATGCACAAGATCGGGCTGGTGCACCGGGGCATCTGCCCGGAGAATCTCCGGGTGATGGCCGACGGCCGGTGCCGTCTGGCGGGTTACGCCACGGTGGGCCTGCGCACCGCCGGAAGCGGCCTGCGCGAGCAGCTGTACGAGGGGTATTCGGCCCCGGAGCAGTATTCCACCGCCGAGTTTGAGGGCCGCTACACCGACGAATACGGCCTTGCAGCGGTGTTCTACCGCATGGTGTGCGGGCAGGCCCCGGTGCCGGCCGCCCAGCGCATGGTGTCGGACTCCAACCCCCGCGCCCGCACCGTGAACAGCGCCGTGCCGGGCTATGTGTCGGACGTGCTGCAGATGGGCCTGCGGCTCAAGCCCATGGAGCGCATCCAGACCGTGCCGCAGCTGGTGCAGGCGCTCTCCTCCAAAGAGTACACCGAGGAGCTGGGCCGAACCATGAAGCCCGAGACCCCGGTGGGCCAACCGGAAGAAAAAGCCCATCTGCTCAGCGTCAAGGGCCTGCTGGCGGGCATCCTGATCCTGCTGGCCATTCTGCTGGTGCTCATGGTGTGGACCATGGTGAGCCACAGCCTGCCCTCGGCGTCGTCGGGATCGGTGGAGCCGGAACCGGCCAGCAGCGAGGTGCTGGAGCCCCAGAATCTGGTGCCCAGCTTCATCGGCATGGATTACGCCCAGGTGCAGAACAACCGGGAGTACACCGGCATGTACCTGTTCTACGTCACCGAGGAGTACAGCGACACCGTCCCGGCCGGGCAGATCATGACCCAGGAACCGGCGGCGGACACGGTGCTCAAGGCAGGGGAGACCATTCGTCTGGTGGTCAGCAAGGGCCCGCAGAAGGTGGAAATGCCCACCATCGTCGGCTTTACACAGGCCGCCGCCGTAGAGGTGCTGCAGAGCCGCGGCCTGCTGGCCAGCTGCTTTATGGTGGTGAACGACGGCTCCTATGCCGCCGGATGTGTGGTGTCGGCCAGTGAACCGGCGGGCGCACAGGTGGACGTGGGCACGGTGATCACCGTGTATATCGCGGCGGACCCCAGCGTGGAGATCACCACCCCGCCCGAGGAACCGGCAGCCACCGAACCCACCACGACCCCGGCTGACCCGGAGACCCCCGCAGACGGCGGGGACCCTGCCGCCGACCCGGAGCAGGGGACCAAGTGAGCACGGAAGGATCGTTTTAAATCTGCAAATCCGGCAGGGCTGCGGCCTTGCCGGGTTTGTTTTTTGCCGGAGGGGAGCGCCGTTGCTGCGGGGGTTCGCGGCGTTTCGCACAAGAAGCGGTGCAAAGCGGCTGTTATATTTGGCGCAGCTGTCACTTGAACATTTTTCAGTGCAGGGTATAATAAAGCTATCGGAACAAAGGCGTTCCGCAGGGGCATCGTCTGCCCTTGCGGGGCGCTTTTTTCGTTTTCCGGGGTGCGGAGGGTGCCGCGCCCGGCAGAGCACAATCTGGAGTGTCAAAAGGATGGGAAAGACTATGCAAAACTTTACAGAGCAAACGCACACCCTTGGCCTGTACGATCCACAGTTTGAGCACGATGCCTGCGGCATCGGCGCTGTGGTGGACATCAAGGGCCGCAAGAGCCACCAGACCGTGGACGACGCTTTGCGCATCGTGGAGCGGCTGGAGCACCGCGCCGGTAAGGACGCCGAGGGCAAGACCGGTGACGGCGTGGGCATTCTGCTGCAGATCAGCCATAAATTTTTCTCCAAGGTGGCCGATGAACGCAACATCCGCCTGGGCAACGAGCGGGAATACGGCGTGGGCATGTTCTTCTTCCCCCAGAACGAGCACATGCGCGCCCAAGCCATGAAGCTGTTCGAGGTGGTCACCCGCAAGGAGGGGCTGGAGTTCTTGGCCTGGCGCAAGGTGCCCGTGGACCCGGACGCCGTGGGCCAGAAAGCCCGCGACTGCATGCCCTCCATCTGGCAGTGCTTCATCAAAAAGCCCGCCAAGGTGAGCAAGGGCATCGACTTTGACCGCAAACTGTATGTGGTGCGCCGCGTGTTCGAGCAGGCCAGCAACGGTACCTATGTGCCCAGCCTGTCCAGCCGCACCATCGTCTACAAGGGCATGTTCCTGGTGCACGACCTGCGCCGGTTCTACGCCGACCTGCAGGACCCCGACTACGAGTCCGCCATCGGCATGGTGCACAGCCGCTTCTCCACCAACACCAACCCCAGCTGGATGCGCGCACACCCCAACCGGTTCATCCTGCACAACGGCGAGATCAACACCATCAAGGGCAACACGGACGCCATGCTGGCCCGCGAGGAGAGCATCTCCAGCCCCATCCTGCAGGACGACATGAACAAGATCCTGCCCATCATCAACACCTCCGGCTCGGACTCCGCCATGCTGGACAACGCGCTGGAATTCATGGTGATGAACGGCATGGACCTGCCCCTGGCCGTGATGATCACCATCCCGGAGCCGTGGGAGAACAACAAGAACATCAGCCCCAAAAAGCGGGACTTCTACCAGTATTACGCCACCATGCTGGAGCCGTGGGACGGCCCCGCCGCCATCCTCTTCTCGGACGGCGACGTCATGGGCGCGGTGCTGGACCGCAACGGCCTGCGCCCCAGCCGCTACTACATCACCAGGGACGGCCGCATGATCCTGTCCTCCGAGGTGGGCGTGCTGGAATGCGCCCCGGAGAACATCCTCGTCAAAGACCGCCTGCGCCCCGGCAAAATGCTGCTGGTGGACACCGTCAAGGGCGAAGTGGTGGATGACGAGAAGCTGAAAGAGTTCTACGCCAGCCGCGAGCCCTACGGCGAGTGGATCGACCGCAATCTGGTGGAGCTGGCAAAGCTGCGCATCCCCAATGTGAAGGTGGAGGGCTACACCGGCGACCAGCTCACCCGTCTGCAGAAGGTGTTCGGCTACAAGTACGAGGACGTGAACACCCTCATCCTGCCCATGGCCCGCACCGGAGCCGAGCCCTCCGGTGCCATGGGCACCGACACTCCGCTGGCCGTGCTCAGCAGCCAGCATCCGCCGCTGTTCAGCTACTTCAAGCAGCGGTTCGCACAGGTCACGAACCCCCCTATCGACGCCATCCGCGAAAAGGTGGTCACCTCCACCAGCGTGTACATCGGTGCCCACGGCAACCTGCTGGAGGACAAGCCCGAGAACTGCAAGGTGCTCAAGGTGCACAACCCCATCCTGACCAGCACCGACCTGCTCAAGATCCGGTACATGAACGTGCCGGGCTTCAAGGTGGCCACGGTGTCCATCAACTACTACAAGAACACCAGCCTGGAAAAGGCCATCGACCGGGTGTTCCTAGAAGTCGACCGCGCCTATAAGGACGGTGCCAACATCATCATCCTGTCCGACCGCGACGTGGACGAGTACCATGTCACCATCCCCAGCCTGCTGGCCGTGTCGGCGGTGTCCCAGTACCTCATCCGCACCAAGAAGAGTACCGCGCTGGCCCTCATTCTGGAGAGCGCCGAGCCCCGGGAGGTGCATCACTTTGCCACCCTGCTGGGCTACGGTGCCTGCGCCGTCAACCCCTATCTGGCCCATGAGACCATCGGCCAGCTCATCGACGAGGGCCTGCTGGACAAGGATTACTATGCCGCCGTGGAGGACTACAACAACGCCATCCTCAACGGCATCGTGAAGATCGCCTCCAAGATGGGCATCTCCACCATCCAGAGCTACCAGAGCAGCCAGATCTTTGAGGCCGTGGGCATCTCGCAGGAGGTCATCGACAAATACTTTACCGGCACCGTGAGCCGGGTGGGCGGCATCACCCTGGCCGACATCCAGGCCGACGTGGAGGCCACCCACAACGCTGCCTTTGACCCGCTGGGTCTGGACATCAACATGGAGCTGGCCGACGGCGGTGCCCACAAGTTCCGCAGCGGCAAGGAAGAACACCTGTTCAACCCCCAGACCATCCACCTGTTCCAGAAAGCCTGCTGGACCAACGACTACGGTGCCTTCAAGCAGTTCACCAACACCGTGGACAACATGGGCAAGGACGGGGTGCACCTGCGCAGCCTGCTGGACTTCAACTTTGACCCGGACGGCGGCATCCCGCTGGACGAGGTGGAGCCGGTGGCCTCCATCGTCAAGCGTTTCAAGGGGGCCGCCATGAGCTACGGTGCCCTGAGCAGCGAAGCCCACGAGACCATTGCACTGGCCCTGAACCGTCTGGGCGGCCGCAGCAACACCGGCGAGGGCGGCGAGCCGGAGGACCGCTACCACAGCGAGAGCAATTCCAAGATCAAGCAGGTGGCTTCCGCCCGCTTCGGCGTCACCAGCAAGTATCTGGTGTCGGCAGAAGAGATCCAGATCAAGCTGGCCCAGGGCGCAAAGCCCGGCGAGGGCGGCAACCTGCCCGGTGCCAAGGTATACCCGTGGATCGCCAAGACCCGCCACAGCACCACCGGCGTGGGCCTCATCTCGCCCCCGCCCCACCACGACATCTACTCCATCGAGGACCTGGCCGAGCTGATCTACGACCTGAAGAACGCCAACCGCAGCGCCAACATCAACGTCAAGCTGGTCAGTGAGGCCGGTGTGGGCACCATTGCGGCCGGTGTGGCCAAGGGCGGCGCACAGGTCATTCTGGTGTCCGGCTACGACGGCGGCACCGGTGCCGCGCCCCGCACCTCCATCCAGAACGCGGGCCTGCCCTGGGAGCTGGGCATCGCCGAGACCCACCAGACCCTGATCCTGAACGGCCTGCGCACCCGGGTGCGCATTGAGAGCGACTCCAAGCTGCTCTCCGGCCGTGACGTGGCCATCAGCTGCATGCTGGGCGCGGAGGAATTCGGCTTTGGCACCAGCCTGCTGATGGCCGAGGGCTGCGTGATGATGCGCGTGTGCAATCTGGACACCTGCCCCATGGGCATCTGCACCCAGAACCCGGAGCTGCGCAAGCACTTCCACGGCAAACCGGAATACATCATCAACTACCTGACCTTCGTGGCACAGGAGCTGCGGGAGTACATGGCCAAGCTGGGCGTGCGCACCGTGGACGAGCTGGTGGGCCGCACCGACCTGCTGCGCGTGAAGGACGCTGCCCCCGGCAGCCGTGCTTCCAAGATGGATCTGGACTGCATCCTGCACAACCCCGCCATCGCAAACAGCAACGTGCACTTTGTGCCCGCTGACACCTACGACTTCCATCTGGAGAACACCCTCGACATGAAGGTGCTCATGAAGAAGTTCAAGCTGGGCAGCAAGAACCCCCAGAGCGTGACCCTGAACGTGTCCAACACCGACCGCGCCTTTGGTGCCATCTTTGGCAGCGAGATCACCCGCAAGTACGGCAGCACCCTGCCGGATGACGTGTTCACCGCCCACTGTGTGGGTGCCGGCGGCCAGAGCTTCGGCGCGTTCATCCCGGGCGGCCTGACGCTGGACCTGGTGGGCGACTGCAACGACTACATGGGCAAGGGCCTGTCCGGCGGCAAGATCGTTGTGCGCCCGCCGCAGGGCATCTCCTTCAAGCCGGAAGAGAACATCATCACCGGCAACGTGGCCCTGTACGGTGCCACCAGCGGCAAGGCCTTCATCTCCGGCGTGGCCGGTGAGCGCTTTGCCGTGCGCAACAGCGGTGCCACCGCCGTGGTGGAGGGCGTGGGCGACCACGGCTGTGAGTACATGACCGGCGGCACCGTGGTGGTGCTGGGTTCCACCGGCAAGAACTTTGCGGCCGGCATGACCGGCGGCATCGCCTATGTGCTGGATGAGAACTGGGACTTCTACCAGCGGGTCAACAAGGAGACGGTCAGCCTGGAGCCGGTGGAGCACAAGTACGACGTGGCCACCCTGAAGGAGCTGATCCGTGAGCATGTGGAGCTTACCGGCTCCCCCCGCGGCAAGGAGATCCTGGACAACTTCAGCGAGTTCTTGCCCAAGTTCAAGAAAGTTCTGCCTTACGACTACGACCGCATGCTGCGGGTGATCGCCTCTGTGGAAGAGCGCGGTCTGGACGGCGAGCAGGCGCAGATCGAAGCATTCTACACGGTGCAGAAGAACAAGTAAGGAGGGGAACATCATGGGCAAGACCACAGGATTTATGGATTATACGCGCAAGACCAGCACGGACGTGCCGCCGCTGGAGCGCATGGAAAACTTTGACGAATTTCACATCTGGCTCTCCCGCGAGGAGCAGCAGACCCAGGCGGCACGCTGCATGGACTGCGGCGTCCCCTTCTGCCAGGCGGGCATGATGATCGGCGGCATGGCCTCCGGCTGCCCGCTGAACAACCTGATCCCGGAGTGGAACGATCTGGTGTATCACGGCAAGTGGGAGCTGGCGCTGCATCGGCTGCTGGCCACCAACCGTTTCCCGGAGTTCACCAGCCGGGTGTGCCCCGCCCTGTGCGAGGCCGCCTGCACCTGCGGGGACGTGACCGGCAGCAGCGTGACCGTGCGTGAGAACGAGCACGCCATCATCGAGACGGGCTACGCCAAGGGCTGGCTCCACGCCGCCCCGCCGCCGGCCCGCACCGGCAAGAGCGTGGCCGTGGTGGGCAGCGGCCCGTCCGGCCTGTCGGTGGCCGAGTACCTGAACAAGCGCGGCCACGCCGTGACCGTATTCGAGCGCGCCGACCGGGTGGGCGGCCTGCTGATGTACGGCATCCCCAACATGAAGCTGGACAAATCGGTCATCGAGCGCCGCATCAAACTCATGCAGGCCGAGGGCGTGGAGTTCCGCACCAACATGGATGTGGGCGGCAGCATTGCCGCCGAAGAGCTGCTGAGCAGCTACGACGCCGTGGTGCTGTGCTGCGGTGCCAAGCAGGCCCGCGACCTGAACGTGCCCGGCCGGGACGCCAACGGCGTCCACTTTGCGGTGGACTACCTCACCAGCGTGACCAGGAGCCTGCTGGACAGCAAATTCGCCGACGGCAAGGCCATCGACGCCAAGGGCAAGAACGTGCTGGTCATCGGCGGCGGCGACACCGGCAACGACTGCCAGGGCACCGCCCTGCGGCAGGGCTGCACCGACCTGGTGGCTCTGGAAATGATGCCTCAGCCCCCCAAGGAGCGCGCGGCCTCCAACCCCTGGCCGGAGTGGCCCCGTGTGCTGAAGGTGGACTACGGCCAGACCGAGTGCCTTGCCAAGTTCAACAAGGACCCGCGCATCTACCAGACCACCGTGAAGGAGTTCCTGAAAGACGATGCCGGCAACCTGACCGGCGCGGTCATCAGCACCCTGAAGCCGGAGCGCGACCCGGAGACCGGCCGCACCAGGATGGTGCCCACCGGCGAAGAATTCACCTACGACTGCCAGCTGGCGTTCATCGCCGCAGGCTTTACCGGCTGCGAGAGCTATGTGGCCGACGCCTTTGGCGTGGACCGCACCCCCCGCGGCAATGTAGCCGACCAGAACTTCAAGACCAACGTGGACAAGGTGTTCGTCTGCGGCGACATGCGCCGGGGCCAGAGCCTTGTGGTGTGGGGCCTGCGCGAGGGCCGCGACTGCGCCGCCGCCGTGGACCGTTACCTGATGGGCTACACCAACCTCTGATCAAGCCATTCTCTTTCCTATCCTAAACAAGCAGAAGCGGGAGCCCGTTGTAAGGCTCCCGCTTCTGCTTTTGTGCGGAGGATAACAAGAAACCGCCGCACCCGGCGTTGTGCACGCGGGTACGGCGGTTTGGAGGAATTTGCCCTGAGTGATGCGGAACACTCAGAACTCAGGAACGCTTTGCTTTGCACGTCAGGCACTGCCCGGCGGCCAGCAGGCCGGTGCCAAAGGCAGCCAATGCGGCGGCGGCCCAGCCGGTGGTGCCGGTCTGGGGCAGGGTGGGCACTGCCGGGGCAGCGGGCTGTGCGGCAGCGGGCTGTGCGGCGGCGGGCGCTTCCGTGTGGGGAGCCTGAGCCGGGGCGTCGGATGCGGCGGCAGCTTCGGTGCCGTTGGTGTCGTCAGAGGCAGCCGGGGCTTCTGGGGCGGAGGCGTCTGCGTTGGGGTCCGGTGCCAGAGAGATCTCTTCCACCGGCAGCACCTCGGCCACTTCCAGCTCCAGGCCATCCTCCTCCCAGGCAAACCCGATCTCTTCCGGGGTGGTGTAGCTGATCTGGATGGGCGGCTTCTCCGGCAGGATGGGCACCTCCACGGTCACAGTCACTTCTTTGGTCACTTCTTCGGTCAGGGCCTGCCCGGCGGGCTCAGCGGCGTCCGGCGCGGCTTCCTCAGCGGGAGCGGCAGCAGTGTCCGGGGCGGGGGCCTCCGGCTGGTTTTCCAGCGCGGCGGCCGACGGGGCGAGACAAAGCAGGGCACCCAGTGCCAGCGAGAGCGCAAACATTCTGCACTTCATAGCCTTGTCCCCCTTTCATAAGAATTCATACTATTATAATATGCATGGCGGGGATGGAATGCAAGCCCTACCGTCATTTTTTGGTGGAGTGAATAAAAACCGGAAAAATTCCTTGGGCAAGATCGCCAATTTTGAGTTGCGGGTTTGTTGAAAAATAACCAAACGAAACCTCACCCGCCCAGAATGGCCTGCAGGTCGGCTTCCGGGGTGGCAATGGGCTTGAGGCCGTACCGTTCCTGCAGGGTGCGCACCACCCCCGGCGAGAGGAACGGGGGCAGGGTAGGCCCCAGCCGGATGTTCCGGATGCCCAGCGCCAGCAGCGCGATGAGGATGCACACGGCCTTCTGCTCAAACCAGCACAGCACCAGCGAGAGGGGCAGGTCGTTGACGCCGCAGCCAAAGGCGTCGGCCAGCGCCAATGCGATGCGGATGGCGCTGTAGGCGTCGTTGCACTGGCCCACGTCCAGGATGCGGGGCAGGCCGGTGCCCGGCACGGTGCCAAGGGGCAGGTCGTTCAGGCGGAACTTGCCGCAGGCCAGGGTCAGCAGGATGGTGTCGGGCGGGGTAAGGCGGGCAAACTCGGTGTAGTAGCGGCGGCTGGGCCGGGTGCCGTCGCAGCCGCCCACCAGAAAGAAGTGCCGCAGCTTACCGTCCCGCACCGCCTGCACGATCTCGTCCGCGTGCTGCAGCACGGCGGTGCGGGCAAAACCGGTGGTCACCGTGGAGCCGCCGTTCAGGCCGGGCAGCAGGGTGTCCTGCGCGTAGCCGCCCAGCTCCAGCGCCTTTTCGATCACCGGGGAAAAGTCGCGCCCTTCGTCGATGTGGGGCACGCCGGGGTAAGCCACCACCGAGGTGGTGAACACCCGGTCGGCGTAGCTGGCGCGCAGGGGCATGATGCAGTTGGTGGTGAACAGGATGGGCGCGGGGATGTCCTCGAACTCCCGCTGCTGGTTCTGCCATGCGGTGCCAAAGTTGCCCTTGAGGTGGGGGTAGCGGCGCTTCAGCTCCGGGTAGCCGTGGGCGGGCAGCATCTCCGAGTGGGTGTAGACGTTGACACCCCGGCCTGCGGTCTGTTCCAGCAGCTGCTGTGCGTCGTAGAGGTCGTGGCCGGAAATCACGATGAACGGCCCCTTTTCAATGGTCAGGGGCACCTGCACCGGTTCCGGATCGCCAAACGCGCCGGTGTTGGCCGCGTCCAGCAGCTCCATGCAGCGGTAGCTGGCTTCTCCTGTGGCCTGCACCAGCTGCCACAGGGCGTCGGTGGTCTGGCCGGGGTCGCCCACGGCCTGCAGGGCGGTACAGAAGAACCGGTCCAGCTCCGGGTCGATGCGGCCCAGCACCCGGGCGTGGTAGTTGTAGGCGGCCATGCCCCGCAGGCTGAACAGCACAAAGCATTTCAGGCTGCGCCGGTCGGCGTCCGGTTCCCGCCAGAGGGCCTGCATGTCGTAGTCCGGGCCGGTGCCGGGGCTGGCGTCGTGCACCCGGCGGGTCAGCGCGTCCACGGCGGCGGGGTCAAAGTTCACGTTGGTAATGGTGGTGAACAGCCCCTGCATCAGCAGCCGGGCCTGTTCCGGGGCCGGGCCGCGCCCCGCCGCGATGAGCTGCCCGGCAAACGCGATGAGCGCCCCGGTGAGCCGGTCCTGTGCGGCGGCTGTCTCGGCCGACTTGCCGCACACCCCCGCTGCGCCGGTGCAGGCGGTGCAGCCCGCCGCCTGCTCACACTGAAAACAAAACATCTGCTCGTCCATACAAAGCTCCCTTTCTGCCATAAGATACTGCCAGTGTGGGCAGAGCGGGGCGGGGTTATACCAAAAAAGAGCCGCACCCCTGCGGGCGCGGCTCTTGGACGATGCAGGATGACTTAGTAGGTGATGCCCTGTGCCATCATGGCGGTGGCGACCTTCAGGAAGCCGGCGCAGTTTGCACCGACCATCAGGTTGCCCTCGGAACCGGCAGCGACGGAAGCGTCGTAGGAAGCGTGGAAGATGCCCTCCATGATGCCCTTCAGCTTGGCATCCACTTCCTCAAAGGTCCAGCTCAGGCGCTCGGAGTTCTGGCTCATCTCCAGGCCGGAGGTGGCCACGCCGCCGGCGTTGGAAGCCTTGGCGGGTCCGTACAGGACGCCGTTGGACAGGTAGACCTCGATGGCCTCCGGGGTGCTGGGCATGTTGGCGCCCTCGCACACGACGGTGCAGCCGCCCTTTACCAGAGCCTCAGCGGACTCCTTGTTGATCTCGTTCTGGGTCGCGCAGGGCAGGGCGATGTCGCAGGGGACCGTCCAGACCTTGCTGCAATCAGCCACATAGGTAGCACCGGCGTGGGTCTCGGCGTACTCCTTGATGCGGCCGCGGCGCACTTCCTTCAGGTCCTTGACGTAGGCCAAGTCGATGCCGTTGGGGTCGTAGACGTAGCCGTTGGAGTCGGACATGGTCACGACCTTGGCACCCAGCTGGGTTGCCTTCTCGCAGGCGTAGATGGCCACGTTGCCGGAACCGGAGATGACCACGGTCTTGCCCTCGAAGCTGTCGCTGCGCATGCACTTCAGAGCCTCGGCGGTGAAGTAGCACAGGCCGTAGCCGGTGGCCTGGGTGCGGGCCAGAGAGCCGCCGAAGGTCAGGCCCTTGCCGGTGAGCATGCCGCCCTGGAAGCTGTTGGTCAGGCGCTTGTACTGGCCGAACATGTAGCCGACCTCGCGGCCGCCGACACCGATATCACCGGCGGGGCAGTCCACGAACTGGCCGATGTGGCGGTACAGCTCGGTCATGAAGCTCTGGCAGAAGCGCATGACTTCCATGTCGCTCTTGCCGTGGGGGTCGAAGTCAGAGCCGCCCTTGCCGCCGCCCATGGGCAGGGTGGTCAGGCTGTTCTTGAAGGTCTGCTCAAAGCCCAGGAACTTCAGGATGCCCTGGTTCACAGAGGGGTGGAAGCGCAGGCCGCCCTTGTAGGGGCCGATGGCGCTGTTGAACTGCACGCGGTAGCCGCGGTTCACCTGGACCTTGCCCTGGTCATCGACCCAGGGCACACGGAAGCTGATGATGCGCTCCGGCTCCACCAGACGCTCGATCAGGCCGGCCTTCTCGTACTCGGGGTGCTTTTCCACCACGGGCTGGATGCTCTCCAGCACCTCACGCACAGCCTGCAGGAATTCCGGCTCGTTGGCATTGCGCTTTGCCAGGCCGTCGTACACGCGCTTCAGGTATTCATTCGTCAGCATAGTAGAATACTCCTTTTTCCCAATTACTCTATAAATTTTGAAAAAGACGAGGCCGCTCTGCCCGCCACAATGCGTGCAGGGAACCGTCACCGGCTCCGGGCGGCCCCGGATTTCCATTCTTACACACGACCTGCCGATGCTACAGATCACTTTTCCATTATAAGGCTTCACCCTGTATTTGACAATAGCAGGAAAGCAGAAAATGTTTCAAAAAAACAAACGAAAAGTTGAACCCGCTTCACAAAACGAAAAATAAAACCAAAAACCGGTGCAGAACCTTGTTTTTTAAAGCGGCAAAAGAATGTCTTTTGGAGGGGGAGCTGCCGCCGCGGGCCAGCTGGTTCGCCCTCTCCGTCCACTCACGTTGTTCGCGTCCACCTCTCCCAAAGGGAGAGGCCTTGGCAAAGAGATGACGTTTGCATGGACTGCCAAGGGCTCCCACTTTGGGGGAGCTGCTGAGCGGATGCGAAGCTGAGAGGGCGAGCTGGCTAAGAGGGCGAGCTGGCTAAAACAAGGACAGGACGGATGCATTACAGAAAAGGCTGCCGCACAGCAGGTTGTGCAGCAGCCAAAGGGGCAGATCATTTCAGCAGCTTCTCGCAGGCGTCGGCGGCACCCTCCAGGTACTCGCCGCCGTAGGTCTCGATCATGCCGGCGTCCGACAGCTCGGCCAGCTTCGGGTCGATGGGGCACTTGGCCAGCACGGGCAGATGGTGCTTTGCCGCCACCTCGTCCACATGGCTGTTGCCGAACACGTTGATGTGCTTGCCGCAGTCCGGGCAGACGATGTAGCTCATGTTCTCCACGATGCCCAGCATGGGCACCTTCATCATCTCGGCCATGTTCACGGCCTTGGCCACGATCATGCTCACCAGCTCCTGGGGGCTTGCCACCACCACGATGCCGTCCACGGGCAGGCTCTGGAACACGGTCAGGGGCACGTCACCGGTGCCCGGGGGCATGTCCACGAACAGGAAATCCACGTCCTTCCAGACCACGTCGGTCCAGAACTGCTTGACCGCCCCGGCAATGACCGGGCCGCGCCACACCACGGGGTCCTCTTCGTTTTCCACCAGCAGGTTGATGCTCATCACGTCAATGCCCATGCGGCTCTGGATGGGCCAGCAGCCCTTGTCGTCGGCCATGGCGCGGCCATGGATGCCGAACAGCTTGGGGATGGACGGGCCGGTGATGTCGGCGTCCAGGATGCCGCAGTGGTAGCCGCGGCGGGCCATGGCGCAGGCCAGCAGGGCGCTGGTCATGCTCTTGCCCACGCCGCCCTTGCCGGACACCACGCCGATGACCTTCTTGACGCGGCTGTGCGGGTTGGGGGCGTCGTGCTGGGGCGCTGCATCGCGGGAAGAACAGGCTGCACTGCAATTGGAGCAGTCATGGGTGCATTCTTCGCTCATTCTCTTTGTCGCGCACGGCAGGGGCAGGACCCGGGCTGTGCGCTTCCTCCTTGCTCAATATGCGGGCAGGGGCGTGCCCTGCCTGACCACTGTTAACTATACCATAAAAAGTGCGGCAAAACAACCCATGCCGCCGCTCATGTTTTGTGCCGGGGCCGCATAGGCTGGCAGCAGGGCAGAAAACCGGCGGGAGGGGTGCGCATGGGGCAGAAAGACCGGCCAAACTACTGGAAGAACGCGGCCCTGCTCACCGGGTCGGACGTGGTGCTGCGTCTGGCGGGGCTGGGGCTGCGCATCGGGCTGGCCAACGCGCTGGGCGGCGAGGGCATGGGCCTGTACCAGCTGGTGCTGGCGGTGTACGGGCTGTTCGTCACGCTGGCTACGGCGGGCATCTCGGTGGCGGCCACCCGCCTGCTCACCGAGGAGCTGAGCCGGGACCCGGCGTCGGCCCGGGGCATGCTGCGGCGTCTGCTGGCGCTGGGGGCCGGGCTGGGGGTGCTGGCCATGGCGGCACAGGCGGGCCTTGCGGGGCTGGCGGCCAAGTGGTGGCTGGGGGATGTGCGGGCGGCGGGCGCGCTGCGGCTGTCGGCGCTGGGCCTGCCGTGGATGGCCGTGTCGGCGGTGCTGCGGGGGTTCTTTCTGGCCCGGCGGCGGGTTGGCCCCAACGTGGCCAGCCAGCTGGCCGAGCAGACGGTGCGCATCGGGGCGGTGGCGGCGGCCCTGTACGCCACACCGGGCCGGGATGCCGGGGAGCGCTGCACGCTGGTGCTGGGGGCCACCGCCCTGAGCGAGGCGGTGAGCTGCACCCTCATGGCCCTGTTCTGCCGGGGCGAGGCCCGGCGGTGCTTTGGCGGGAAGCGGGCGCAAACGCCCCCGGAGGCCTCCCGCCGCCTGTGGGACATCTTGTGGCCGGTGGAGGGCGGCCGGGTGCTGGCCAGCGCGCTGCACACGGCAGAGAACATGCTGGTGCCCGCCTGCCTGGCCGTCTACCTGACCGGGGCCGGGGGCCGGGCGGCGGCGCTGGAACGATACGGCGTGCTCAAGGGCATGGCCCTGCCGCTGCTCACCTTTCCCTTCGGGCTGCTGGGCAGTCTGGCTGTGCTGCTCATGCCGGAGATCACCCAGGCCCATGTGCTGGGCCAGACCGCCCGCCTGACCGCCCTGCTGGACCGGATGCTGCGGCTCACCGGGTTCTTCTCGGCGCTGGCGGCGGCGCTGTTCTGGTGCTGGGGGCCGGATGCGGCGGGGCTGCTGTACGGCAGTGCCGAGGCGGGGTTTTATTTGCAGGTGCTGGCCCCGGTGCTGCCGCTGCTCTATCTGGAAAGCATGGTGGACGGTGCCATGAAGGGGGTAGGGGAGCAGAAAGCCGCCTTCCGCTACAGCGTGTGGGACGCCGTGCTGCGGCTGGCGGGGGTGGCGGTGCTGCTGCCCCGGTACGGCATGCGGGGCTTTCTGGCCGTGATGCTGCTGTCCACCCTGTACACCTGCACGGCCAACACTGGGCGGCTGCTGCTTTCCAGCGGGATGCCCCACGCCTTCCGGCGGTGGCTGGGCGCTCCGGCGCTGGCCGGGGCACTGGCCGCGGCGGCGGGCACCGGGCTGCGGCAGGCGCTGGCGCTGCCCCTTGCGGGGGCGTTCTGGCCCCGGCTGGCGGCATTGGGCGCGGGCGGATGTGCCACGGCGGGGGTGTTTCTGCTGGCGGCATGGCCGCTGGGGCTGGGGGAGGAGCTGGCGAGGATGCGGGGGACGATTTAGAATTGCCTCCGCTTCGCTCTGGCAATAATAGCGGTAATAAAATTTTTAGATTTGCAACTCTGGAAAATCTGCGGATTTTCCAGAGTTGCTTTTTCACGGGAGGGGCTGTTCCGGGCAGCTGCATTTGCTGCTGTTGGCCTGCGGCCAAGACGCAGCGGGAATAGGTGCTTTTACGGGAAGCAGGCTCGCCCTCTCAGGCGCTGACGCGCCAGCTCTCCCAAAGGGAGAGCCTCTGGCGAAATCGCAGTGTTTGCCGTACTGCCAAGGCCTCTCCCTTTGGGAGAGGTGGACGCGAACAACGTGAGCGGACGGAGAGGGCGAGGCTGCAGACCTGAGAGGGTTCCCTCCACAAATTTCTGGACAGAGCACCGCATTCTGTGTATAATATATAGGATAAGGCCGCCGGGACTGCCGCGGCCTGTAAAATGGCGGCGGGCACTGCCCGCTCCCCGGAACAAAAGAGGAACCTTTCGTGAACGAGAAATCCAAAGAGACCAGAGCGCGGGTCTACCTGCGCCGCGCTGTGCTGGCGGCACTGGATGCCGCCATCGTGGCGTTCAGTTTTTATTTTGCGCTGCTGCTGCGGGCCGACGGTGCGGTGGAAGCCGCCTGGTGGCCCCACAACCTTGCCATCCTGTACCGTAACCTGCCCTGGATCGTGGCTGTGTATGTGGCCAGCTTCCTGCTGGGCGGGCTGTACTCGGTGCTGTGGAAGTACGCGGGCGAGCGCGACCTGCTGCGCCTTGCGGTCATGGTGGCGGTGCCCACCGGCATCGTGTATGTGGTCAACCGGCGGTGCATCCATGGTGTGCTGTTCAACTCGGCCAACTGCATGGCGGCGGTGCTCATCCTGCTGCTGGTGGGCGGCAGCCGTCTGGCATGGCGGCTGTTTTTGAACCACCCGCTGGGCGAGCGCCTGCGCGGCGCGGCCAGCCGCGACCCCAACCGCCCCGTGATGATCGTGGGCGCGGGCGAGGCCGGGGCCTGGGCCATCAACGTGTGCAAGACCAACAAGCAGTATGGCCGCCCGGTGCTGGCCGTGGACGATGACCCCGCCAAGCTCCACCAGACCATCCACGGCGTGCCGGTCAAGGGCACGCTGGAGCAGATCCCGGAGCTGTGCAAGCGGTACGGCATCCACACCATCCTGGTGGCCATCCCCACCCTGAAGGGCAGCCGCCTGAACCACGTCATCGACCTGTGCGTGAGCACCCACTGCGCGGTGCAGCTGCTCAGTGACCCCCAGCTGGTGGGCAGCGGTGCGCCCCAGCAGGGGGCTTTCCGGGAGCTGAACCCGGCGGACTTTTTGTCCCGCGACGAGGTGACGCTGGACATGGAGAAGATCTCCGGCTACCTCACCGGCAAAACGGTGCTGGTGACGGGCGGCGGCGGCTCCATCGGCTCGGAGCTGTGCCGGCAGGTGATGCGCTTCCACCCGGGCAAGCTGCTGATCTTTGACATCTACGAGAACTGCGCCTACGAGCTGCAGATGGAACTGCAGCAGAAGTATGGCCGGGATATCCCGGTGACCGTGCTCATCGGCTCCATCCGGGACAAAAAGCGGCTGGACGAGGTGTTTGAGACCTACCACCCCACGGTGGTGTTCCACGCGGCGGCCCACAAGCATGTGCCGCTGATGGAGGTCAGCCCCGCCGAGGCGGTCAAGAACAACGTGCTGGGCACCAAGAACCTGCTGGTGAGCGCCAGCGAGCACGAGGTGGAGCGGTTCGTGCAGCTGTCCACCGACAAGGCCGTCAACCCCACCAGCGTCATGGGCTGCACCAAGCGCATCTGCGAGATGCTCATCCAGACCTTTGCGGGCAACACCGACATGAAGTGTGTGGCGGTGCGGTTCGGCAACGTGCTGGGCAGCCATGGCAGCGTTATCCCGCTGTTTGAAGCCCAGATCAAAAAGGGCGGCCCGGTCACCCTGACCGACCCCAACATCGAGCGCTACTTCATGACCATCCCGGAGGCGGCCCAGCTGGTGCTGCAGGCCGGTGCCCTGGCCGAAAGCGGCAACATCTATGTGCTGGACATGGGGGAGCCGGTCAAGATCATGGACCTTGCCAAGCAGCTCATCCGCTTTTACGGCTACGAGCCGGGCGTGAACATGGAGATCCGGGTGGTGGGCCTGCGCCCCGGCGAGAAGCTCTACGAAGAGCTGATGATGGACGAGGAGCAGGACAAGATGCGCCGCACCCAGCACAACAAAATTTTTGTGGCAAGCCCCCGCACCATCGACCTGGCGCAGTTCTACGAGCAGCTGCAGGCGCTGGAAGCCGCCGCCGCCCACAACGACGAGGGCGTGGTGAAGCAGCTTGCCGCCATGATCCCCACCTTTACCCCCACCCGCGAGAACCTGAAGCTGTAACGCTGGCTGGGGTCTGGATGCGATGCACGGCCTCGCCCTCTCCGTCACGCCTACGGCGTGCCACCTCTCCCAAAGGGAGAGGCCTTGGCAGTGCGGCAGAGCTTCTGGTTGCGCCAGGGGCTCTCCCTTTGGGAGAGCTGGCAAACCCGCAAGGGTTTGACTGAGAGGGCGAGGCTGCTGATGTGAGAGGGCGAGCCGGTGACCCAAATCGCTCAGACCTTAATGATATAAAAACTAGAGAGGGATGTAACTATGGAAAAGAAACCGTTCCTGACCGAGGCCATGGCACAGGAGATCATTCAGGATGTGCCCACGCCCTTCCACGTTTACGACGAAAAGGGCATCCGGGAAAATGCCCGCCGCATCAACAAGGCGTTCAGCTGGAACAAGGGCTTCAAGGAGTATTTTGCCGTCAAGGCCCTGCCCAACCCCGTCATCCTGCAAATTCTGCAGGAAGAGGGCTGCGGCGTGGACTGCTCGTCCCTGACCGAGCTGATGCTCAGCGAGGTGTGCGGCTTTGCCGGCAGCGATATCATGTTCTCGTCCAACCAGACCCCCGTGGAGGACATGCAAAAGGCCTATGAGCTGGGTGCCTACATCAACCTGGACGACGCCACCATGGTGGACTTCCTGGACCGGGTGGCCGGTGTGCCGGAGACGGTGTTCTGCCGCTACAATCCGGGCGGCACCTTCAGCCTGGGCGAGAGCGAAGAGGGCTTCCAGGTGATGGACAAGCCCGGCGATGCCAAATACGGCATGACCGAAGAGCAGATGATCGACAGCTACAAAAAGCTGATGGCCAAGGGCGCCAAGCACTTCGGCATCCACGCCTTCCTGGCGTCCAACACCATCTCGGATGCCTATTACCCGGAGCTGGCCGCCATCCTGTTCCGGCTGGCGGTGCGGGTGCACGAGGCCACCGGTGCCCACATCGGCTACATCAACCTGTCCGGCGGCGTGGGCATCCCCTACCGCCCGGAGCAGACCGAGAACGACATCCTGGCCATTGGCGAGGGCGTGCGCAAGAAGTTTGAGGAGATCCTGGTGCCGGCCGGCATGGGCGACGTGGCCATCTTTACCGAGATGGGCCGCTTCACCACCGGCCCCTACGGCGCACTGGTGGCAACCGCCATCCACGAAAAGCACATCTACAAGGAGTACATCGGTCTGGACGCCTGCGCGGCCAACCTGATGCGCCCGGCCATGTACGGGGCCTACCATCACATCACCGTGCTGGGCAAGGAGGACGCCCCCTGCGACCACATGTATGACGTGGTGGGCGGCCTGTGCGAGAACAACGACAAGTTTGCCATCGACCGGATGCTGCCCAAGATCGACATCGGGGACGTGCTCTACATCCACGATACCGGTGCCCATGGCTCGGCCATGGGCTACAACTACAACGGCAAGCTGCGCAGCGCCGAAGTGCTGCTGTGCGAGGACGGCTCTCACCGGCTCATCCGCCGCGCCGAGACCCCCCGCGACTACTTTGCAACGCTGGACTTCCTGCCCCTGATGAAGCCCCTGTTTGAGGACTGAGGGTACGATTTGAAATAGCCGCCGCTTCGCTCTGGCTATAGTTAGCGGAAATACAATTTTATATTGGCAGTTCAGAAACGCCTGCGGGCGTTTCTGAACTGCATTTTCACAGGAAGGGCCGTTCCGGTTGATTGCATTTGCTGCTGCCAGCCTGCGCTTCGGCTGCAAGCCGCAACCCGTTAGACAGATGCTGTTTGCCGCTGCGACCCCAACCGTGAAAAGGCGTTTGGAGCGGCCCGCAGGCCGCGACAAACGCGAATTAAAATAAAATTACCTCTGCGATTGCCAGAGCGCAAGCGGAGGCAATTCTAAATCATTCCCGCCCGAAACGACAACGACCAAACGAGGTACAAGCCATGTTTTTTGGATTTCAGCTCACCTGCGGCCTGATGATGGTGTTCTACGGTTACTCGGTCATGAAAAACCCCCGCGTGTGGGGCGACCAGGGCCGCCGCGCCGTCAAGCCCGAACATTTTGAAGAATACGGCCGCCAGAACGGGCTGTTCTTCCTCAAGGCAGGCTGCGTGATGGCGGTCATCGGCGCACTGGATGCGCTGGTCACGCTGGACGCGCTGCTGTATCTGCTGCTGTATGTGTTCGGCTTTGCGTTCGCGTTCTATCCGCTCACCCGCTGGTGCAAGGCCAATGAAGGATTCTGCTGGCCGTGGCCCCACGTCAAGAGCGAGAAAAAGCGCATCAAGGAGCTGCGCAAGGAGCAGGAACAGCAGAAGAAAAAGTAAACCGGAACCGAGAAGGGCCGCCCGCGTACCGCACGCAGGCGGTCTTTTTTTGCGCCATTCTCTGAGAGAGACGGGTTATCTGGCAAAGTTCGACTTTCTGAACGAAGCAGCGTTGAAAAAGCAACTTCGCCAGCATGGCAAAATTCAGCACGTCCGGCAAGGTTGGAACTTTGCCAACAGGGAGCAACTTTGCCAAGTTGGAAAACATCAAAAATTAAACGTAGATAAATTATAATTTTTGAACTTTGCCACTTGTTTCACTACAGTAGAGGGAAGAGTACCATTTGTTTCGGCCGTCCCTCTGTCGGATGGTGCATTTGGTCACCTCACCAGACCTCACAAGCTCGCTATAGGCACGGTTGTATGTGCGGTCGCTGCATCCGATCTCCTTCACGACGGCGGCGCGCAGCTCACTGCTTGCCATGCTGCCCAACCGGCTCTCGGCCAGCACGTTGAGGATGGCGTCCCGCGTGTCCTCCTTGGTCTGGGCCTGCCGCACCCGCGGCTCCTTGATGAAGTCGGCGTCTTTCTTGTCGGTATAGCCGTCAAACACGGCCTGCGCCGTCCGGACGCCGTCCAGCTCCACGTCCTCGATGTGCAGCAGCACCGTCTGCTGGGGGCGGCTGTAGCTGCTCTTTTCGTGGCTGAGGTAAATTTTGCCGTCGCTGTTGCTGCGGCCCATCATCAGCACGCTGCGGGCCATGTCCCAGATGTCGGAGCTGTCGGCCAGACGGGCCCGGCCGGACACACCCATCTTTTTGTTGGAGTGCATCACCAGCAGCACGGCGCACCGCTGGGCGGCGGCAATGGCCTTGAGGGGCAGCAGGATGCTGCGCATCTGGTTGCGGCTGGCCATTTCCACCCCGGCGGGCAGAAAGCTCTGCAGCGGGTCCACGATGAGCAGCAGCGGCCCGGCCTTGGCGGCAAATTTGGCCAGTGCCTCGTCCTTGAGGGTCAGGGGTTGGCCGGTGCGCTGGAAGTAGTCGTCGGCGGTGAGGCAGAGCACCCGGTTCATGTCGGCTCCGGCGGCCAGCAGGCGGGCCTTGAGCACCTTGCCGGGGTCGTCCTCGCCCGCAAGGATGAGCACCTTGCCGGTCTGGGCAGGCGGCACGGGAAAGAACCCGCTGGTTTTGCCCGTGGTGACGCAGGCGATCAACTGCGCCTGCCAGAGGCCTTTGCCGGTGCCGCCGTCGGCACCCAGCAGGGAAAGTTCGCCCCGGGGCAGCAGGTCCGGGACCAGCCAGTCCACGTTTTGCAGGGGCACGTCGGCCAGCACGCCCGGCCCGACGGGGGTCTGCTCGGCCCGCATCTTGTCGTTTTCGCGCCTGGCCTCGGCGTTGGCGGCGGCCAGAAAGGCGGCGCGGTCGGTGTCGATGGCGTCCTGACACCGGTGGAGCCACTGGTCGGTCTTGTACTCCACGGCGGGCAGACGCAGGCTGTAGGCGGCGCCCCGCACATCGTCCAGCAGCTCCGGGCGCTGGGCTTCGTCGTACTGGGCCAGACATGCAAAGGTCAGGCGGCTGAACAGCTGCTCTTCGGTATGGCAGCGCCGCAGGGTGCGCAGGAAGGCTGCGCGGTCAAGGGGTGGTTGATTCAAGGGTGGTCAGGCTCCTTTCGTTGGTTGGGTGAACGATTTGAAATTGCCTCCGCATCAAAACGTTTTGTTGTTATATTTAGTATAGCACGGAACCGAACGCTGTCAACAACTGCTTTCCAACGAAAAATCAACCGAAAATCACGCAAAAAATTGCAGAAAAAGGGGAGACAGAGAGGGTCAGCCTTCCCCCTTGGGGGGACAGATGCAATCAACCGGAACGGCCCTTCCTGTGAAAATGCAGTTCAGAAACGCCCGCAGGCGTTTCTGAACTGCCAATATAAAAATTTTATTTCCGCTAAATATGCCCAGAGCAACGCGGAGGGCATTCTAAACCGTCTTTTCCCGCACAGAGGGTGGTCGCGTGGGGCAGGTCTGATGCCTTTTGCAAGGCGCATCGCCGCCGGGGTCGCTCCGCTGGGCCAGAGGGTGAGAGGGGTGTTTCGACTCCCCCCTCTCTCCCTCTGGACACCCCTCTCCCCGCAACGAGAAAGGGGCTGCTCGCCCCTTTCAGACCCCAAAGGGGTAGGCTCCACCCGAAAATACTGAAGATTCACGCCATTCGGCGTGAAGATCTTTTCACCGTATTTTCGGCTTCCGCCGATTTGAAAGGCCCCTCAGTCGCTCCGCGACAGCTCCCCGCAGGGGAGCGGGTTCCGTGAGATGGTGGCTGCCCGTAACGGCCTCTCCCGGTGAGATGCAACTTCAGCGTCAGATGCAATTTACCGTAACGGCCCCTCCCGTGAAAATGCAGTTCAGAAACGCCCGCAGGCGTTTCTGAACTGCCAATATAAAAATTTTATTTCCGCTAAATATGCCCAGAGCAACGCGGAGGGCATTCTCAATCGTTCACCCCACCGGGAGCAGGTAAACAAAAAAGCCAGTGCGAAAAAACTCGCACTGGCTCGTTTGTGATTGGCTTACAGGTGCATCAGGCTGCGCTGGGCACTGGTGCGGAACTTGAGCGCCGCCGCGATGAAGCCCTTGAACAGGGGATGGGCGCGGTTGGGGCGGCTCTTGAACTCCGGGTGGAACTGGGCACCCAGATGGAAGGCGCGGCCGGGCAGCTCCACCGTCTCCACCAGACGGCCGTCCGGGCTGGTGCCGGAGATGACCAGACCGGCGTCCTGCATCTCCTGCCGGAACTCGTTGTTGAACTCGTAGCGGTGGCGGTGACGCTCCCAGATCTCGGTCTGGCCGTAGCACTCGGCCATCTTGGTGCCGGGGGCCACGGTGCAGGGGTACTTGCCCAGACGCATGGTGCCGCCCTTGGGGATGTTGCCCTGCTGGTCGGCCATGAGGGCGATGACGTTGTGCTTGCCGTCCGGGGTGAACTCGCTGGAATTGGCGTCGGCGTAGCCCAGCACGCCCCGGGCAAACTCCATCACCATGATCTGCATGCCCAGGCAGATGCCAAAGTAGGGCACGTTGTTTTCGCGGGCGTACTGGGCGGCCTGGATCATGCCCTCGATGCCGCGGTCACCGAAGCCGCCGGGCACGATGATGCCGTCCACGTCTGCAAAGAGCTCCTTGCAGGCGTTCTGGTCGGTCAGGTCCTCGCTTTCCACCCACTTGATCTCCACCTGGCTGTCATTCTCGAAGCCTGCGTGGTACAGGCTCTCCATCACCGACAGGTAGGCGTCGTGGAGCTTGACGTACTTGCCCACCAGCGCGATGGTGCAGGTCTTGCTGCGGGTGGCGATGCGGCTCACCACCTGCTTCCACTCGGTCAGGTCGGCGGGGGGCACGTCCAGCTTGAGCTTGTTCACCACCACGTCATCCAGACCGCCGGTGTGCAGCATCAGCGGGCACTGGTACAGGCTGGGCATGGTCAGGTTCTCGATGACACACTCCGGCTTGACGTTGCAGAAGGTGCTGATCTTGCGGCGGATGTCGGTGCCCACGCTGCCGTCGGCGCGCAGGATGATGATGTCCGGGTTGACGCCCATGCCCTGCAGCTCCTTGACCGAGTGCTGGGCAGGCTTGGACTTGTACTCGTTGGAGCCGGAGATGTAGGGCACCAGCACCACATGGATGAAGCAGCAGTTGTCGCGGCCCTGCTCCAGGCCCACCTGCCGGATGGCCTCCAGGAAGGGCTGGCTCTCGATGTCGCCGGTGGTGCCGCCGATCTCGGTAATGACCACATCGGCCCCGGTGGAGGAAGCCATGTTGTAGATGTAGCTCTTGATCTCGTTGGTGATGTGGGGGATGATCTGGACGGTCTGGCCCAGATAGGCACCCTGACGCTCCTTGTTCAGCACGTTCCAGTACACCTTGCCGGTGGTCAGGTTGGAGTACTTGTTCAGGTTCTCGTCGATGAAGCGCTCGTAGTGGCCCAGGTCCAGGTCGGTCTCGGTGCCGTCGTCGGTGACGAACACCTCCCCGTGCTGCAGGGGGCTCATGGTGCCGGGGTCCACGTTGACGTAGGGGTCCAGCTTCTGGCTGGCCACCTTCAGGCCGCGGCACTTGAGCAGGCGGCCCAGCGAGGCGGCGGTGATGCCCTTGCCCAGGCCGGACACGACACCGCCGGTGACGAAGATATACTTGGTTTGCTTTTCTGCCATAAAAATACTTCCTCCTCTATCAAAATCAGGTCAAATCAGATTCAGAATACGTTTTCCCAATCCAGTATTATACACCCACATCCTCATAAGAATCAAGGATTTCCTGCGCGATCTCGGTGCGGTCGCGGCGGGTGTCCATGGCCAGCTTTTCAATGCGGCGGTGGGCCTCGGCCTCGGTGAGGTGCTCATGCTCCACCAGGCAGCACTTGGCCCGGCTCACCAGCCGGATCTGGGCAATTTTGTCCTGCAGGCGGGCGTTCTCCTGCCGCAGGCGCTGCAGGCGGTGGTTGCTGGCGGCCGCCATGTGCATGGCCTGCACAAATAAGGTGTTGCTGAAGGGCTTGCTCAGCAGCAGCACCCCCTGCTCGTTCAGGGGGGCCAGCAGCTGTTCGGCCTGTGCGGCCTTGACCAGAAACACCACGCCCGCGTCGGTGCCGGCCACGGCATCCATGCACAGCTCGTGCCCGAACTCGTCGGGCAGGGGGGCGTTGACCACGATCAGGTCAAAGTCGGCGTCCGGCATCCTGCGCCGGGCCTCGGCCCCGCTGGGCAGGATCACCGGCCGGGCATAGCCCATCTCGGCCAGCCGGGCGGCGATGTACTCGTTGGAGCTGGCACCGGCGCTTACAATGAGTGCGCGTCCCATACGTTCCGCTCCTTTCTCCTACGCATGTTCCTGCAGGGGTCAGATGGCGTTGAAGTAGTGGATGCGCTCGTACTCCGCCGGGTCGGCGGCGGCGCGCAGGGCCTCGCACCGGGCACGCTCCTCGGCAAAGTAGCGGCGGCTCAGCTCCTCCGGCAGCACCTTGTGCAAAAAGTCGCTTTCCTCGGCGATGGCCACGGCCTCTTCCAGCGTGGCGGGCAGCATTTCCAGCCCAAGGCCCTCGGCCTCGCCGGGGCGGAACAGGTTCTTGTTGACCGGCGGGGGCAGCACCATGCGGTGTTCGATGCCGTCCAGACCGGCGGCCAGCACCAGGCCGATGGCCAGATACGGGTTGCAGGCGGGGTCCGGGCTGCGCAGCTCCATGCGGCAGTTGTCGCCCTTCACCTGGGGGATGCGCACCAGCTGGCTGCGGTTCTGGCGGCTCCAGCTCACATAGCGGGGGGCCTCGTCGCAGCCAAAGCGCTGGTAGCTGTTGGGCAGGGGATTGGTGAACACGGTCAGCTCCCGGCTGTGGGCCAGCACGCCCGCCATAAAGCTGCCTGCGATGCTGTCCGGGGCAATGTCGCCCTCAAACAGGTTCTTGCCGTCCAGGTACAGCGACAGGTTGATGTGCAGCCCGCTGCCCGCCTGGTCCGGCAGGGGCTTGGGCAGGAAACTGGCGTGGATGCCGCTGCGCATGGCAATGGCCCGCACGATCTGCTTGAACATCATCACGTTGTCGGCGGTCTTGAGGGGGCCTGCATGGTGGCAGTCGATCTCGTTCTGGCCGTGGCCGCTCTCGTGGTGGCTGTGCTGGGGGGCCAGCCCCATCTGCTCCATGGTCAGGCAGATATCCCGGCGCAGGTTCTCGCCCGCGTCCAGCGGGGCCACGTCGAAGTAGCCGCCGAAGTCGATGGGGATGCGGGTGGGGCGGCCCCGGTCGTCGTTCTCAAACAGATAGAACTCGCACTCGGCACCCACGTTGCAGGTAAGGCCCAGCTGACGGAAGCGGCGGTTCATCTCCCGCAGAAAGCCCCGGCAGTTGCCGCCAAAGGGGGCGCCGTCCGGCTTTTCCACGTCGCAGAAGAACTGCATCACCCGGCCCTCGGTGGGCCGCCAGGGCAGGATGGTCACGGTGGGCAGGTCGGGCCGCAATACCAGGTCGCTTTCCTCCACCTTCATGAAACCGGCAATGGAACTGCCGTCGAAGCACACGCCGTCCTCCAGGGCCTTGGGCAGGTCGCTGGCCAGCACGGCGATGTTCTTCTGGGTGCCAAAGATATCGCAGAAGGCAAAGCGCACGAATTTGACGTTGTTGTCCTCCACGAAGTCCAGCACGTCCTGTTGGGTCGAATAACGCATAAAGATCTCCTTTCAAATAAAACGCCCAAAGGCCTGCCCCCTTGCGGAAGCAGGTCTTCAGGCTGGTGTAAGAAATAGGAAAAGGAGAATGTCAGATTCAGGTTCCGCAGCCTACGGATGATGCTGTTTTACGCGATGCGATCAGACGTAGTAGAGCATCTTGCTGTAGCTGGGCAGGGGCCAGTAGTCCTCGCCGCACAGGGTCTCGGCGTCGTCGGCGGCGGCACGCAGGGCGTCCATGGCGGGCAGCACGTTGTCGTGGAAGGCAACGGCCTTCTCGCTCTCGGAGGGCAGAGCCTTGGCGGCGTCCACGGCATCCTGCAGGGTGTCGATGGCGTCGCTCATGGCGTCGGCGTCGGCGGACAGGCGGTTCAGGGTCTTGGTCTCGCTGCGCACGCTGATGCTCTCGCTGACGGCCAGCTTGGAAGCGGCGGTGTTGGCCACCTCGCTCATGTAGGCGTTGACGGCGGGCAGCAGCTGCTTGCGGGCCATCTCCAGCATGGTCAGGGCCTCGATGTTGATGACCTTGGCGTAGTGCTCCATCTCCACTTCGTAGCGGCTCTCCATCTCCACCTTGGTCAGCACGCCGAACTCTTCCATCAGGGCGATGTTCTTGGGTGCGATCAGGGCAGGCAGGGCAGCGGGGGCGTTCTTCTTGTTGGGCAGGCCGCGGCGGGCTGCTTCTTCTTCCCACGCGGCAGAGTAGCCGTTGCCGTTGAAGATGACCCGGCGGTGGTCACGGATGGTGCGCTTGATCAGGGCGATGGCGGCACTGGTAAAGTCCTCGGCACCTTCCAGCTCGTCGGCGTAGCCCTTCAGCTCCTTGGCCACGGCGGTGTTCAGGATGGTGTCACAGTCACCCAGGTTCTGGGAGGAGCCGGGCATCCGGAACTCGAACTTGTTGCCGGTGAAGGCAAAGGGAGAGGTGCGGTTGCGGTCGGTGGTGTCCTTGCTGAACTTGGGCAGCACGTCCACGCCCAGGTCCATCTTCATCTTGACGGGGCCTGCGTAGGGAGAATCGGACGCAATGGCGTCGATGACGGCCTCCAGCTCCTCGCCCACAAAGATGGAGATGATGGCCGGAGGTGCCTCGTCGGCACCCAGACGGTGATCGTTGCCGGGGGTAGCCACGGAGGTGCGCAGCAGGTCGGCGTACTCGTCCACAGCCTTGATGACGGCGGCCAGGAACACCAGGAACTGCAGGTTCTCCATGGGGGTGTCACCGGGGTCCAGCAGGTTCTCGTCGGCGGTGGACATGGACCAGTTGTTGTGCTTGCCGCTGCCGTTGACCCCCTCAAAGGGCTTTTCATGCTGCAGGCAGACCAGACCGTACTTGGGGGCGATCTTCTTCATCATCTCCATGGTCAGCAGGTTGTGGTCGATGGCCACGTTGGTGGTGTCGAAGATGGGGGCCAGCTCATGCTGGCAGGGGGCCACCTCGTTGTGCTTGGTCTTGGCGGGCACGCCCAGCTTCCACAGCTCCTCGTCCAGTTCCTTCATGAACGCGGACACCTCGGGGCGGATGACGCCGAAGTAGTGCTCTTCCAGCTCCTGGCCCTTGGCAGAGGGGGCACCGAACAGGGTGCGGCCGGTGAGGATCAGGTCCTGACGGGCCTCGTAGTCCTCTTTCTTGATCAGGAAGTACTCCTGCTCCGGGCCGACGGTGGTGGAAACGTAGTCCACATCCTTGCCAAACAGCTTCAGGATGCGGACAGCCTGGCCGGACAGGGCGTTCATGGAACGCAGCAGGGGGGTCTTTTTGTCCAGTGCCTCGCCGGTGTAGCTGACAAAGGCGGTGGGGATGCACAGCACGTCATCCTTGACGAAGGCGTAGCTGGTGGGGTCCCATGCGGTGTAGCCGCGGGCCTCGCAGGTGGCGCGCAGGCCGCCGGAGGGGAAGGAGGAAGCGTCGGGCTCGCCGCGCACCAGCTCCTTGCCGGAGAACTCCATGATGGCGGTGCCGTCGCCCACGGGGGAGACGAAGCCGTCGTGCTTCTCACTGGTGATGCCGGTCAGCGGCTGGAACCAGTGGGTGTAGTGGGTGGCACCCAGCTCCATGGCCCAGCGCTTCATGACGCTGGCCACCACGTTGGCCACCTCGATATCCAGAGGCGACCCCTTGTGCAGGGTGTTCTTGAGGCTCTTATACGTAGCGCTCGGCAGGCGCTCCTTCATCACATGCTCGTTAAAGACCTTGCTGCCGTAGATCTCCATAACATTTGCTGCCATAAATCCTACTCCTTACATGTCTCAGTTGGCTTTCCCTTATGCTTAACAAAAACGGCGCTGCGAGTCAGGAGGTGACCCACAGCGCCGTTGCTGTCTATGGTTTGATTATAGCCCCGGCGGGTCAAAAAGGCAATTGACAAATCTGACGATTCTGCACAAACGCTCTCTGCGAATTTTGGCATAACTGAGCTTGGTATGACTTTTGAACCTTTAAACCGGAACAGAACGATTTGGAATTGCCTCCGCTTGCGCTCTGGCAATAGCAGCGGAAATACTATTTTTAGATTTGCAGTTCCGGCAGGCCTGCGGGCCCGCCGGAACTGTTTTTTCACGGGAGGAGTCGTTACGGACAATTGCATTTGCAAAACCCAGGCTTATCCGTTGCGTGACAGCCGCAGATGCTACTACCCGCTACGACCCCTTTTGTGAAAATGCGTTTGGAGCGGCCCGCAGGCCGCGACAAACACGAAAGTATAAAATAAAATTACCTTAATGAATTGCAGAGCGAAGCGGAGCAATTTTTAAATCGTCGTCAAATAACCTGAAAGAGGAAGAACTTCAGGTAGTTGGTCTCCGGCACGCCCCACAGGATGGGGTGGTCCGGGGCCTGCTGCTTCACCTCGATCTGCCGCAGCTGGCGGTGGGCGTCCTTGGCGGCTGCTTTCAGCATCTTGATGAACAGCTCCTCGGTGGCAAAGTGGGAGCAGCTGGCCGTGGCCAGATATCCGCCCCGGGGCAGCAGCTTCATGGCCCGGTAGTTGATCTCCTTGTACCCGCGCATGGCGTTCTCCACCGTGCGGCGTGCCTTGGTAAAGGCGGGCGGGTCCAGGATGATAAAGTCATAGGGGTGGCCCTCTTTTTCCAGCCGGGGCAGCAGCGCGAAGGTGTCCTCACACAAAAAGTCCATGTTGTCAAGGCCGTTGCGCTCGGCGTTGCGCTGGGCCATGGCGATGGCGTCGGCGCTGATGTCGGCAGCGGTGACCCGGGCGGCCCCGCCCTTGGCAGCGTTCAGCGCAAAGCTGCCGGTATGGGTGAAGCAGTCCAGCACCGTGTGGCCTGCTGCCAGCCGTGCCACGGCCCGGCGGTTGTACTTCTGGTCCAGGAAAAAGCCGGTTTTCTGGCCGTTCTCAAAGTCCACATGGTAGAACACGCCGTTCTCGCAGATCTCGGTCTGGGTGCTTTCCGGGTGGGTCTCGCCGGGCAGGTCGAACCAGCCCTTGTTCTGCTCCAGCCCTTCCTTGGCGCGCAGGGCCTCGTCGTTGCGCTCGTAGATGCCGGCAATGGTCTGGCCGTCGGCCCGCAGCACCTCGGCCAGCAGGGGGAACAGCACCGGCTTGAGCTTTTCCATGCCCACGCTGAGGGTCTGGGTGACCAGGATATCCTGGAAGCGGTCCACGGTCAGGCCGGGGAACTGGTCGGCCTCGCCAAAGATCACCCGGCAGGCGGTCAGGTCGGCGGGCTCCAGCACGGTCTTGCGGTAGGCCCAGGCGTACTCCACCCGGCGGCGCCAGAAAGCGGCGTCAAAGGTGTCGTTGGCGTTGCGGCTGATGAGCCGCACCCGGATCTTGCTGTGCAGCGACACGAAGCCGGTGCCCAGGTACGCCCCCTTGGGGCTGACCACATCGGCCAGGGTGCCGTTTTCGGGTTCGGTGTCCGGGGCGTGGAGGATGTCGTTTTCGTACACCCAGGGGTGGCCGCCCACCAGCAGGCCCTCGGCGTGTTTGTTGACGGTGTATACAGGATAAGCGCGTTCTTTCATGGAGATCTCCTTGGTTGCTCTTTTCAAATTCACCCCTTTATAATACCATAGATCCATGGTATTATAAATAAGAAATTTCCAAAAAAAGACCGGAAAGAGGGGATCTGCAATGGAGATCGAACGCAAATGGATGGTGACCGGCTGGCCGGAGGGCCTGCCCATGGAGGAAGAATTTGCCATGCGGCAGGGCTACATCAGTGTGCGGCCCACGGTGCGCATCCGGGAGGAAGCCCTTGCGGGCGGCAAGACCGACTATGTGCTCTGCTTCAAGAGCGAGGGCGGCCTTGCCCGGGAGGAGATCGAGCGCAGCATCGACAAAGAACTATTTGAGGAGCTGGAACACAAGATCATCGGCAAACCCCTCATCCCCAAGACCCGCCGCACCTACCGCCTGCCCGACGGCAGCAAACTGGAAGTGAACCATGTGGACGCAGGCCAGCCCACCGCGTTCTGGTATGCCGAGGTGGAGTACCCCACGGTGGAGGCCGCCAACGCCTGGCAGCCTGCCGCCTGGGGCCTGGGGGCCTACCTGGACCAGGAAGTCACCGGCCAGCCCGGCCAGAGCATGGGGGCCTACTGGCTGCAGACCCGCGGCTGACCCCTTATATTATAAGAGAGAAAGGATCGTATCGTTACGAAAAAGGCAAGATTCAAGCTGGAGCTTCAATACAACTCCCCGGTGATCCTCACCTTTTTTCTGCTGTCGCTTCTGGTGCTGTTCCTCGACGACTGGACCGGCGGCTGGACCACCATGCACCTGTTCTGCGTCTACCGCTCGTCGCTCAAGGACCCGCTGTTCTACATCCGGCTGTTCGGCCATGTGCTGGGCCACGCCGGGTGGGAGCACTTCCTGAACAACATGCTGCTGCTGCTGGTGGTGGGCCCGCCCATGGAGGAAAAATACGGCAGCAAGGCCCTGCTGGGCGGCATCGTGTTTACGGCGCTGGTCACCGGCGTGCTGCAATGCGTGCTGTTCCCCCGCACCGGGCTGCTGGGGGCGTCGGGCATCGTGTTCATGCTCATCATGCTGTCGTCGCTGGCGGGCTTTTCCGGCGGCATCCCGGTCACCATGCTGCTGGTAGCGGCGCTGTACTTCGGCCAGCAGGTGTACGACATCATCCTCGTGCACGACAACGTGGCCAACTTCATGCACATCGTGGGCGGGCTGTGCGGCACGGCCTTCGGCTACTATTTCGCGCTGCCCCGCCGCAAACGCCGCCGCTGACGCATCCAGCGAGGCCGCTTCTTCCGAGGCTGCATCCAGCGAAGCCGCAGCACAGGAAAGCATCATTGCATCAACCAGGCAGGAGAGGGCAGGACCTTTCCTGCCTTTTTTGTGCGCCCGATTGCACCCGGGGCACGAATGTGCTATACTGAAAGAAAAAACGACAGGGAGGGACAACGCATGAAATTGACATCCGCAGGCGCAAATAAAATGATCAAAGCATGGAACGAAGACCTGGAGGGGCTGCTGAAAAAAGAAGAAGCGGAAAGCAGAACGACCTATGGAATCAATGAGGAACCGCTGCCCGCAAACTACGACTTTGCTCGGATGCAGCAGCAGATGGATGCGCTGAACCAGAAGATCGCTGTGCTGCGTCATGCAGTGAACGTGTTTAATACCACCACTGTGTTGGAGGGATTTGGGTTTACCATCGACGAGGCACTGGTGCGCATGGCAATGCTGACAAAAAAGAAGCAGCGTCTGGCACAGATGAAGCAGGTGCCGTTGCTGGTGCGCACATCCCCCGGCTATGGCAGCAACACTCCGGAAATGACCTGCCGCAACTACGATGCAGAACAGGTGGAACAGGAATACCGCCGTGTCAGTGATCAGCTGACGGCTTTGCAGCTGACGCTGGACCGCGCCAATCTGCTTTTGGAATTTGAAGTGGAGCTGGAGGGGTGACCGTGATATTCCGGGGTGAATGCGTTTTTATTTGAATCTGGGAGAGCCATAAGGTTCTGGTACAAGGTTACAAATTTGGGTTGTTTTGTTATTTGATCAAGGTTATGGATGAGGTTAAGGCTTTGATAAAATGCAGCAATGCAATCGCGCATGCATCTAAAAGCCTCCGTATCGGCTTTTGTCGGTACGGGCGGGGAGGCACGGTTTCAGCCGCATCTAAGAGCAACAGGGCAGGCAGGGGCAAAACCTTTGCCTGCCCTTTTTGTGCGCCCGATTGCACCCGGGGCACGAACGTGCTATACTGGAACAAAAAACAACCAAGGTTGTACAAAAGCGAGGAAACGACCATGAAGCGGGCATATATCAATGGCATTCTGCTGGACGGCACCCAGCATATGGAGCCGCAGGCACACAAGGTGCTGCTGTGCGAGGACGGCGTCATCACCGCCGTTGCGGACGAGGGCACCGACCTGGACGGCTATGAGGTCATCGACCTCCACGGCGGCTATGCGATGCCGGGCCTCATCAACCTGCATGTGCATCTGGCCGGCAACGGCAAGCCCAGCGCAAAGCCGCGGGATAATGCGGCGCTGGTGCGTAAAATTCTGAGCAACGGCCTGACCCGCGCGGTGGCCTACCGCATGGTGTGCAGCTATGCAAAGCTGGAGCTGCTGGGCGGCGTGACCACCATCCGCACCGTGGGCGGCATCGCGGATTTTGACACCCGCTGCCGGGACGATGCCCAGGCCGGGAAGATCCTGGCCCCGCGCATTCTGGCCGCCAACGAGGGCATCTCGGTGCCGGGCGGCCACATGGCAGGCTCGGTGGCCGTGGCGGCCCACAACAACGGCGAGGCCCTGACCCAGCTCACCAAGGTCAGCACCCAGCGGGTGGACCTTGTCAAACTGATGGTCACCGGCGGCGTGCTGGATGCCGCCGAAAAGGGCACCCCCGGCGAGCTGAAGATGCCGCCGGAGATGGTAAAGGCCGTGTGCGATCAGGCCCACGCCATGGGCTATCCCGTGGCGGCCCACACCGAATCGCCCGAAGGGGTGAAGGTGGCGCTGGAAAACGGCGTGGATTCCATCGAACATGGCGCAAAAATGGACGAAGAAACGGTAAAACTGTACAAGGAGCACGGCGCGTTCCTGTGCACCACCATTTCCCCGGCGCTGCCGTATGCGCTGTTTGACACGGCGGTGTCCGGTGCGTCGGAAAAAGACCAGTACAACGGCAGGATCGTGTTTGACGGCATCGTGGAAAGCGCCAAAACGGCGCTGGCCAACGGCATCCCGGTGGGCCTTGGCAACGACGTGGGCTGCCCTTACATCACCCAGTACGACTTCTGGCGGGAGCTGTGCTACTTCCACAAGTATTGCGGCGTGAGCAACCAGTTTGCCCTGTACACCGCCACCCTGCGCAACGCCCGGCTGGCCGGGGTAGGGGACGTGACCGGCTCGCTGGAAGTGGGCAAGAGCGAGGACCTCATCGTCACCCGTCAGAACCCGCTGGAGGACCTGCGGGCGCTGCAGCATCTGGAGCTGGTGGCCTGCCGGGGCCGCGTGGTGAAAAAGCCCGCGCCCAAGCGCAACCAGACCGTGGACAAGCTGCTGGACCCCTATCTGGAATAAGAATTTATCATAGAAAGGCTCTCCCGCAAGGGGGAGCCTTTTTACATGCTCGCCATCACGGCCAGAATGCTCTGCCAGCTTTTGGTGCGGGCGCAGGTGGGGGCCGGGCGTGCCGGACGTGCCGGACGGCTCACCGGCGGGGTCTGGGGCTGCGTCTGCAGCTGGGCGGCAGCCGGTACGGCCGGGTGGAAGAACATCTCCACCGTGCCGCTCTGCCACTGTGCGGCCAGCTGGGCGGCCTCCGGGTCGGCCTGCAGGGTGCGGCGCTCGGCTCCGGCCAGACTGTCGGCCAGCCAGTACAGGATGGCGGCCACCGGCAGGCAGGGGGCCTTGCTCAGGGTGCTGTAGCTCCAGTGGGCACCCCGGCCCACAAAGCTGTCCACCGTGATGACGGCCCCGGTGCGGGCGTCACGGGGCAAAGGCAGATCGCAGTCCGTGCCCGCCAGCGTTTCCAGCTCCTGCACCATGCGGTCGGTGCGGGCAGCGTCCAGCCGGTCCTCGCGGCAGCAGGCGTGGAAGTCGGTGTCCTCCAGCAGGCTCTCGGCCTTGGCGGGGAACTGCCCGGTGAGCTGGCCGCTCTCGTTGTGGCAGAGCATCCACCCCTTGCGGAACAGCTGGAAGTTCAGTCCTCTGCGGCCCATCGTGGAGTAACACACGGTGGCGCAGTGCTCCCCGGGCATCCGCCGGACTTCCAGGTAGGCGTCGTTGCCGCAGAGATCCTGCAGGCGCACGGCGGCCAGAAGCTGCGCCCCCGGCAGACGGGATGACATGGCGTTGTGCATGGCGGTAAAGTAGCGGTTGACATCCATGATACGTTCCTCCCTGAATGGTTCGGCTGACAGCAAAGTGTTGTATTCAAAGGACTTCCAACGCGGGCCGCCGCCGTGCACTGCGGGGGACATCGCGTGTTCCTGTGGTTCGTCTGAACATAGTATAGCATAAACTGCGGCAAAAAACAACTAAAAGTTTGCAAAAACAACCAGATTTTTACGAACACCCCGGAACTGCTCCAAAATACAACGCGACGGTTGGTTGTAAAATGCCCGAAGCGGTTGTGTGCCGGACAACAAAAAAGCCTTCCCCCAAAAGGGGAAGGCAATCTCTCAATCTCCCAGCTCCCGGATCTCGTTCTGGATCAGGCGGCCGGCGGCGCGGGCCAGCTGGTCCATGCCGCGGATGCGGGCCATGTTCTTGCCGTAGATGCGGGCAGCGTCGGCGGCGGAGCGGTCCTCGCCCATGAACACTGCCGACACCCGGATGCCCTTGCGCTGCAGCACGCGCACCTGGGCGGCCGCGTCGGCCACACCGGCGGCGTCCTCGTAGCCGCAGCCCAGCGGGTTTTCCGGGCTGGGCGGGATGCGGCGGCTGTCGTTGGGGGAAGCGTCGGTCAGCAGGATGAGCAGGTGCCGCGGGGCGGGGCCGGGGGCAAAGTCCAGCAGATCGCCCGCCGCCAGCAGGGCCAGGCCGTCGCGGTTCCAGCCGGAGGCAAAATACCGGTTGATGTTCTGGCGGTTCTTGTCGGCAAAGTCCTTGAGCACCCGCAGCACGGTGTAGCCCCGCAGGCTGCTGAAGGCGCTCACCCGCACCGGGATGCCGCAGTTGGCCAGGCTCTCGGCCAGGATGGACCCCTGCGCCGCGATGACCTCCTGACAGTGCAGGCGGGAGGCGGAAGCGTCCAGCAGCAGGTCCACCGTAAAGGCGGGGTGATTTTCCTCTTCGGCGCACAAAAACACCCGGTCATCGTTCAAAAGCGGGGCGCGCCACACCCGCCCGGGGTCCACATTGCCGCTGCGGGCCACCCGCGCGTTGGGCTGCTGATGCACCAGGATGCAGTTGCGGATCTGCTCGGTGAGCCGCAGCACCACGCTGCGGTGCAGCTCCTGATTTTTGGCGTAGTAGGCGCGGTTGCGGTCGGCCTGCAGCTCGGCCTGTTCGGCCAGATGCCGGGCCTCCGGGGTGGGGGCCTGTTCCGGGCTGGGCACGCCCGCGCTGAACCACAAATGGCACCCCAGATGCACCCCGGTGCACAGCTCCTGTTCGGCCTTGCGCAGCCGCTCCGGCGGGTAGAGGGAGCGGCCGAAGCAGCTCTCAATGTAGGCGCGGTCCTGCGCGGCGTTCTGCTTCAGGGTGATGTGGGCCTGCCGTTTGTCCACGCTGGGGCCGCTGCCGGCGGCGTCCACGGCGTTGGAGTGCTCCACGGTCACCCGGTCGGTCTTGATCATCTGGGTGGGCAGGGCCTTGGTGGCAAGGGTGGCCAGCAGGCCGTCCAGATGCAGGTGCAGCGCCGCTTTCGGATGCACGGTGCCGTCGAAGAGGTCAAACCTTGCGTACACGGCCAGCAGGGCATCCTGCAATTGGTCCGGCTGCGGGGCGGTGTCCGGGGCCAGCGCCCGGAACAACCCGCTCTCGTAGGGGGTCATCACGGGCAGATTGCGCCCCAGCACGCTGCGCCAGCGGGCCGCCTGCATGGTGTACACCAGCTGGTTCCTGGCCATCCACTCCTGCCGGGAAAGTTTGTACTGGATGGCAAAAAAGTAGTCGGCGTGAGAAGAGCGCAGCGCTTCCAGCACCGGGCGGTGGGGCAGCTCCAGCCGGTAGGCCGCGTTTTCGAGGTAGAGCCACGCCAGATCGTCCAGCATGGCCTGCCGCAGATCGCCCGCCCAGCGGTCGAAGATGCTGCTGATCAACTTGTCACCGTAATATTTGTGCACAAGGCCCACGATGGTGTTCATGTAAAAATCCACCGTGCCGTCGGTGTTGTGGGCCAGAAACAGCGGCTCAAAGCCATAGGCGCCCGCAGCCGCCCAGACCTGATTGGCCGCCCGCCGCTCCTGTGCGGTGTAGCTCTGGGCTTCCATCAGGCAAACAGCCTGGCCGCATCCAGTTTGGCCGGGATGCGGGCCGCGATCACGTCGCGGATCAGGCCCTGCTCGTAGCTGTCAAAGGCCTTGTTGGTGATGCCCATGTCCAGCGCGGCCCCTGCGGGGATGCCGCGGCGGATCAGGCGCAGCGCGTCCAGCATGCCGCGCAGGTCCAGTGCCTTGGTGGAAATTTCCGCACTGTCGCACTTTTTCTGCAAGTCGAGGAACAGCAGGGCGAACTGGTGGGCGTACTTCGCAGCAAGATCCGGGAACTGTGCCCGCAGCAGCTTTTCCAGGTTGTCCTGGGTGATGGTGGGCATCTGGATGACCACGAAGCGGGAGGTCAGGGCCTCGTTCAGCTCCCGGGTACCGGCGTAGCCGTAGTTCATGGTGGCGATGAAGCGGGTCTCCTCGGCCAGCGGGATGCGGTCGTAGCCGGGCACGTCAATGGCGCGGCGGAAGTCCAGCACTGCGTGCAGCACGGCCAGCGCCTCGTTCTTGGCCATGTTGATCTCGTCCAGCACGCCAAAGCCGCCGCACTGGGCGCAGCGGTACACCGGTCCGGGGCGGAACTCCACCCGTCCGTCGGCAAAGGTGTCCATGCCGATGAGGGAGGCCGCGTCCATGTTCACATGGAACGAGATGTCCCACGCGGGGCGGCCGAAGGCGGCGGAGAGGTTCTCGGCCAGCACGTTCTTGCCGGTGGCCTTGCCGCCTGCCAGCAGCAGGTTTTCGCCGCAGAGCAGGGCGGCCAGCGCCTGCTCCCACACCTCTTTGCCGTAGTAGGTAAAGGCCGGGGCCGGGATGCGGGGCCGCAGCGCAGCGTCCAGCGGATGGGCGGCACGGTATTCCTGCACCGCAGAAAGCAGGGCCGGGTCCACGCCCTCCTGCCGCAGCGTCTCAAGAAGTTCAGACATTGTACAATACACCTCGATGCTTTGCCGGTTGTTTGCAGCAAACCGGCTGCTCAGCCCTATCATAGCACAATCGTGGGCATTTGTGTAGGGGGCGTGCGGGGCAAAACAGCAAAGAGGGGCAGCCCCGACCGGGACCGCCCCTCTTCACATGAAAGAAAAGAAAAGAAGAAATGTTGGATTTATGCGGGAGAACTGCGCCTTATCAGGCGTTCTCCAAGCCTGCCATCTGCTTGATGGATTTAATGGCAAAGGTCATGGTACGACCGCAGGCAGTACCGCCCATGACGCAGGGATAGTTGTTCTGGAAGAAGCTGCCGGACATATCACCGGTGATGTACAGACCGGGGATCGGCTCATTGTTGCTGTCCTTGGCCTGGCAGTTCTCGGTGATGGAGATGCCCTGCATACTGCACAGCAGAGAGGCACCCAGCCAGCAGCCGTAGAAGGGAGCGGTGCGGATGGCGCTCAAACGGCTTGCAGGCTTGCCGAAGTCCTCGTCGTTCTGCTTGTCGTACAGCTCGTTGTAGCGGGCAACGGTGGCTACAAAGTTGTCCTTGTCGGCACCGGTAAAGCCCATCTTGTCGGCGAGCTCTTCAATGGTGTCCGCCTTCATGATCAGGCCTTCTTCGGCGTACTGTTCCAGCTTCTTTTCCATGCCGCCGGGAATCAGACGGGTGATGGCAGAGCAGCCGATGGTGTGGAAGCGGGTAACATCCTCAAAGTAGTTTGCATCGTGAATCATGGCGTAAACATGGCCCGGCTGCTGGAAGGAAGCATGGGAGGCGTTGTCGTACTCCTGACTCTCATTCATAAAGCGCTCGCCATGGCGGTTGACCTTCAGGAAGGGCTGGCTGCCGGGGTTGTACTGACCCACAGTGCCGGGGAAGGCCTTGCCGCCAAAGGCAGAGGGGGCATCCACATAGCCGGCATCCACGCCGGGTGCCACCAGACCACGGTCGAACAGGACGGGAGCGGGCTCTGCATCCAGATGTGCACCTGCCCAGATCGCGGCACGGATGCCGTAACCCTTGTCGGCAGGCGTATAGGAGCAGGCAGTGGTCACACTGGTGCCCAGCGGGTCCAGCTGCTCCATCATGTAGGGGTTGCCGGCATAGCCGCCGCAGGCCAGCAGAACGCCCTTGGCTGCATGGATGCGGATGAAGTGACCGTCCTCGGTGTTCTGGGCGATCACGCCGGTGATGCGTCCATCGGCGTCCTTTTCCAGCTTAGCCAGACCGGTGTTGAAGTCAACGCCGTAGCCGAGGCTCTCAATGTACTCCTGGAACACCACGTTGCGGGGCTTTTCACCGGCGCGGTAGTCTACCTGCTGCACGGGGAACATAAATTTGGTCTGGCTCACCTGGGTGTCATCCGGCCACTTGGCTTCATCGCCGGAGGTCAGGTTGCACACATAGTTATAAGGTTCGTTTTCCAGGATGCTGGCAACGAAGTCATGCATGGCGGCAGACTCGTTGATCCAGGTCTTGACCACACGCTGGTCGCAGCGGCCGCCCATAGAACGGGAGATCTCGCTCAGCAGCTCGGCACGGTCCACCGGGGGAACGCCCTGCTTCTGTGCTTCGCTGCTGTCGATGGCGCCGTACCAGTGGCGGGTGTCCATGACGGCGGCATTCTGCTCGATGATACGGAAATTCAGGCCGTTCTTGGCGGCAAAAGCAGCGGCACACATGCCGCCGTTGCCTGCGCCCACGATGACGATATCGGTATCCCATGTCTCGGTGATGGCAGCCTCGTCGATGTCGGGCTCGGTGCCCAGCCAGTCGTTCTCGTCGCCGGTGGGCAGCTGCACGCTGGAAACCACGGCCTCGCCCTTGGCCTGTGCGTAGCAGCTCTTGGCAGCCTTCATCACGGCATTGGAGGTGATGGTGGAACCGGAAACGCCGTCGATCTCGGCAGAACCTGCAGCGATCAACTGCTCACGCAGCTCATCTGCGGCAGCAGCACCGTAGGATGCGGTCTCACCAGAGGTGTCAACTACAACGTCGGTGACAGCACTCTCAGAGAAGGTCATGGTGACCTTGACGGTAGAGGAGATGCCCTCGGCAGTGCCCTCGTAGGTGCCGGGGATGTAGGTGCCGGTTGCACCGGAAGCGGCAGCGCTGCCGGAAGCAGCGGTGGAGGTGGAGCCGGAGGCTGCATTGCAGGCAGCCAGAGCACCGGCGGTGACACCGCTCATGGCGGCGGCAGCGGCGATCTTCAGAAAGCCTTTGCGGGAGATCTTGTTCATGCTTTTCTCTCTTTCCTGTGTTTTTTCTTCTTCGTGTGTGGTACATACAGCATATATATATTGCTGAAACATTAACAATGTTAGCATGAAAGGCAGGAGTTTACAATTCATTTATCTTATATTATAATTTAGAGTATCCTAATATAAGAGGAGCTGCTGGAAATGAACGAAAGCGCACTGGAAGGATTTGTTAAAATTGTGGAGATGAATAGTTTTTCAGCTGCGGCAGACGCACTGTATATTTCGCAGTCAGCACTTTCACAGCAGATACGTACTTTGGAAGGTCAACTGAAGATTGAACTGTTTCAGCATGTGCCACGCAGGGTCGTGTTGACCCCTGCAGGGCAGGATTTTTACCCACAGGCAAAGATGATACTGAATCTTTACCAAAATGCGGTAAAACATGCGCAGGCGGTGCAGCAGCATACAGATCCTCCGGAGCGGCATATCCTGATCGCATACTGCCATGAGGCGCTGCGGATGTTCAGCTACGATCTGTTTGCACTGACCGGAGATCTGTGCATCCGTTTTTCGCCGGTGCTCCGACGTTGTGTGCGCCGCAGTGACGTCTGGAACGCTTTGCAAAAGGGGGATGCAGATCTTTCCTTTCAGCTGGACTGTACAGAGATCCACGCACAGGGGCTGGCATTTACGCCGGTTTTTTATGTGCCGGAGTTCTGTATCCCATTTCATGCACCGGAAGATATGCCAAAAGGCCGGCTCACGCTGGAGCAGGCGCTGCAATACCGTTGGATGCCGGCCGATAACATGGATCAGAGCATCTATGAATCGGCGCTGTTCCGGGAGGGAACCCGTCGGGGCGCGGAGATCATCCGGATGGAGATGTCACGGAGCGCACAGTATCCGGTGACATCGCTGAAGATGATCCCGGGCGTGTACTACCGCAGGCCGGACATGGATTTTGTCCGGATACTGGACTGGGACCGGGGCCATCGCTTTGGCATCGTGACCCGGGTCGACCCGGACCCGGTGGTGCAGGAGTACGTGCAGGAGCTGCAGCAGGTTCTGCCGCCGCTGACAAAGCAGCTGTTCGGGGTGGAGCTGGAAAAAATAGAGGTGTGAAAAAACCGGGAACATCCGCAGATGCTCCCGGTTTTTAAAATATCGGTGTTTACTCCACCACGTCCTCGAACTGGCTGTTGTACAGGTCGGCATAGAAGCCGCCGGCGTCCAGCAGCTGGTCGTGGGTGCCCTGCTCCACGATGTCGCCGTCCCGCATCACAAGGATGAGGTCGGCGTCCTTGATGGTGGACAGGCGGTGGGCGATGACAAAGCTGGTGCGGCCCTCCATCAGGCGGTCCATGGCGGTCTGGATGCGCTGCTCGGTGCGGGTGTCCACACTGCTGGTGGCCTCATCCAGAATCAGGATGCGGTTGTCGGCCAGGATGGTGCGGGCGATGGTGAGCAGCTGCTTCTGGCCCTGGCTCACATTGGAGGCGTCCTCGTTCAGCTCCATCTGGTAGCCGCCGGGCAGGGTGCGGATGAAGTGGTCGGCGTTGGCAGCCTTGGCGGCGGCGATCACCTCCTCGTCGGTGGCGTCCAGACGGCCGTAGCGGATGTTTTCCATGATGGTGCCCTTGAACAGCCAGGTGTCCTGCAGCACCATGCCGAAGCCCTCGCGCAGAGCGCTGCGGTCAAAGTCGCGCACGTCGTGGCCGTTCAGGGTGATGGAGCCGGAGTCCACATCGTAGAAGCGCATGAGCAGCTTGACCATGGTGGTCTTGCCCGCGCCGGTGGGGCCGACGATGGCCACCTTCTGGCCGGGCTTCACCGTACAGCTGAAGTCGTGGATGATGGTCTTGTCCGGGGTGTAGCCGAATTTGACGTGGTCGAAGGTCACCTGACCGTCGATGCAGGCGGGGTCTGCCCGGCGGGCCGGGTCGGCGGTCTGGTCCTCTTCCGGCTCGTTCAAAAACTCGAACACCCGCTCGGCGGCAGCGGCCATGCTCTGCAGCATGTTGGACACCTGCGACAGCTGCTGGATGGGCTGGGTGAAGTTCTTGACGTACTGGATGAAGGCCTGGATGTCGCCGATGGTGATGGTGCCGTTGGCGGCAAAGATGCTGCCCACGATGGCCACCGCCACATAGCCCAGGTTGCCCACAAAGTTCATGATGGGCATCATCAGGCCCGAGAGGAACTGGCTTTTCCAGGCGGATTCGTACAGCTTGTCGTTGGCGGCGTTGAAGTCGTTCAGCACCACGGCCTCGCGGTTGAAGGCCTTGACCACGTTGTGGCCGGCGTAGACCTCTTCCACCTGGCCGTTCACCACGCCCAGGGTGGCCTGCTGGGCCTTGAAGTACTTCTGGCTGAACCTGACCACCAGCAGCACCAGTGCCAGCGACACCGGCAGGATCAGCAGGGCAATGAGGGTCATGCGGGGGCTGATGGACAGCATCATGATCAGCACGCCGATCATGGTGGTGATGCTGGTGATGAGCTGGGTGATGCTCTGGTTCAGGCTCTGGCCCAGGGTGTCCACATCGTTGGTGATGCGGGACAGCACCTCGCCCACGGTGCGCTTTTCAAAGTAGGCCAGGGGCAGGCGGTTGATCTTTTCGCTGATCTGGCGGCGGAAGTCGTAGCAGACCTTCTGGGAAAGGCCGGTCATCAGCCAGCCCTGGATAAAGCTGAAGGCGCTGCTCAGCAGGTACATGCCCAGCAAAAACAGCAGCACCCGGCCAATATAAACAAAGTCGATGCTGCCGGTGCCCCGCAGCTTGGCGACCCAGCCGGTGGCAAGGGCCGTGGTGGCTTTGGCCAGAACCTTGGGGCCGGCAATGTTGAAGATGGTGGACAGAATGGCAAAGACAATGGCCGTGATGAGCGGCAGTTTGTAGTGGCTCATGGTCTGGAGGAGCTGCCGCAGCGTGCCCTTGAAGTCCTTGGCGCGCTCGGTGGTCATGCGTCCGGGTCTTGGCATATCACACACCCTCCTTTTCCGGATTCAGTGGTTCAAGGTCCAGTTCCTTCTGGCTCAGCTGGCTGCGGGCGATCTCCTGATATTCGGGGCAGCTGACCATCAGCTGGGCGTGGGTGCCCTTGCCCACCAGACGGCCCTCGTCCAGCACCAGGATCTGGTTTGCGTGCAGCACGGTGGAGATGCGCTGTGCCACGATGATGACGGTGGCGTTGTCGGTCTGGGCCTTCAGAGCCCGGCGCAGGGCCACGTCGGTCTTGTAGTCCAGGGCCGAGAAACTGTCGTCGAACAGATAAATTTTCGGGTCCTTGGCAATGGCACGGGCGATGGACAGGCGCTGCTTCTGGCCGCCGGACACGTTGGAACCGCCCTGTGCGATGGGGCTTGCGTAGCCCTCCGGCTTTGCGTCGATGAACTCAGCGGCCTGTGCGATGGCAGCGGCCTTTTTCACGGCGGCGTCGGTGATGTGGTCCCCGCCGAACTTCAGGTTGCTGTCGATGGTGCCGCTGAACAGCACGCCCTTCTGGGGCACATAGCCCAGCAGGTCGTGCAGCTGTGCCTGGGGCATCTGGCGCACGTCGATGCCGTCCACGGTCACGCTGCCGCCGGTCACGTCGTAGAAGCGGGGGATCAGGTTCAGCAGGGTGCTCTTGCCGCAGCCGGTGGAGCCGATGATGGCAGTGGTCTCGCCGGGCTTTGCGGTAAAGCTGATGTGCTCCAGGGCGTCGCTGTCGGCACCGGGGAAGCGGAAGCTCACGTCGTGGAACTCCACCACGCCCTGCCAGTTCTTGTGCTCCTTTGCGGCCTTGGCGTCGGCTTCGTCCGGGTCGTGGATGGTGGCCTTGGTGCGGATGACCTCGTCGATGCGGTCTGCGGCCACACCGGCACGGGGCAGCATGACGGCCACCATGGCCAGCATCAGGAAGGACATGACGATCTGCATGGTGTAGGTGATGAAGGCGATCATCTCGCCCACCTGCATGGTGCCGTTGTCCATGGCCTTGCCGCCGAACCACACGATGAGCAGGCTGGTGCCGTTCATGATCAGGGTCATAAAGGGCATCATGGCCACCATGGCGCGGTTGGTGAACAGCTGGGTGCCCATCAGGTCCCGGTTGGCCTTGTCGAAACGAGCCTCCTCAAAGGCCTCCCGGCTGAAGGCACGCACCGGCATGATGCCGGTGAGGATCTCGCGGCTGACGAGGTTCAGCCGGTCCACCAGCGTCTGCATGATCTTGAACTTGGGCATGGCCACGCTCATCAGGAAGAGGATGAGCAGCAGCAGCGCAGCCACGTCCAGCACCACGATCCAGGACAGGCCCGAGCGGCTGCCGATGACGTGCAGCACACCGCCGATGCCCAGAATGGGCGCATAGGCCACCATGCGCAGCAGCATGACGCAGACGAACTGCACCTGCTGGATGTCGTTGGTGGTGCGGGTGATGAGGGACGCGGTGGAGAAGTTCTCGATCTCCGCATTGGAGAAGTGGATGACGGCGGAGAAGGTCTCGCGGCGCAGGTCCCGGCCGATGGCGGCGGACACCCGGGAGGCCAGGAAGCCCACCGCGATGGACACGGCCACCATCAGCAGGGTCAGCGCCAGCATCTGGCCGCCTACCTTATATAAATAGTGCATCTGCACAGCGTGGGCAATGCCCTGGGCCTCGTATTCCAGCCCCACCAGCAGCAGAGCCTGGCTCTTCAGGTTCTCCACTACGGTGTCGTCCAGCTGGCCGATGGCACCGGTCAGCTGCTGCTGCACGGCGTCCCGGCGGAAGCCGGGCATCTGGCTCATGGCGGCAAACTGGCCGCACACGGTGTCCAGGTCCTCCGCCGTGGGGGCCACAGTCTCGGCTTCCGTGTCGGGATTGCGGTCGGCACCGGAGGCCTGCAGGTCCGCAAGGCCGGTCATGCCCATGCCGGTCTGCCCGGCGGGGGTGTTGGCTGCCTGGGTGGCCGCCAGATACAGCACGATGTCCGGCGTGGTCACGGCATCTTCCAGCGCAGTGCGCTCGTCGGCGGTCAGGTCGGTGCGCAGGCGCAGCACATCGCCGTCGGCGGTGTAGGCGTTCTGGAAGGCAGCGGCGTCCTCCTCGCGCATCAGCAGCGAGAGGGCATCCAGGGTGCTCTGCCGCACGGTGTCGGGCAGGGGGCTTTCGATGCCGCCCTGCTGGATGCCGGTGTCCACGATCTTGCTGGTGTAGTCCGGCAGCGACAGATCGCAGTACGCCTGCACGAACAGCAGTGCGAACACCACGAGGCAGACGGCCCAGTGACGGGCCAGCTGCTTAAAGATCTTTGTCATGGTTTGGTTCTCCCTTCGGTTTGGTGGTACGCGCAGCGTTTTCCGCAAGAATGGCTTCCATCAGCGCGCCGCGCAGCGCTTCCATCTGGGCCAGCTGTTCCGGCTCCAGCCGGGCCATGACACTGGAAAAGTAGTCCCCAAGAGCAGCCTCGCACTGTCGGCAGGCCTCGTATCCCTTGGGCGTGAACCGCACCAGCGTCTTGCGGCGGTCGGCAGGGTCGGCAAAGCGTTCCACAAGGCCGTCCTGCTCCATCTGCCGCACCGTGCGGGAAATGGCAGGAAGCGGTTGATGAAGCTCCTGAACAAGATCGGAGATATAAACGGCACCGTCCTGTCCATGGAGCCGAATGCAGCCCAGCAGCCCTTCCAGCATGGGAAAGTGGCGCTTGGGGCAGTCGGCCAGAGCGGCCTTCATGCCGGCCTTGGATGCTTTGCTCAGCCGGTGGATGTAGCGGCAAAGCCCACGGAAACTCAACGTGGATTCCTCAGACACGCGATCCCTCCTCTCAAAAATTACTTAACAGCTGTTAACTGTTAACGCTTGACAATAATAGCCTTTTGCCGGCCGGATTGCAACCCCCTGCAGGGATTGTTTCACAAAAGTTCACAAACGTTTGTGTCCCGCATACACATAAAGCAAAGGGGGCATCGGGCATGGAACAGCGTTTGTGGATGATCCTGCAATTGTTCGGCGGGGCGGCACTTTTCTTATACAGTATGGACACCCTCACGGACGCTTTGCAGCAGGCGGCGGGGGACACCCTGCGGCAGGCCCTTGCCCGGCTCACGGCCCACCCGCTGGCCGGGGTGCTCACGGGGGCGGCGGTCACGGCGGTGGTGCAGAGCAGCTCGGCGGTCACGGTGCTGGTGCTGGGCCTTGTGGGGGCCGGGCTGCTGACCCTGCAGCGGGCCGTGCCGGTGGTGTTCGGAGCCAACATCGGCACCACGGTCACCGCGCAATTGCTGGCCTTCCGGCTGGAGGATGCCCGGTATCTGCTGCTGGTGGCGGGGCTGCTGCTCTGGTTCGCGGGGCGCGGGCGTCTGCACGCAGCCGGGCAGGCGCTGTTTGCGTTCGGCCTGCTGTTTGAGGGCATCGCGGTCATGGCCGAGGCCATGGAGCCATTGGCAGCAGGGCCGGTGTTCCGGCAGTGGATGGCCCAGGTGCGGCACCGCCCCGGCCTGGGCCTGCTGGCAGGGCTGGGCATGACCCTTGTGGTGCAGAGCAGCTCCGCCACCATTGCGGTGCTGCAGCAGGTAGCCGCCCGCCCCGGGCCGGACGGCGGGTGCCTGCTGGGCCTTGCAGGAGCCATCCCGGTGCTGTTGGGGGACAACATCGGCACCACCGTCACGGCGGTGCTGGCATCGGTGGGGCAGAGCCGGGACGCCAAACGTCTGGCGGCGGCCCACGCCCTGTTCAACCTGTCCGGGGCGGCGGTGTGCTGGCTGCTGCTGCCCCAGTTCACCGCGCTGGTGCGGCTGGTCTCGCCCCACGGGCCGGAGAGCGCCGTGCTGGCCCGGCAGATCGCCAACGCCCACACCCTGTTCAATCTGGGCTGCACGGTGCTGTGGCTGCCCCTGACCCCTTGCATGGTGCGCATCGTGTGCATTCTTTTGCCGGAGAAGCACGCCCCTGAGTTGAAATGAACGCCTTAAAATGGTATAATGACAGTGTATCGAACAATTTTGTGACACTTTTGTTGCACAAGCGATAAACTGACCCTTCTGTGGGCCTGCAGCGGTGTGCGGCTGCCAGGGCACAGAGCGAACCAAGAGGACGTGTTTACTATGAAGGATATCATCAACGGGTTGACCGAGCGGTTCCGCAGGCAGCATGTACAGGCCCGGCGCTATGTGGCCATGATGCTGGTGCTGGCCCTGCTCACCACCCTGTTCGTCAACTGGCAGCTCCATGGGGTGGGCATCTCCATGACTGCCGACTACCACTGCGGCTACGAGGAGCACCAGCACACGGCGGCCTGCTACGAAAAAGTGCTCACCTGCGGTTACGAGGAGGGCGAGCCGGAAACGCCCGTCACCTCTTCGGACAGCAGCGCCGATCCGGTGTCCGCCTACAGCGCGGCCGAGCCGGAAGAGCCGGAAGAGCCGGTGCAGACCGAGCCGGAGACCATCTGGGTGCCCCATGAGCACACCGATGCCTGCTACGAGGAGCACCGGGTGCTGACCTGCTATCAGGAAGAGCACGAGCACACCGACGACTGCTTTGACGAGTACGGTGCGCTCATCTGCGGCGAGTTCGAGCATATCCACGACGACAGCTGCTACACCACCGAGTATGAGCTGGTGTGCGGCCTGGACGAGGGCGAACTGGTGGAGGAACCCAACCCCGCCTATCAGGAAATGCCTGCCAGCCGCCCCGTGGTGGACTTGCCCCCTGAGCCGGCCGAGACCACCCCGGACGAGCCGGTGCTGCATCATCACACCGACGCCTGCTACACCGAGGAGCTGGTGTGCACCATCCCGGAGCACCACCACACCGTGGAGTGCCTGGCCGATACCCAGGCCGACGTGGAGACTGCCGAGGAATGGCAGGCCGCGGCCAACGTGGCCCTGAACGGCAACTGGGCCGAGGACCTGCTCACCGTGGCAAAGTCCCAGCTGGACTACCAGCAGAGCGACAAGAACTTCAAGCTGGATGTGGAGGACCAGCAGGTGCTGCGCGGCTACTCCCGCTATGGTGCCTGGTACGGCAACCCCTACGGTGCCTGGGACGTGATGTTCCTGTCCTACTGCCTGCACTTTGCGGGTGTGCCCCAGACGGTGGTGCCCCAGCGTGCGGGCGTGATGGCCCTGCACAGTGACCTGCGCGGCTCCCAGTGGCTCACCGACGCCGACGGCTCCACCGCAAGGCCCGGCGATATCGTCATCTACAACACCCTCACCACCGAGCAGGTGGCCGTGGACGAGAGCTCCTATGGCATCGCCCTGCTGGACCTGGACGAGGACCCCGACACCGCCGCCCAGCTCACGGCTTCCGAGCCGCAGGTGGACACCCGCACCGTGACCACCGAGACGGTGGGCGTCGTGTCCGCCGTGGACCCCGACGCCGGGACCCTGACCGTGATCTCCGGCAACGTGGACGGCAAGGTGGCCGAGGTGCCCGCTGCCATGTCCGACGTGACCAGTGTCATCTCGGTGACCGGCGCCTATGCCGCCGAGACTACCGCTGTGGCCCCGGAGGACCCGGACCCGGCAGGCTCCCAGGAGGAGCTGGACGGCAGCTATGCGCTGCTGGAAGATGAGGATGGCTTTGGGGCTACCGTGGAATGGGTCGGCGAGGCCCGGCAGCAGGACCCCGATGCCCCGGCCCTGCTGGCAGAAACTGCCGATACGGAGGTGATGCTGGACCCCGCCTGGATCACTAAGGCAGAGTTCGAGCAGAAGGTCAATGGCTCCTGGAAGCCCCTGGTGGGGAATGAAGTGGAAAGCGGTACCAACGTGCAGGTCACCGTGACCTACAAGCTGCTTCCAGGCACCCTGACGCCGGACCGGCCGACCCTGTGCTACCAGCTGCCGGATGCCATGAAGCCCAAGCAGCCCACCTCCGGCAATATCAAGGACGAGACCGACAACAACAAGGTCATTGGCACCTATACCATCGACACCAACGGCCTGGCAAAGCTGACCTTTGACAAAAGTAAGAAGTTCACCGGTTTGGATGCCAACGGCAACCTGGAGTTTACCGGAACCTTCCAGTTCTCCCGGAAAGTATGGGCAGATGATTTTGAGAATAACAAAACCATCACCTTTGAAAATGGCTTTACTCTGACCATCAAGGCGAAAAAGGCAGATATAAAGATCAGTAAAGGGAGCACCGACAGAGATAGTATTTTTGAAAATCATCCGGAAAATGGCACCTTCATAAACCATTATAAGGTGACGGTGGAGACCACCAGCGGTACCAAAGAGCAGGTGTTCCTTACGGACACCCTGAACACGAATAGGAATGGCGAAAACCGTAGCGACTACCTGAAGGGCGGCCAATACCTGGAAAGCTCCTTTGAACTTTACAAGGTGGATGCTTCGGGTACAAAAACGATGATTAAGCCGGTCCCTGTGTATCAACGGACAACGGATAGCCACGGCTACCCCCAGGTGGTCCTTGGCCCGCTGGATCCATTGGAGATCGGAGAAAAGTACATCTGGTACTACGACGTTCAGCGGAACTATGCAGACTTTGACCAAATGCCCAACGGTGTCGGTATCATCAACAACACGGCAAAAGCCGAGGCAGGGAACGTGGTGGACCAGGCTGACGCATGGTACACCTGTAAAACCCCTCGCATTGAGAAGAAGGGCCAGTACGACCCCAAGACAGGCCGCATCCAGTGGACCATCACCGTAAAAGTACCCCATTCTTTGCTGGGGTCCTATCTCCTGCAGGGCAGTAAGATCACGGATAGCCTGCCGGACGGTGTGCAGATCGTAGGGGATGTGAAGGTGGGCAACACTACGATATCGGCAGAGGAATTCCGGCAAAACGGCTATACCATCCCGGCGGAGTATGGGGGGACAGAGCTGAAGATCACCTTTGAGACCACCACCCCCCTGGGCGGCGGCTCGGTGAAAAACGTGGCACAGATCCTGACCAAGAGCGACCATATCTTTGAGGCCTCGGATACTGTGAACATCGGGCAGGGGGCTTGGACCCTGAGCAAGGAGCTGTCCAGCAGCAGCAAGGGCCTGGCCAAATGGGATATCTCTGCCGCCAATGCAGCTGGCGAAAGCAGCTTTACCCTGGTGGAGACCCTCAAGGACGCTGTGAACGAAAGCGGCCAGACCCAGCTGAACACCCACTACGCCTACGCCGCAGAGCTGGAGAAGGCTTTGGAAAACGGCCTGACCCTGACCCTCCACGACGGCGGCACCATGAACTATGCTGATGCTAAGGCCGCCGGGGTCATTGCCGTCACCTACTACAGCGGTGCCGACGGCACCGGCGGCACGGTGACTGCCAACGACCCCTCCACCTGGGTGCGGAGCTTTACCATCCAGATAAACAAGGCAGATGACAACCCGGTGCGGCGTGTGGAGGTAAAGGACCTCCCTACCCACGAGGATCAGAGCAATGTGCCCACCGGAGAGAAATGGACTTACAAAAACCGTGTCAGCGTGCAAGGCAGCTCTCAGAGTGACACGGCAGAGGACACCTACCACAGCTACAAGAGCTTTGAAAAACGGGTGTCGGCGAACAGCGATCAGGACGAATCTGGTTACCAAAGCGGAGACCAGACCTACCAGTACAGTAAACTCGACGGCAAAAACCTCCACTATCAGCTGGTGGTGCAGACCGCTGCCGAGGATGATGCCGACATCGTCATCACCGATACCCTGCCGGAAAACACCGAGTTCAAGACCGATTGGGTAACGATCGGCATGGACGAAGGGGCCCCGGATAAGATCAGCGAGTTGAAGGGTGCCGCTGCCACGGTAGCCTACGAGAAAGCCACCCGGAAGCTGACCATTACCATCCGCGACTACAACCGGAGCAAGAACAAACAACACAAGTTCCGCATTCTGTACAAGGTGAGCGTGGACGACGATCCCCGCTGGCAGAACCCCTCGGTGGGCCAGGTGATCTACACCAACACGGCCCAGTGGGGCGAGCTGACCGAGACCCTCCACACCACGGTGGAAAAGACTGTGGACCCCCTGAAAAAGACCGGAAAGCTGGTGGATGGCAAAACCGACCGCATCGAGTACCAGGTGGTGGTGAACCCGGCCCGGAAGGACCTGTCGGTGGAAGCCAACAAGGCCCCGACCATTGAGCTGTGGGACGACGTAAAAGCCCAGAACGGTGCCATTGTCCGGGGAGACCCGGCGTCTGTAAAGCTGTATTACTTCCAGTATGACGAAGCCACCAACACCGTGACCCGAGGGGATGAAGTGCCTCGCAGCCTGTACCAGGTGCTGCCGGCAGATGGCGAGGGCTGGCTCCACATGGTGATCCCCAACCAGGCCGCCATGATCCTGGTGTACCAATGTGATGTAAAGCAGGGCAGTGCTGCTGAGGATTACAACGTGGACAACACCGTCAAGCTGGGCAATGGGGACTCCACCGAATCGGATTCCATCAAGTTTACCTATGCATCTGCCGCCACAGCCTCCACCGGACAGTTCCTGCTCCACAAGGTGGACGATTACTCCGGCGTGGCATTGCAGGGAGCAGAGTTTACCATCTGGCAGTATGATCCGAAAACCAAGGCATGGCAGCGCTGGAGCGGCGGCGTAAACGGCACCGTCACCACCAACGAAAAAGGCCAGGTGAGCCTGACGGTGCTGGAAAACGGCAGCGAACAGACCCTGAAGCCGGACCTGCTGTATAAGATCGTGGAGACCAAAGCACCCCAGAACTACCAGAAGGACGAGACCCCCCACTATGTGCTGTTCCACAAGAGCAGCGAGACCCCCCAGACGGCCTTTGATACCGCTACGGGCAAGGAGAAGGTGATAGACGAGGGAAAGACCATCCTGTTCACGGACGTCCAGGTGGGCAGTGCCGCCCAGACCACCACGGCCCAGTATACCAACCGCTACAGCAACCTGACCGTCAGCAAGCTCTGGCTGGACCAGGATACCAAAAAGCCGGTGGAACCGGCGGTGGACAGCATCCACATCAAGGTCTGGCAGTACACCGACAATGACAAGGACAGAACGTTGTTTGCCGAAGCCGACCTGACCGCAGATAACAACTGGACCTGGTCCGAGTCGGGGGACAAGCTGCCCCTGAAGGACAAGAACGACAACCCGTACCACTACCTGGTGGAGGAAGAGACCACCGGCAACTGGAACGTGTACATTGACAACAATGGAGTCCAGACCGGCAATATCACGGTGCAGAACTACGTTTACACCGGCTACGAGCTGCCGTCCACCGGCGGCATGGGCACGGCACCCTTCGGGGTGCTGGGCGGCGCATTGGCCGCTGCAGCAGCCCTGCTGCTGGTCCGCAAACGGAAACAGAACGAGGAGGAGTGAGCAGCCATGAAACAAAACAAAAACAACCGGTTTGCCGCTCTTCTGCTGGCGCTGTGCATGGCCGTGTGCTGTGCACTGCCCGCGCTGGCAGCCCCCGCGGCCAGCGCCAACATCGACCTGAGCCGCACCGGCAGCATGGACGTGACCCTGTACGACCACCAGAACGACGTCCCCCTGCGGGGCGGCGCACTCACCGTGTACAAGGTGGCGGACGTGGCCCGCACCAACGGCGACCTGCACTTTGTGTACACCGCCGACTTTACGGGCTGCGGCATCGCGCTGGGCGACCTGACGGACAGCACGCTGGCTTCCAGGCTGGAAGCCAAGCTGCCCGCCCGCGCCGTCGGCACCACCCATAAGATCAGCGAGCAGGGCATCGTCTCCTTTGACGCGCTGCCGCTGGGCCTGTACCTCGTGGTGCAGACCGAGAACTCCAAGGGCTACGAGGCCATCAATTCCTTCCTGGTGTCGCTGCCCATGGCGGACGAAAGCGGCTGGCTCTACACCGTGGATGCCACCCCCAAGGTGGGCGCGCCCACGCAGGAGGTGACCCCGCCCGAACCGGAAACTCCCAGCACGCCTTCGGAACCGGACAAACCGTCCAAGCCGGAGAAGCCCTCGGAACCGGACAAGCCCACCCAGCCCGACACCCCGGACATGCCGGTCGATCCCAACGACCCCAACCGCCCGGTGTCGCCCGGTACGCCGGATAACCCGGTGAACCCCGGCAACCCGGACAACCCCGTGGCCCCCGGCACACCGGATAACCCGGTGGCTCCGGGCCGCCCGGACGGCAATGCACTGCCCCAGAGCGGCCAGCTGAACTGGCCCATCCCGTTCATGGCTTGCAGCGGCGTGCTGCTGTTTGCCGTCGGCTGGGTGCTGGACCGGAAGGAGACGCTGGCATGAACACAAAGCAGAAGATCGGCCGCGCCTGCATGATCGTGGGCATCCTGCTCATTCTGGGCGCACTGGCTCTGCTGGGCTATAACCAGTGGGACGCCAACCGCGCCGACAAGGCTTCGCAGGACGCCCTGGGCAAGCTGGAAGAGACCCTGACCGAGACCATGGAGGACAAGACGAAGGACGAAGAGCCGGTGGTCCAGCCGGAGCTGGACCCGGAGCAGGAGATGACCGTCACCGACATCGACGGCTGGGGCTACATCGGCTATCTGTCCGTCCCGTCCATCGGGCTGGAACTGCCCGTGATGAGCGAGTGGAGCTATGCGGGCCTCAAGGTGGCCCCGGGCCGCTACTCCGGCTCCACCTACGCTGATAACATGGTGGTCTGCGCCCACAACTACGCCAAGCATTTCAGCCCCATCAAGTGGCTGGCCCTGGGCAGCGAGGTGTACTTTACCGACATGGACGGCCAGCGCTGGAGCTATGAGGTGTCCAACGTGGAGACCATCCAGCCCACGGATATCGACAAGATGATCACGGCCAGCGACGAGGACGCCTGGGACCTGACCCTGTTCACCTGCACCACCGGCGGCCGCGCCCGCTGTGCCGTGCGCTGCACCCGCACCGGTTACCCGGTCTTGGAGACCAGCGCGGCAGGGCGGATCACGGAGTAAGCAGGACGATTTGGAATTGCCTCCGCTTTGCTCTGGCAATATCAGCGGAAAATTATTTTTAAAGATATGCAATCCCGGAAAATCTGCGGATTTTCCGGGATTGTTTTTTCACGGATGGGCGTTAAGGAAAGTGGCCTGTTCTCTGGAAGGCAAACGATTTAGAATGCCCTCCGCTTTGCTCTGGGCATAAATAGCAGAAGAATTATTTTAGATTTTGCAAATCCGGCAGGGCTGCGGCCCCGCCGGATTTGCTTTTTCACGGGAAGGGTCGTTACGGGAAGTGGCATCGGCTGCTGTTGGCCTGCGGCCAAAGCGCAGCAAATCAAATGTCTTTTACGGCAACGCTCCTCACCGGGGAGCTGGCGCGCAGCGACTGAGGGGCCTTTCCAATCGGCGGAAGCCGAAAATACGGTGAAAAGATCTTCACGCCGAATGGCGTGAATCTTCAGTATTTTCGGTTGGAGCCTACTTCTTTGGGGTCTGAAAGGGGCGAGCAGCCCCTTTTTTGCAACGACGACGACCGCTGCCTGCGGCAGAAACAGGGAGGAGTTGTTGGGGCCGTGGCCAGCAGGATGCAAGGCCCACTCAAGGGCCGTAGCATACGCTGGGAGCCACAACCCGTCCAGGGGAGAGGGGTGTCCAGAGGGAGAGAGGGGGGAGTCGAAACACCCCTCTCACCCTCTGGCCCAGCGGAGCGACCCCGGCGGCGATGCCGCTTGCAAAAGCCATCGGGCCTGCCCCACGCGATCGCACTCTGCATGAGAAACATTACAAAAAAGCACCCGCCATGCGGATGCACAGCGGGTGCCTTGAAGGGCTCTGCGGGGGTGCTCAGTGGGTGGTGCCCATGTCCACAGCCAGGTCGGCGTCGTTCTTCACAACGGCCTCCACGGCCTTCTCCAGGCCGCGGGCGATCTGGTGCAGGTCCATGCTGGGGGTGCCCAGGGGCTTGTTGACCACCTGCTCCATGGCGTAAGGCACATGGATGAAGCCGCCCCGGATGTTGGGGTACTTCTTGTCGATGAGGTACAGCAGGGTGTACATCAGGTAGTTGCACACATAGGAGCCTGCAGTGTAGGACAGGGCGGAGGGGATGCCTGCATCCTTGATGCTCTGCACCATGGCCTTCACGGGCAGAGAAGTGAAGTAGGCGGTCTCGCCGTCCTGCTGGATGGTCACGTCGATGGGCTGATAACCGGCGTTGTCGGCGATGCGGCCGTCCATCAGGTTGATGGCCACCTTTTCCGGGGTGATGGCGGAGCGGCCGCCGGCCTGACCGATGCAGATGACCACATCGGGCTGGTTTGCCTGAATGGCAGCTTCCAGCACCTCACCGGCACGGATGAACTCGGTGGGCACTTCCTGCTTGACGATCTCGGCACCGGCGATGGTGTCGGGCAACAGCTTTACCGCCTCAAAAGCGGGGTTGACGGTCTCGCCGCCAAAGGGGTCGAAACCAGTGAGCAGAATCTTCATAGTAAAAAGCCTCGATTCTCAGATATAAATGGACGGCTCCAGAACGGTGAGCTGTCCGTGATCCATGATCATGCGGTTGTCCACATAGATGCAGGGAGCGTGGGTGACCAGATCGTAATGGCCGGAAGCATCCTGCACACCGCCCAGCGCAATGTTGCGCCCGAACCCGATATGGAAGGTGCCATAGGTGGATTCGTCCTCGATGTAGCAGTTGCCTGCACAGCGGGAGTGGGTGTTGAGCCCGATGCCAAACTCCGCCGCCACCACCATGTTCTCCGGGTCGTGGAAGCGGGCCAGAAACTGCTTGAGCCGCCTGCCGCTGGCATTGTCCTCGATCTCCACGATGCGGCCGCCGCGCAGCTCCACCCGCACGGGGCTGTCCACGATGCCGATATAGCCCATGGAGCCGTCCAGGATCAGGATGCCGTTGGTGTCGCTCTCCACCGGTGCCACATACACTTCCACGCTGGCAGAGGAAAGACCCTTGCCGTCGTGGCAGCAGCCGTTGAAGAAGCCGGGCACACGCCCCTCGATGTTGAAATCCAGGTTCGTGCCAAGCTCCGTGGTCACATGGATGTGTCGGGCGTTCTGGTAGCAGGCCATGATGATGCTGGCCATGATCCTGCTTTTGGGCAGGCTCATGTTCAGGAAGTCGTAGCTCAGCAGTGACTGCCCGTTGCTGGTGCTCAGCGGCAGCGACAAAAACCGGTTGCGGCGGGCGATGACCCGCTTGACGGCCCGTGTGGTGATGAGGGAATACTCGGCAGCACCGATCACGGCGTTGTAGGGGTCAAAGGCGTCCTCGCGGTCATCGAAATACTGGCCCACCTGCTCGTGCAGGTCGTCCAGCATCAACACATCCGCCACGCTGCCCACCGCCTGTGCGGCTTGCTGCATGGCCGCCACCTCGACAGCATACTTCTGGCTGGATACGATCAGGATGCGTTCGCCTGCACGGAGCCGGACCCAGTCGCGAATAATGATATCGGCTCCGTGCTGAATTGCTTGTTCCATTGAATCACTCGATCTAACAAAAAAATCACTTCAGGAGGATCATCATCACGATCTGGACCACCATCATGATGATGGCGACAGGAACCTGATTCTTGATGACGCCCATGGGCTTCTTCATATCCAGCAGTGCCACGGGCACGGTGTTGAAGTTTGCAGCCATGGGGGTGCACAGGGTGCCGCAGAAGCCGCAGGTCAAAGCCAGCATGCCGATGACCACCGGGTTTGCGCCGTGGGCCAGCACGAACGGGTAGCCGATGCCCACGGTCATCACGGTGATGGCGGCGTAGGCGTTGCCCATGATCATGGTGAACAGCATCATGCCGATGGCGTACACCACGATACCGGCGTTCACATTGCCCTCGGGGATGATGTGGCTGACCAGGTCAGAGATCACATCGCCGACACCGGCAGCGGTGAAGACGGAGCCAAGGCAGGCCAGCAGCATGGGCAGCATGGACAGGGGGCCCACGGTGGACAGCATGCGCTCGGAATCGTTCAGGAAGGTGGAGGGCTTGTTGTCGCGGTTCATGATCATCAGCAGGATGATGGCCACGAGAACGCCCAGAGCCACGCCGTTCAGGGCGGACAGGCCGATGCCCATGCCGGTGATGGCGCAGATGACGGCCAGCATGCCGATGCTCAGGGTGGGGACAAAGATCTTCATGCCGATCTTCTCATAGGTAGCCTCGGTCTCGGCCTTGGTGGCAGCAGAGACAGCGCCCTTCTTGACCTTCTTGAGGATGGCGGGGATGCACATCACCACCACCAGGATGCCGCTCACCAGAGAGGGCAGCCAGCGGCCCAGGGCAAGCACGACGCCCAGCACGGCCCAGAAGATAAAGGTGCCCACGGGTTCCGGGTTCTCCTTATCCTTCAGGTTCTTCACACCGCAGTAGATGCACAGCAGGCCGATGATAAAGTAGATGATCTCCATCACCTTGGTGGACAGGCTGTAATCAGCACTCATAAAAAAGCTCATTCTTCTGTCCTCCCTTACTTATAGTACTTCTGGATCATCTTGCGATCCTTGATCACATAGAATACGATGGCGACCACAGTGGCAATGATGCACACGGGGATCTCGATGGCAGCCAGCTGGGCCAGCTCCACCTCGATGCCCAGGCCGGCCAAAGTGCTCTGCACCAGCAGGCCGCCGGAGCCGCCCACGAACAGGACCTGACCGAAGAACCAGGTGATGTTCTCCATGCCGGAAGCCATACCCTTCAGCTCCTCGACATGCTCCTCATTGGGCTCATAGCCCTGTGCTACAATGGCACCTTCGGCCATGGGCATGATGACGGGGCGCACGAAACCGGCCACGCCGCCAAAGCCCACGTTGAAGGCTGCAAAGACCGAGCGCATCACGCCGTAGATGCCGATGACCAGGCCGGAGGTGGCACCCTTGAACTTGCCGATCAGGGCAGCGGCTGCTTCACGCAGGCCGTTGCGCTCCAGCGTGCCGGTGACCAGCATCACGATGATGAAGATGGCCATGCTGCGGTTTGCCACAAAGGTGCTGCCCAGCGTTTCCAGCAGGGTGACCGGGCCCAGACCGCCAACCAGTGCAGTCACAACGGCTGCCACCAGAATGACCAGAATGGAGTCCAGCTTCAGTGCAAAGCCAGCGATGACGATGACAATGCCGAGTAGTTTTAGTAGTTCCATAATTGCCTTCCTTTATACTTATATTTTCCCGGCATCGTACCGCGCCCCGGCAGCCTGTGGGTCAGAGGGCCGCAGGGGAAAAGCCGTGTGCCGAAAAGACGAGAAGGGGGAAGAGCCTGCTCAGAGGCGGACGAAAGCCGCCAGCAGAGCCGAGAATGCGGCCGCCGTGATCCACAGCGGGACAAGGCGGCGGCGCAGGTGGGCGGCGATGTCGCACTGCTCCAGCACACCGGAGGACTTGAGGGGCACCACGGTGGTGGAAGCGGGCACGGCGGCCTCGCTGCCATAGGGATTTGAAGAGGTGAACTCGCCGGTGCCGTCCTTGGCCGGGCAGGCGTACACGCCGTACCAGGAAGCCAGGATGCCGCCCTTCCCGGCGGCGGCCTTCTGCACCCGTACCCGCTGCACGGTCAGCGCCTCGGCCCTGCGCTCCTCCACCATCAGGTTGACGCGCATCATGTTCACAAGGTTCAGCACCGAGGACACGGCGATGAGCAGATCAAAGACCAGTACCAGAATGAGCAGCGGGTGCATGGGCGTTCCCTCCAAAAGCGGTGCCGCAGCCCGCAGGCGGTGCAGCACCTTATAAAGTTAAGTTCATTATATCATAAAACCATCACAAAAGTAAATGAATCGCCCCAGATTTGCGTTTGCAAAGAAAAATAAAAAATCCCCCGTTTCCCGGAGGAAACAGGGGAGGGGACTGCCTTGCGGCAGCAATTACTTGTTCTGGATGTACTCGTGGATGGCCTTGGCGGCAGCCTTGCCGGCACCCATGGCCTTGATGACGGTAGCGGCACCGGTCACGGCATCGCCGCCGGCGTACACGCCGTCACGGCTGGTCTTGCCGTCGTCGCCGTCGGTGACGATGCAGCCATGCTTGTTGGTCTCCAGACCCGGGGTGGTGGAGCGGATCAGCGGGTTGGGGCTGGTGCCCAGGCTCATGATCACGGTGTCCACGTCCAGCTCAAACTCGCTGCCCTTCTTCTCGATGGGGCGGCGGCGGCCGGAAGCATCGGGCTCGCCCAGCTCCATCTCCACGCAGGTGATGGACTTGACGAAGCCTTCGTCGTTGGCGTGGATCTCCACGGGGTTGCACAGGGTCTTGAAGATGATGCCCTCTTCCTCGGCGTGCTCCACCTCTTCCTTACGGGCAGGCAGCTCGGCCATGCCGCGGCGGTAGACGATGTACACGGTCTCGGCACCCAGACGCATGGCGCTGCGGGCAGCATCCATGGCCACGTTGCCGCCGCCCACGACGGCGACCTTCTTGCCGGTGCGGATGGGGGTCTTGCTGGTGGGCAGGTAAGCCTTCATCAGGTTGGAGCGGGTCAGGAACTCGTTGGCGGAGTACACGCCCTTCAGGCTCTCGCCGGGGATGCCCATGAAGCGGGGCAGACCGGCACCGGAGCCGACGAACACGGCCTCGTAGCCGTACTCGCCCATCAGCTCGTCGATGGTCAGCACCTTGCCGATGACCATGTTGCACTCAAAGTCAACGCCCATCTTCTTCAGGCCGTCGATCTCCTGCTGCACGATGGCCTTGGGCAGACGGAACTCGGGGATGCCGTACATCAGCACGCCGCCGGCCACATGCAGGGCCTCGTACACGGTCACCTTGTAGCCCAGCTTGGCCAGGTCGCCTGCAGCGGTCAGGCCGGCAGGGCCTGCACCGATGATGGCCACCTTGTGGCCGTTCCACTCGGGAACGACGGGTGCGGTGTGCACGTTCTCGCGGTGCCAGTCAGCCACAAAGCGCTCCAGGCGGCCGATGCCCACGGGCTCGTTCTTGATGCCGCGGGTGCACTTGCCCTCGCACTGGCTCTCCTGCGGGCAGACACGGCCGCAGACAGCGGGCAGGGAAGAGGAGCGGTTGATGACCTGATAGGCGGCCTCAAAGTCGCCCTCGGCCACATGCGCGATGAACTCGGGGATGTCGATGCCCACCGGGCAGCCGGTCTGGCAGGGCTTGTTCTTGCAGTGGATGCAGCGCTTGGCCTCGTTGATGGCCATTTCTTCGGTGTAGCCCAGAGCAACTTCCTTGAAGTTCTTGTTGCGGACGTTGGGGTCCTGGGTGGGCATGGGGCACTTTTTGGGATCCATATTGAAAGCCATCTTACATTCCCTCCTGAGTCTTGAACAGATTGCAGGCTGCCTCACGGGCGTGTGCCTCAAAGGGGCGGTACATGGTGCCGCGGGCCATGGCCTCGTCAAAGTCCACCAGGTCGCCGTCAAAGTCGGGGCCGTCCACGCAGGCAAACTTGGTCTGGCCGCCCACGGTCAGGCGGCAGCCGCCGCACATGCCGGTGCCGTCGATCATGATGGGGTTCATGGAAACGATGCTCTTCAGGCCGTGCTTCTGGCAGGTCTTGACCACGAACTTCATCATGATCAGCGGGCCGATGGTGATGACCAGGTCGTACTGGTTGCCGGCAGCCACCAGCTCGTCCAGTGCGGCGGTGACCACACCCTTGGTGCCGTAGCTGCCGTCATCGGTCATGATGCGCAGCTCGTCGCTGCAGGCCTTGAACTCGTCCTCCAGGATCAGCAGATCCTTGCTGCGGAAGCCGATGACGCTGTGCACCACACAGCCCTGATCGTGCAGTTCCTTGGCAATGGGCAGGGCAATGGCGCAGCCCACGCCGCCGCCGACCACGCACACCTTCTTCAGGCCTTCCACCTCGGTGGCACGGCCCAGCGGGCCCACAAAGTCGTGGACGCTGTCGCCCACGTTCAGGCTGTTCAGCTCCATGGTGGTGCCGCCGACGATCTGGAAGATGATCTCCACGGTACCGGCCTCGCGGTCGTAACCGGCGACCGTCAGGGGGATGCGCTCGCTGTCCTCAAACGGGCGGACAATGATGAACTGACCCGGCTTTGCCTTTTTGGCGATCAGCGGGGCTTCAATGACCATCTTTGTCACGGTGGGGTTCAGCGCGACCTTTTCAGTGATCTTATACATCGTGTATGCTCCTTTATGCTGACATTTCCATCTCCGCGCACAAAAACGCGCGCCGGCCTGCAAGGGGTGGGCGCAGCGTTTCTGTACGACCTATTGACACGCTCTATTATAATAGTTCCCGGTGTGGAATGCAAATAAATTTTCTTCGCATCAGCGGGGCGGAACCTGAACGAAATTGAATAGTCATCGGACGTCCGATGACATGATGCGGAGATGTCTGAAATTGCAAATTGCACGATGCAGGGCCGAATGTCGGTCTTTTGCCCCAAAAATTGCAAAAAATGCAGATTGGGTGTTGACAATGGCCCCGGCTTGCGGTATAATAATCGACGTCGCCGGGAGCAACACCCCGGGACGCCACATGGAGTATGCGGCCGTAGCTCATCTGGTAGAGCGCCACCTTGCCAAGGTGGAGGTAGCG